>JAEEGL014814419.1_pt1 | contig 10774 bp, 7 predicted proteins | sample 9134231 | NCBI WGS metagenome assembly JAEEGL01 (sample SAMN16246548, study PRJNA631951) | gut metagenome | biome: gut microbiome; feature: rumen; material: fiber-attached | host: Bos | place: Iran: Karaj | collected 2018-10
AATATCGAACAAGCATCGGGATCCAACGCAAAGTTGAATTCTATGAAACTGTCGTATTGCTCTCGGCCGAACTTCTCGATGATGAACGTCTTGCCGACCTGCCTTGCTCCTTTGACGAGAAGACACTCCTGGTGTTTTGTGGTTTTCCAACGCACCAGTCGGTCATAGAACTTTCGCTTTAGTTCTGTCATTTCGCCTTCTTTCTGCTTAAAATTAAAAACGCCAAAATTATACCATTTTCTGCCGTTATTGTCAATATGCAACTTTTAAGATATATTCTTCGCCTTGTTTTGCAATTTTTAGGACTGTTTCATGGTAAACTTTTGCAACTTTTTGGAAATATTCCGGGGTCTGTCCCCACAAAAACTGGGGTCCCCGCCAGAACGGGGGCTCTACAACACGCTGGGGTACTGAAGCTCCTCCCAGCCATCCTCAACACGCGGTAGATATGGTGAAAAAACTCCCTTCCCCCGTCAGGGGGAAGAGATTTTTATCATTTTTTGGTTGACTTTTCAGAAAAAATCGCGTAAAATATTCGCCAAAATGGAGTAATCAGGTCTTGAAAAAAATGTTCAGCTTCAAACTAAAATCGCTTTTTTCGACTGACATCGGAATCGACCTCGGCACGGCGAACTCGCTCGTGTACGCGAAGGGTCGCGGTGTCGTCTTGCGCGAACCTTCGGTCGTCGCCATCCAGGCGGGGTCCAAGCGCGTCCTTGCCGTCGGCGAGGAGGCGAAGCGGATGCTTGGCCGTACGCCCGGTAACATCGTGGCGATACGTCCGATGAAGTCCGGCGTGATCGCCGACTTCGACATCACCGAGGCGATGATCTCGTATTTCATCAACAAGGTGTGTCCGAAGCGCTTCTGGTCGAAGTACGCGAAGCCGCGCATGGTCATCGCGGTCCCGTCGGGGATCACCGAGGTGGAGAAGCGCGCGGTCGAGGACGCGGCGCACGCCGCAGGCGCGGGCGAGGTGTTCCTCATCGAGGAGCCCATGGCCGCCGCTATCGGCGTCGGGCTTCCGGTCAGCGAACCTGCCGGCTCGATGATTGTCGATATTGGCGGCGGCACGTGCGAGGTGGCCATCATCTCGCTCGCGGGCATCGTCCACAGCTACTCCGCTCGCTCGGCGGGCGGCGACGCGATGGACGAGTGCATCATGAAGTACATCCAGCGCGAATACAACCTACTGATAGGCGAGCGCATGGCAGAGATGATTAAGATCGAGATCGGGAGCGCGTTCCCGATCGGCCAGGAGACGCAGCTGGAGATCAAGGGCAGGGATATAGTGGCAGGGTTGCCGAAGACTTTGACGATATCCTCAGAGGAGATAAGGGGTGCACTGAAGGAGCCGGTCAGCCAGATCGTTGACGCGGTGAGGTCCACGCTCGACAAGTGCGAGCCGGAGCTTGCGGCGGACTTGGTGGACCGAGGGCTCGTGCTGTCGGGCGGAAGCTCGCAGCTCAGGGGACTCGACAAGCTCCTCGCGCAGCAGACGGGCCTTCCCGTCACGGTGGCGGACGAGCCGCTGCTCGCTGTGGCGGAGGGAACGGGCGTCGTGATGAACGAGCTCGACTTCCTCTCGAGGAACAAGCGTGCGTAAAGGTCTTCGGCAAGTCCCCAATCGGAGGGCTTGCTGAGTGAAGGTAAAGACGACCGGAACATACGCCCTCTTAGCTATAGGTGCGGTACTAACCGCTGCGGTGTGCCTTTCGCACGCCGCCGCCGTGGAGTCCGTGTATCCGCTCGAGCGGGCTCGCCGCATCCTTTCCGACAAGGCGTGGTCGCGTGTCGTCGGACTCTTCCGCGGGGCGGAGGCGAGCGCGGAGAACGTCCGGCTAAGGCGCGAGGTCGCCGCGCTCGCGCTCGCGCGGGACGACGTTGCCCGGCTCGAGGCGGAAAACGCGCGCCTCAGGGACGCGCTCGGCTATGCCGCGCGCGCGCCCGGCGAATGGCTCGTGGCGGCGGTGCTCGCCGGGGAGGGCGGTGCGGTCTCCGCGTACAACATGCTCCGCGTCGGCAAGGGTTCGCTCGCGGGGGTCAGGAAGGGCGCGGTGGTCGTCGTCCCGGAAGGGCTCGTGGGGAGGGTCGAGTCCGTGACGCCCCACACTTCGGAGATACGCCTCGTTACGGATCCCTCGCTCAAGGTCGGCTGCGAGGTCGCGCTTCCCGGCGGCGACTTTCTTCGCGGGACGCTCGCGGGCGGCACGGACGAGCGGCTCGTCATCAGGCACATTCTTTCCCCGGCGGAGGTCCCGCCGCGGAGTCCAGTCTATACATCCGGTCTCGGTGGGATATATCCCAAGGGGATCGCGGTCGGCACTCTTCTCGAGGTCCGCAGGGACCATGACGCACCAAGGCGCGAGGGGGAGGTCATGCCGGCCGTCGACTTTTCGACGCTGAGGGACGTCTTCATCCGCCGTGAAACGTAGCATAGTCCAGTTCGCGTTCGTTGTCGTCGCCCTCGTCGTCGGGGGTGCGCTCGAGGACATGCTTCCGCACTTCGGCGGCGTGGGCGTCCCCGTGCTGCTCGGCGCGGCGGTGTTCTTCGCCGTCACGGTCGGGGCTCCCGCGTGGGTGCTCGCCGCGCTCGCGGCCGGCGCGCTCGAGGAGGCGCTTTCCGCGCAGCCAGCCGCGACGGCCATCGTGTTCTTTGCCGCGCTCGCGCTTGCCGCGCGCTTTCTGCGCGAGCCGCTCGTGTGGGCGCTAGTGGCGTATCCGGCGTACCAGGTGTGGCTCGCTCTCGTGTCGGACGCGTCGGGCGCGTTCGGGAGGTTCCTCCTCTCTATCCCAGTCGGAGCCTTTGCCGTGTCGCTGACGTTCGTGGTCCTTTCGGGCCTTTGGAGAAAGGCGGGTGCCGATGCGTGACGACGTCCAGCTCGTAAGCGACATCTCGGTCCTCGCGACGGGGGCGGTATTCGCCGCCGGGCTCGTCGTGCTCGCGTTCCGTCTCGCGCAGGTGCAGCTCGTCGATTCCGCTAAGTACTCCTACGACGGCGCGCGCCAGTCCGTGCGCCGCGTGCAGACGGCCGGCCCGCGCGGACGCATCCTTGCGCGCGACGGCACAGTTCTTGCCGACAACCGCGCGTCTGTCTCCATAGTCGCGCGCGCCGAGGCGTTCCAGCGCAGGACGCGCGCGGAGTCCGTCGAGGCAGTGTCAAACGCGGCGGCTTCCGTCGCCGCCGCGATAGGCGTGCCATGCACGCTCTCGACGAACGCCGTCGCCACGCACTTCCGCCTGCAGCTCGCACGTCCTCTCGTCGTGTGGCGCGACGTCGGCGACGAGGCGATAGCGCGCTTCTCGGAGCGCGAGAGGGAATTCCCCGGGTTCGAATGCGTAGAGACGGAGGAGCGCACGTATCCAGAGGGACGCCTCGCGGCGCATGTCGTTGGATACGTCGGGCGCGGCGAGACGGAGTCCCCGGCGGGCGAGAGGTTCAACTTCCGCGACAAGGAGATGCGTGGGCGTTCCGGCGTGGAGTCGTTCTACGACGGTTTCCTGCGTGGTTCGCCCGGCGAGAAGCGCGTCGTCGTGGACGCGCGCGGGTTCGCGGTCGGCGAGGAGACGCTCGTCGAGGCGCGGAGGGGTCCGGACCTCAGGCTCTCCATCGACGTCCGCATCCAACGCGCCGCAGAGCGGCAGCTGCGCGGCGAGTGCGCGGCGTGCGCCGTGATCGATCCGCGCGACGGCGCGGTGCTGGCGCTCGCGAGCGCGCCCGGGTTCGATCCCAACGAGTTCGTCCCGACGCTTCCCGAGGCGACGTATGCGCGCTACCGCGAACATTCGCTGAAGCCGCTCCTCAACCGCGCGGCTGGCGGGGCGTACGCTCCTGGCTCGACGTTCAAGACGGTGACTGCGCTCGCGGGACTGCGCGCGTCGTTCCCGCCGGACAGGGAGTACGAGTGCATAGGCGTGTTCGAGCTCGGAGGGATGCGCCTCCACTGTGCGCGCCGCTGGGGGCACGGGCCGCTCGACATGCGCCATGCGCTGCGGGAGAGCTGCAACCCGTATTTCTGCAACCTCGGGTGCACGGTGGGCACCAACGCGCTCATCCGCGCGGCGCATGACCTCGGGCTCGGCGCGAAGACGGGGCTGGACCTCGGCGTGGACATGGCGGGCGCGGTGCCCGACGGCGAATGGAAGATGAGGATGTACGGCGAGAGGTGGTATCCGGGCGACGTCGCGCAGATGTCGATCGGACAGGGCATGCTTCTCGTCAGCCCACTGCAGATGGCGCGCGTCGCCGGCGCGATCGGGACCGGGTTCCTCGTGCGTCCGCGCCTGAGGGCGGACGCGCCGGTGGAGCGCGTGCGCGTCCCGTTCAGGGATGGCCAGCTTGCGGTCGTGCGCGAGGGGATGCGAATGGTCGTCGACGGCGGCACGGGCCGCCTCGGCGGCGAGGGCGTGCCGGTCGCGGTAGCTGGCAAGACAGGCACGGCGGAGGTCGGGCGCGGCGCGAAGAGGCGGAAGAACACCTGGTTCATCTGCTTCGCGCCGGCAAAGGATCCCACGGTCGCGCTCGCGATCGTGGTGGAGAACGGAGCTTCGGGCGGCGGGACGTCCGCGCCCAAGGCGGCTGAGATACTGAAGGCGGTGTTCGGAGGATGATGGAGAGGTTAAAGAGGTTCAACTGGCTGATGTTCGGCTCGATGCTGGCGCTCGTGGCGCTCGGCACGTGTGCGATATACTCGGCCGGCAACGCCCGCGACGCGGCGGTCTTCCACGGCATGTGGAAGTCCAACCTCGTGACGGCGGCCTTCGGCCTTGCCGTCTACCTCGCTCTCTCGTTCCTCGACTACAGGAAGTACATAGACCTGTGCGCCGTCCCAGCGTACGCGGTCTCCGTCGTGCTGCTCGTCGCCGTGCTGCTGGTCGGTTCCTCGACCTATGGCGGGAAGAGGTGGCTCATGGGCTTCCAGCCGAGCGAGGTCGCGAAGCCGTGCGTGATCGCGATGGTCGCGTGGCTCTTCGGCGGGACGGACGGTCGCCCGTGGCTGAGGGGCTTCCCCGGGTTTCTCGCGGCGGCGGGGATCATCGGCGTGCCGGCCATCCTCATCCTGAAGGAGCCGGACCTCGGGACGATGCTGACGCTACTTCCCGCGACGGCGCTCATGCTGTTTGTCGCGAGGGTGTGGAGGCGCGCGCTCGCCGTCGCGCTCTGCGCCGGGGCTATCCTCGCCGCCGCGCTCCTCGGCGCGGTGTACGAGGCGGAGAGGCCGGGCGTCCCGGCGGAGAGGCGCGAGGCGATACTGCGCCTCGTCCCGCTGCGGCCACACCAGGTGAAGCGCGTGAGGGTCTTCCTCTTTCCGGACGACGACCCGAACGGAGCTGGGTACAACCAGCGGCAGTCGCTGATATCGATCGGTTCGGGCGGGTTCTCCGGCAAGGGGTTCCGCAAGGGCGAGACGAACCACCTGAAGTACCTGCCGCAATCAATTTCGATGAACGACTTCATCTTCTGCGTGTATGCGGAGGAAGCCGGATTTGTCGGATCTGTCGCGCTGCTCGCGCTGTTCGGGGCGTTGCTGCTCCCGTGCGCGTGGACGGCGTATGTCGCCGTGGACCCGAGGGGACGCCTGCTTGCGCTTGGCGTCTCGACGCTCGTGTTCGCCCATGTATTCGTAAACATAGCGATGTCGATCGGGCTTGTGCCGATCACGGGGCTGCCCCTGCCGTTCATATCGGCGGGAAGGACGTTCCTCGTGGCCGTCATGGCCGGACTCGGCGTCGTGCAAAGCGTGTCAATACACGGAAGGGAGAAGGAGAAATGAACCTGTTCGGATGGCTCAAGCGCTCGAAGCTGAAGCGCGAGATCATCGTAAGCGTGGAGAAGCTCGAGACCCGCGTCGCCGTAATGGAGAACGGACGCCTCGAGGAATTCATGGTGGAGAACCCGGAGGCCGAGCGCCTCGTCGGGAGCGTGTTCAAGGGGCGCGTTCAGAACCTGCAGAACGACCTGCAGGCCGCGTTCGTTGACATAGGCCTCAAGAAGAACGCGTTTTTGCACTACTGGGACATGACCCCGGACGCGGACGCGCTCCTCGACGAGGACGACGAGGACCAGTCGCAGAAGAAGGGCCAGAAGGGCGCCCGCAGGCCGGCGCGCCTCTCCGACGCCGAGATAGCGAAGCGCTTCCCGCCGGGAAGCGAGATCATCGTCCAGGTGACGAAGGGCCCGATCTCGTCGAAGGGCCCGCGCGTCACGGCGAACCTGTCGCTCCCGGGACGCTACCTCGTGATGATGCCGGGAACGCGCATACGCGGCGTCTCGAAGAAGATCGGCGACGCCAAGGAGCGCCAGCGCCTGAAGAAGATACTCGACAAACTGCCGCTCCCCGAGAACGTCGGCCTCGTCGTGAGGACTGTGGGCGCGGGCGCAAGCGCGCGCGCGTTCGCGCGCGACCTCCGCAACCTGCTCGCGGTCTGGAACGAAATGCAGGCCAACACGAAGCGCCTTAGGACGCCGTGCTGCATCTTCCAGGAGCCCGACCTCTGCGAGCGCGTCGTCCGCGACTGGCTCACCGAGGACGTGGACGCGATCATCATCGACGATGACGCGAGCTACGAGTCTATGCGCGATCTGACGGGGCGCATCTCCCGCCGCGCGAAGGGCAAGATACGCCGCTACGACGGCGTGACGAACGTGTTCGAGCACTACGGCCTCGAGCGACAGCTCTCCGCCGCGTTCGCGAGGCAGGTGCCGCTCAAGTCCGGCGGATACCTCGTCATCGACGAGACCGAGGCACTCATCGCGGTGGACGTGAACACGGGCCACCACAAGGGCACCGGCAGCCAGGAGGATACGATCCTCGAGGTGAACCTCGAGGCAGTTGACGAGGTCGCGCGGCAGCTGAGGCTCAGGAACATCGGCGGCATCGTCGTCCTCGACCTCATCGACATGAAGTCGAGGAAGCACCAGAAGCAGGTGTACCGCGCGCTCAAGGAGGCGCTCAAGCGCGACCGCGCACGCACGAACGTTCTCGAGATATCCGAGCTGGGTCTCCTCGAGATGTCGCGCCAGCGCCAGGACCGCTCGATCCTCTCGATGCTGACGTCGAAGTGCCCGTATTGCTCGGGGCGCGGACGCGTCAAGTCGCCGATGGCGGTGTCCGTCGAGGTGCAGCGCCGCCTTACGTCGCTCCTCCGCAAGGCGGAGGCCGACAAGAAGCCGTTCGAGCCGAAGATCGTCATTGCGCCGCAGGTGATGCAGCGCCTGAGGACAGAGGACGCGGACATCCTCGCGCAGATGCAGAAGGACTTCGGTACGCGGCTCACGTTCGTGTCGGAGCTCCACCGCCACCCGGAGTCGTTCGCGATCCTCGACGCCGCGACGGGCAACGTCCTGTACACACAGTCGTGACGCTCTTCTTGAATGAAAGGGCATTAAATGGTACAATATGAGGCATGAAACCTTTAAGCAATAGCGGTATGGTGCGCATCGGACCGAGGCGCGGGATGCGGAAGTCGGTTGTATGGTCGTCGCTTTCGGCAACGTTGGCCTGCGCGGCGCTTTGCGTCGCGGCGCTGGCGGGCGTCGCCAATGCCGGGACGGAACCGGCCGGAGATTACGCCTCGCCGGAATGCCTCGCGGTCGCGGGCGACGGACAGAGCGTGTTCGTCACCTGCGCGACGGGATGCAGGATCGCGCGCATCGGGCTCGACGGTAAGAAGCTCGGCGATTGGGCGCTCGAAGGCGGTTCCGCCGGCGCGCGCATGAACCCCACCGGGATCGCGACGTCCAAGGGATTCGTGTACGTGACGTGCGGAGTCCAGGACGGCGAGCTGAGGAAGTTCAGGGAGGACGGCTCCTTTGTCGGCGTGGTCTCCGTGGGCCATTCTCCCTGCGCGCCTGTCGTCTCGCCCGATGGCTCCACGGTATATGTGATGAACCGTTTCGCCGCGAAGGTCACGGAGATCGATGCTTCCGCTATGAAGGTGCGCGCCGAGGTGAAGGTCCTGCGCGAACCTTTCGCCGCAGGACTCGGCGCGGGCGGGAAGCTCCTCTTCGTCGCAAACATGCTGCCGTACTGCGCGGCCACCGGTAGCGTGGTCGCGGCGAGCGTAAGCGTCATCGATGTCGCCACGCGCTCTGTGCGCCACGTGATGCTGCCGAACGGATCGACGGGCGTGCGCGGGCTCGGGGTCTCCGCCGACGGTGCGAGCGTGTACGTGACCCACACGATGGGACGCTACCAGCTGCCCACGACGCAGCTTGAGCGCGGGTGGATGAACACCGCCGCGCTGTCAGTGTTCGATGGTGCCACCGGCGTATACGTGAACACGGTGCTTCTCGACGACGTGGACCGTGGCGGCGCGAACCCCTGGGGCGTCGCGGCGACGGCGGACGGCAAGACGCTCGTCGTCGCCCATGCTGGGACGCGCGAGCTTTCGTTGATCGACCGCACGGCGCTCCACGACCGCCTCGCGAAGGCCGCGAGGGGCGAAGCCTCGGGCGGTATCGTCAAGAGCGCGGACGACGTGCCGAACGACCTCGCATTCCTCGCGTCGATCCGCCGCCGCGTTCCGGCGGGCGGTGACGGCCCGCGCGGCGTAGTAGCGGTTGGACGTACTGTCGTGACCGCGCTCTACTTCGCCGACGCCGTCTCGACGTTCGACCTCGACAACGCGATGGCCGTCGCCAACGTATGGCAGGTCGGACCGAAGCGCGACATCGCGAAGGATCCGGTCCGCCGGGGCGAGATGCTGTACAACGACGGGTCGATGTGCTTCCAGCAGTGGCAGAGCTGCGCGAGCTGTCATCCCGACGGACGCGTCGACGGGCTCAACTGGGACCTCCTGAACGACGGCATGGGCAATCCGAAGCAGACGAAGAGCGAGATATTCTCGCACTGCACGCCGCCTACGATGGTGACGGGGATCCGCAAGGACATGCACACCTGCAACGCCGCCGGACTCATACACATCCAGTTCGCCACTCGCCCAGAGGAGGACGTGCGCTGCCTTGACGCATACTGCACTGCCATGAAGCCCGTGCCGAGTCCGTTCCTCGTGAAGGGCAAGCTCTCCGAGCGCGCCAAGCGCGGCGAGGAACTCTTCAAGAAAGCCGGCTGCGCGTACTGCCACGCGGAAGGTACGAAGAGCCCGGAAGGCGAGTCGCTATGGACCAACCTCGCGTCCTACGACCTCGGCCTCGGGACCGGCAACGAGTCCGGCCGCAGCTTCGATACTCCTACGCTCGCCGAGTGTTGGCGCACCGCCCCGTACCTGTATGACGGACGCGCCATGACGATGGAGGAACTGCTCACGACGGCGAATCCCGGCGACAGGCACGGCTCGACCTCCAACCTCTCTAAAGAGGAGATAAGGGACCTCGCCGAGTACGTGCTTTCGCTCTAAGGACGAAACGGAGGATACATCATGAACGCAGGAATGAGAAATCTCGTACCATTCTGGACGGTAGCCCTGTCGTTCGCGTTCGTGGCCCTGTCCGCGCTTGCGGCGGAGACGCCCGTGGTGCGCGGCGCGGACAAGGCGGTCTCCGTCGCGGTGGACGTCGCAGGCTCCGAGGAGGTCAGGCTCGTCGCGACCGTCGGGCCGGACACCTACGACTACGACCAGGCGATATGGTGCGAGCCGGCGTTCGTGATGAAGGACGGGACGCGCGTGGATGCGACGACCGTAGAAATCCGCTCGGCAAAGGCCGGATGGGGCAAGGTTGAGGTCAACCGCGTGAACTGGAACGGCTCGAAGGTCGCGAAGGTCGGCGGCGAGAATTTCTCCAGGTTCATCTCCGCGCACGCTCCGTCGAGCCTCATCCTGCCCGTCCCGAAGGACGCGGTGCGGTTCGAGGCGAGGGGCGGGCTCACCGCCCCGAAGGGAAAGGGCAGCTGCACGTTCAAGGTCGAGGCGGGCGAATTCTCGCGGCGCGAGAAGATCGAGATGATTGCGGCCGCTGCTGGCGAGGCCGTCCCGGCGCTCGATCGGCTCTTCGAGTACCGCAGGGCGACGAATCCGGAACTTGCGCCGAAGTTGGATGCCGTGGCGATGCGGTTCGCCGAGGTGAAGAAGGCGTTGCAGAACGCCGCTGCTGACATCGCCGCCGCCGAGCAGGCGTTGAAGGCGTTCGACGCCATCAGGCGTGAACTGATGATCAATCTCAACCCGGCGCTGGACTTCGACCGAATCCTCTTCATCCGCCGCCACAACGGACGGAACTACCTGCCCTGCAACTGGCAGAGCAATTCCGTCCTGCCCAAGGACGGACACGACAACGAATTATGCTTTCTCGACGTGCGCGGCGTTAAGGCGGGCGCGACGGAAGTCGTGTACAAGCCTGCGGGCGGACGCCCGATCATCGACGTGGAACTTCACTGGAACGCGGACAGGCTTCTCTTCTCCGGCGTCGCGGCGTCCAACGCCTGGCACGTGATGGAGCTCGACCTCGCGACGCGCAAGGTGCGCCAGGTCACGCGCGACAACGCGCCGGACATGAACCACTACGATCCGTGCTACGTGCCGGACGGACACATCATCTTCTCCTGTACGGCGATGAAGTACGCCGTGCCGTGCGTGTGGGGCAGCACCCCGGTCGCGAACCTCTTCAGGTGCAGGGAGGACGGCTCGGAGATGGAGCTCCTCGGCAACGACCAGGAGCATGCGTGGTGTCCCGTCGTCGTGCCCGACGGACGTGTCATGTACCTGCGCTGGGAATACACCGACCTCCCCCACGCCAACTCGCGCATACTCTTCACGTGCAATCCCGACGGCACCAACCAGCGCGCCCTGTACGGCAGCAACTCCTTCTGGCCG
>JAEEGL014839432.1_pt1 | contig 10774 bp, 8 predicted proteins | sample 9134231 | NCBI WGS metagenome assembly JAEEGL01 (sample SAMN16246548, study PRJNA631951) | gut metagenome | biome: gut microbiome; feature: rumen; material: fiber-attached | host: Bos | place: Iran: Karaj | collected 2018-10
CTGGTGGACGAGACGGAGGGCCTGGAGGACGCCGTGAGCGGCGCCGTAAAGTCCGTGTACGCCGCCGCGACCAAGATCCAGTACCGCACGATGACCAACAACTACGCCCGGGAGAACGAACTGGATACGACCTACGCCGGCGGACTGCTGCTGGAGTATGAGATCGGCGAGGAGGACTTCGACATCGCCGCCATCGAGAGCGCCGTGAAGGACGCGCTGGCCAAGGGCGAGTACGACGTGATCAAGATCTCCTTCAGCCGCTTCGCCGAGAAGGCGGAGGCCCCCGCCGAGGAAGAGGCCGAGACCGAGGAAACCGAAGAGACCGCTGAGGAGACCGAGGCCGAAGAAACCGAGGCTGCCGAGGAAACCGAAGAGGTTGAAGAAGATGGCGGCACCCGCCTGCGCGTACTGGTGGACCTGAACGACCAGACCAGCCAGGTGCGCAACATCCTGGAAAAGGAAATGGCCGCCAAGTACGAAAACTTCACCTATCTGAACATCGAGCACGTGTCCGCCACGGCGGGCCGCGGCCTGATCTGGAACGCCATCATGGCGCTGCTGATCGCCTTCGCGTGCATGCTGGTGTACATCGCCATCCGGTTCGACGCCATGTCCGGCCTGGCGGCGCTGCTGGCGCTGATCCACGATGTGCTGATCATGTGTTCCTTCATGGTGTTCTTCCGCGGCGTGTTCCAGGTCAACTCCTCCTTCATTGCGGCGGTGCTGACCATCGTCGGTTACTCCATCAACAACACGATCATCATCTTCGACCGCATCCGCGAGAACGTCAAGCGGCCGGGCTACACCCTGAAACCCCGGATGGAGATCGTGGACGCCTCCGTTCGCTCTACCCTGAGCCGCACCGTGAACACCACCATCACCACCCTGATCACCCTGGTGCTGCTGTACATCTTCGGCATCGAGACCATCCGCGAGTTCGCCTTCCCGCTGATCGTGGGCATGCTCGCCGGCGTGTACTCCTCCGTGCTGCTGTCCGGACAGACCTGGGCCGTCATGACCGAAAAGCTGCGCGCCCGCAAGGCCTCCAAGAAGGCCGGAGCTGCCAAGGCATAAAAGAATATCCAGGCGCGGAATCAGGAATCGCCCCTTCGGCCGGTTCCTGATTCCTTTATTCATTGCGGCGCTTCGCGGACGGCGAACACGGTTCGCGTCGCGCGGTTCGCCGGAAACCACAGGGCTTCGGCGAAAATCGCCTGACATCTGCGATTAGCGGACGGCGAACACGGTTCGCGTCGCGCGGTTCGCCGGAGGCCGCAGCGCTTCGGCGAAAATCGCCTGACATCTGCGATTAGCGGACGGCGAACACGGTTCGCGTCCCGCGGTTCGCCGGAGGCCGCAGGGCTTCGGCGAAAATCGCCATAAGCTAACGAAAGGAATCCGACATGCTGAGATTTGTCCCCAGAGATTCGCAAAGCGCATGCTTCCCGCGTCCGCAGGATATGCCGGAGGCTCTGCACCTGCTGCTGATGCAGCGGGGTATTTCCTCCGCCGCGGATGCGGAGGCGTTCCTGCACCCCGCCGCGGACCAGCTCATCAGCCCCATGCTGCTCAGCGACATGGGGGCGGCTGCGGCGCGCGTCCGGCTGGCGGTAGAGCGGGGAGAAAACATCTGCGTGTTCGGGGACTACGACGTGGACGGCGTGTGCGCCTGCGCTATCCTGTACCTCCACCTGAAATCCCTGGGGGCGGAGCCGGAGGTGTACCTGCCCTCGCGGCACCGTGAGGGCTACGGCCTGAATGACGCCGCCATGCGGGCCCTGGCGGAGCGGAACACGCTGATGGTCACCGTGGACTGCGGCATTTCCTGCGCGCCGCAGGTGGAACTGGCCAAGTCCCTGGGCATGGACTGCGTGGTGACGGACCACCACCGGCCGGGGGACCTGCTGCCGGACTGTCCCACCGTGAATCCCCTTCTGAACGACTACCCCTTCCCCTCCCTGTGCGGGGCGGGCGTGGCGTTCAAGCTGGTGGCCGCCCTGAGCGGACAGGACGCCGCGCTGCCCTACGCCGATCTGGCCGCACTGGCCACCGTGGCGGACCTGGTGCCCCTCACCGGGGAAAACCGCGTGCTGGTGCACCTGGGGCTGGAAAAGATCAACCGCGCGCCCCGGGTGGGCGTCCGGGCGCTGGCCGTGTCCGCGGGTCTGGAGGGAAGGGCGCTCACGGCGGGGAACATCGCGTTCCAGCTGGCGCCCAGGCTCAACGCGGGCGGACGGCTGGGAGACGCCCGGCGGTCCTTCGATCTGCTGACGGAAATGGACGAGGCGGAGGCCGCGCTGCGCGCCGGGGAGCTGGAGGCCGAAAACTCCCGGCGCAAGGCCATCGAGCAGGAAATCGCCGCCCAGGCGGAAAAACAGCTGGAAGGCTTCGACTTTCCCGGGCACCGGGTGCTGGTGCTGGCTGGGGAGGGCTGGAATCCCGGCGTCATCGGGCTGGCGGCCTCGCGGCTCACGGAGAAATACTGCTATCCTTCTATCCTGCTGGCCGTGGACGGGGAGGACGCTGTGGGCTCCTGCCGGAGCATCCCGGACGTAGACATATTCCAGGCGCTGTGCGGCGTGTCCGACCTGTTCTCCCGCTTCGGCGGGCACCGTCAGGCAGCCGGGCTGGCCATGAAGGCCAGGGACATCCCGGAACTGCAGCGGCGGCTGGACGAAGCGCTGTTCGCCTCCATACCGCCTGAGGCGTACATCCCCCGGGCGGAATATGACCTGGAACTGCCCTTCCCGCGGGTCAGCGAGGCGCTGGTGAACCTGTTGGATCGCATGCAGCCCACGGGCTTCGGCAACCCCGCGCCGCTGTTCCTCACCCGCGCCCGGGTGGAGGAGGCCCGGGGCGTGGGCGCGGACGGCAGCCACCTGAAGCTGCGGCTGCAGCAGGACCGGTGGCGCATGGACGGCATCTGTTTCCGGGAGGGCGGCCGCGCCGCGGAAGTGCTGGGCCAGGACTGTGACGTGCTGTACACACCCAGGCTGAACGCCTTCAACGGTCGGGTATCCGTGCAGGCCGAGGCGAAGGCCCTGGAAGTCGCCTCCGGGCCGGCGCTGATCCGGTCGATTCTTCCCCGGGAAGAAGAACAAAAGACCCATTTCTTAACAGAACTACTCTATAATAAAAGGGAATTCCTCTCGCCGGAGAGCGGGATTTCCCTGGAGGAACTGCGGGACGCGCTGGCTGGTTCGCCCCAGGGTACGCTGGTGCTGGCAGCGGACGCCCGGGACGCCGCCGGGCTGGCGGAGGCGCTGGACGGGCTGGACTTCGACCTGTGCGTCGGAAGCGCCCCGGCGGACCCCCGGTGCTTCAACGCGCTGTGCCTGTATCCCGCGGGCAAGCTGCCCGCCGGGTACCGCAGGATCGTGCTGGCGGGCATGCCCGCCTTTCCCGCCGAAAGCGCGGACGCGCTTATGCGTCTGGACGGCTTTCCCGCCCCGGACTGGCTGCGGGAGCTGCCCGACACCGACGGGCTGCGGGAGATGCTGAAGGCGCTCATCGCTCTGACGCGGCGACCGTGCCTGGCGCGGGACCGTCGGGAGCTTGCGGGGCTGATGGTGGCCGCCGCCGGCTGCGGACTGCCCGCCGCGGCGGGCGGGCTGATCGCCCTGGAGGAGCTGGGGCTGGTAGCCGTGGAAGAGGGCGCCGCGCCGTGCTTCCGCATGGAGGCCCTGCGCAAGACCGACCCAACGCAGAGCGCCGCGTTCCGGCGCATGCAGGCATTGCGGACCGCCGTCACGGAAGGAGGCGACTGCGGATGAACGAATCGAAGGAAACCGCCCATCAGATCCTGCCCGTGGATGAGCTCATCGAACGCATCCGCAAATACCATCCGGACGACGACATGGACGTGGTCCGCCGGGCCTATGCCTTTGCGCAGAAGGCCCACGCCAACCAGCGCCGCAAGTCCGGCGAACCGTACTTCCTCCATCCTGTGGCCGTGGCCGTGATCCTGGCGGACCTGATGCTGGACGGCACCACCATCGCCGCCGGGCTGCTGCATGACTGCGTGGAGGACGTGGAGGGCGTCACCCCCGCCACCATCGGGGAGCTCTTCGGCCAGGAGGTCGAGCTGCTGGTGGACGGCGTCACCAAGCTGAGCAAGCTGGACTTTTCCTCCCGGGAGGAGCAGCAGGCGGAGTCCCTGCGGAAGATGTTCCTGGCCATGGCCAAGGACATCCGCGTGGTGCTGATCAAGCTGGCGGACCGGCTGCACAACATGCGCACGCTGAAGTATCAGTCCCCGGAGCGGCAGAAGCCCATCGCCCAGGAGACGCTGGACATATTCGCCCCGCTGGCGCACCGGCTGGGCATCTATACCGTCAAGTGGGAGCTGGAGGACCTGTCCCTGCGGTATCTGGATCCCGAGGGATATTACGACCTGGTGCGCAAGGTGGGCATGACCCGCGCCGAACGGGAACAGCTCATCGCCCAGGTGACGCAGCAGCTGCGCACGCGGCTGCGCCAGGCCGGCATCAAGGCCGAGATCGACGGCCGGCCGAAGCACTTCTACTCCATCTACCGCAAGATGAAGACCCAGAACAAGACCTTCGATCAGATCAACGATCTCATCGCCGTGCGCGTTCTGGTCAATACCCAGCAGGACTGCTATTACGCTCTGGGCGTGGTGCACACCATGTGGCCCCAGGTGCCCGGCCGGTTCAAGGACTATATTTCCATGCCCAAGGCCAATATGTACCAGTCCCTGCACACCACCGTGGTGAACCAGGGCCGGCCCTTCGAGGTGCAGATCCGCACCTTTGAGATGCACCGCGCCGCGGAATACGGCATCGCCGCCCATTGGCGCTATAAAGAGGGCAAGCAGATCGACGAGCTGGACGAGAAGCTCTCCTGGCTCCGGCGCATACTGGACTGGCAGAACGACGCCGGAGATTCTTCCGATTTCGGCGAAATGCTGAAGGTGGATCTGTTCGCCGACGAGGTGCTGGTGTTCACCCCCCGCGGCGACGTGGTCAGCCTGCCCAAGGGCGCCACGCCCCTGGACTTCGCCTATCGCATTCACTCCGCCGTGGGCAACCGCTGCATCGGCGCGAAGGTCAACGGCCGCATTGTGCCGCTGTCCAGCGCCCTCAGCACCGGCGACTTCGTGGAGATCATGACCTCCTCCGCCTCCCACGGGCCGTCCCGGGACTGGCTGAACATCGTTCAGACCAGCGAGGCCAAGGCCAAGATCCGCGCCTGGCTCAAGAAGGAGGAGCGCGACGAAAACGTCCTTCGCGGCCGCGATATGCTGGACAAGGAGGCCAAGCACCAGGGGCTGATCCTCTCCAAGCTTTTGCGCGGCGAATGCGTGGACGCCGTGTGCCGCCGGTACAGCTATCAATCCCTGGACGACGTGTACGCCGCCGTGGGCTACGGCGGGCTGGGCACCGCCCAGGTGCTGAACCGCCTGGCCGAGGAATACAAAAAAATCGACGCGCTGGAGGACTTCCGCGTTCCGGAGCCTGTCAAGCCGGAGCCGCCCAAGAAGCCCACCTCCAGCTCCAACGGCGTCATCGTCAAGGGCGAAAGCGGCATGCTGGTGCGCTTCGCGCACTGCTGCAATCCCCTGCCCGGCGACGACATCGTGGGGTATATCACCCGTGGCCGCGGCGTTTCCGTACACCGCGCCGATTGCCCCAACCTCAAGGATATCGGCATGGAGCCGGAGCGCCGGATCGACGTGGAATGGGAGAACAATGCCGGGGGCACCTATGAGGCGCATATCCGCATCGTCGCCTATGACCGCACAGGGCTGCTGGCCGAGCTTTCCCTCAAGCTGGCGTCCATGAACCTCTCCGTCGCCGGCATTTCCGGCTTCCCCAACAAGGCCAACGCCGGCACCTATATCATCATGCTCACCATCAGCATCAAGGACGCCGATCAGCTGCGCAAGCTCATGCGCGACCTGGAAAAGTGGAGCGATATCATCGAGGTCAGCCGGGTTTCCCAGTGACGGGGAGAACGGGGGTACAGGGAACGGTGGGGCGCTGCCCCACACCCCGCCAAAGGGAATAATTCCCTTTGGAATCCTTACCGTCCGCGCTGCGCGCGGAGAACGAAATAATAAAAAACTGCTTGGATCGTGGATAGTGGGTTAGAGGTCGCGTGCCTCTCCCCCATACGACGAAAGGAAGAGCTCCATGCGGCTTGTGATACAGCGGGTGACGCGGGCCAGCGTCACGGTGGAAGGCGAGATCGTGGGCCAAATCGGCGACGGCTATGTGGTGCTGGTGGGCGCGGAAGAGGGCGATACCGCCGAGGACGCCCGCTTCTGCGCGGAGAAGATCGCCGGGCTGCGCGTATTTGAGGACGAAAACGACAAGATCAACCTGTCGCTGAAGGACGTGAACGGGAGCGTGCTGCTGGTGAGCCAGTTCACGCTGCTGGGCGACGCGCGGCACGGGCGAAGGCCCAGCTTCAGCCATGCCGCCCGCCCGGAGGAGGCCGAGCCGCTGTTCAACACGGTGGCGGAGCTGCTGCGGGAGACGGGGCTGAACGTGCAGACGGGCCGCTTCCGCACCCACATGGAGGTGTCCCTGGTAAACGACGGGCCGGTGACCATCCTGCTGGACAGCCGCAAGCTGTTCTGAGGGGCCGGAGCGAAACGGCCTCTTGCATCATCCATCCGGAGGAAACGCATGAGCATCCGCATTCAGACCCTGGTGTGCGGCGCATACCAGGCAAACGCATATCTGCTTTATAACGACGCATCCGACGATTGCCTGCTGATCGACGCGGGCGACGACCTGGCGGCCCTGCGCCGCGCCGTGGAGGCTTCCGGGCGCAGGCTGGCCGCGATCCTGCTGACGCACGGCCACTTCGACCACATCGTAGCCGCCGGGCCGCTGAATAAGGAGACCGGCGCGCCGGTGTACGCGCACCCCGGCGACGCGCCCATGCTGCGCGATTCCTTCCTCAATTCCTGGCCCGGGCCGGAGTCGTGCCAGCTGCCATCTCCCGCTGATCTGACTTCCCTGCCCTATCCCGAGGGAGAGTTCCAGCTGGCGGGGATCCGCCTGGAGGCGCTGCACACCCCCGGCCACACCCCCGGCGGCGTGTGCCTGTACTGCCGGGAAGAAAACCTGCTGTTCAGCGGCGACACGCTGTTCGCCGACGGCTTCGGCCGCACCGACCTGCCCGGGGGCAACGTACGCAGCCTGATGAATTCCCTGAAGGACCTGCTCGCCATGCCGGGAACCACGCGGCTGTTCCCGGGCCACGGCCGGGAGACCACCATCGCGGCCGTAAAGGGGCGATTTATGCGATGATCGGCATCATCACGCCGGAGGCCGGCTTTCTGCAGGACTTCGCGGACGTCGTGCGGATGTTCCTGGGCGACGTGACCGTCCGCCCCGGGCCCGGCGACGAGGCCACATACGAGCACACCGTATCCGAAAGGGACGGCGCCTGGACGGACGCCTGGACCTGCGGGGCGGAGGCGTATTCGTCGACGCAGCCCGTTTTCGGAACCACGCCCCTGGAGGCCAAGCGCTACCGCAAGCGCGCCGCCAAAATGGGACTGTACGGCCTGCTGAAGCGGCAGACCGGCATCGACCCGCCCTGGGGCGCGCTGACGGGCATCCGGCCCACGCGGCTGGTGTATGAGCAGTTGGAGGACGGCGTATCCCTGTCCGAGGCCATCCGCCGCATGGGCGAGGTGTTCGACGTCAAGCCCGACAAGGCGCGGCTGCTGGAGGAGATCGTCGCCATGCAGCAGGGCGTGCGCGTGCCCGAGGAGGGGCAGTTCGACCTGTACATCGGCATCCCCTTCTGCACCACGCGGTGCGCGTATTGCTCGTTTTCCTCCGGGGAGCTGGGGGACGGGCGGCTCACGGAGCCGTACGCGGAGGCGCTCATCCGGGAGATCGGGCTGTGCCGGGAGATCGCGGCGGAAAAGGGGCTCCGGCTCCGGGCGGGATACATGGGCGGAGGCACGCCCACGGCCATCTCCTGCGGCCAGCTGCGGCGGATCCTCGCCGCCGCCATGGAGGCCTTCCCCGGGGCTGTGGAATGGACCGTGGAAGCGGGCAGGCCGGACACCATCGACCGGGAAAAGCTGAAAATGCTCCGGGAGATGGGCGTCGGGCGCATATCCGTCAACCCGCAGAGCTTTTCGGACGAGACGCTCAGTCGCATCGGCCGCGCCCACACGGGCGAGGACACGCTGCGGGCGTTCGCGCTGGCCCGGGAGGAGGGCTTCTCCCACATCAACATGGACGTGATCGCGGCGCTGCCCGGGGAGACCATTGCGGACTTCCGGCGCACGCTGGAGACGGTGATCGCTCTCAGGCCCGAGAGCGTCACGGTGCATTCCCTGGCCATCAAGCGCTCCAGTCGGCTGCACGAGCAGCTGACCAAAGAGGGCGGCCACACCCAGGTGGGTGTCTCGGAGGCCGGGGACATGATCGACTTCGCCCGCCGCGCGCTGGCGGAGGGCGGCTGGCGGCCGTATTACCTGTACCGCCAGAAGTACATGGCCGGCAACCTGGAAAACGTGGGCTACGCGCTGCCCGGAAACGCCTGCCTGTACAACATCGGCAACATGGAGGAGACGGCCAGCGTGCTGGCCCTGGGCGCGGGAGCCATCACCAAGTGGCTGTTCGACAGGCAGCGGCGCATCGAGCGCGCGCCCAATGTGAAGAACATCGAGGAATACATCGCCCGGGTGGATGAAATGGCGCGGCGCAAGCGGGACATCATACTGGGTATCTCCGGGAGGACTGACACATGAGGCGCTTTCTCATCATCTTTCTGGCCCTGGCCGTCGTCGCGGGGCTGTGCATCGGCGCTTACTATGTCTTCTTCTATGAAGCGCCGGAGGAATACCCCAACCCCACCGCGGTGATCACCCTTTCGGACGGCAGCCGTCTGAACCTGGAATTGTATCCCAGGATCGCGCCCAACACGGTGGCAAACTTCGTGGAGCTGGCCCAGGCGGGGTTTTACAACGGCTCCGAGATATACCGCGTGGTGCCCGGCGTGCTGATCCAGACCGGCGACCCCTACGGCGACGGCACCGGCAGCGCGGGATATTACATCCGGGGGGAATTCGACAAGAACGGCTTCACCAACAGCATTTCCCATGTGCGCGGCACCGTGTCCATGGCGCGGCAGACCGGATACAATACCGGCAGCAGCCAGTTCTTCATCCTGCAGGGCTCGTACCCCCAGTATGACGGGCAGTACGCCGCCTTCGGCGCCCTGACGGACGAGGAAAGCCTGTACGTGCTGGACCAGATCGCGTCCCGCCCCATCGACGGCAGCTACCGGCCGCTGGCGCGCATATTCATCCAGTCTATCCAAGTGGATACCTACGGCGCGGAGTATCACGCCGTCAAAATCGAGCAGGAGGGAAAGAAATGAGCAATCCCATCGTCACCTTTGAAATGGAAAACGGACACACCTTTACCGCGGAGCTGTATCCCGACATCGCGCCCAACACCGTGGCGAACTTCGTCGAACTGGCGCAGTCCGGGTTCTATGACGGGCTGATCTTCCACCGGGTGATCTCCGGATTCATGATCCAGGGCGGCGACCCCACCGGCACCGGCATGGGCGGCCCTGGTTACAGCATCCAGGGTGAGTTCGCCCGCAACGGCTTCCGGGAGAACACCCTGCGCCATACCCGCGGCGTGCTCTCCATGGCGCGGTCCATGATGCCCAATTCCGCGGGCAGCCAGTTCTTCGTGATGCACGCCGACGCGCCGCATCTGGACGGCCAGTACGCCGCCTTCGGCAAGGTCACATCCGGCATGGACACCGTGGACGAGATCGCCTCGGTCCGGACCGGCGCGCAGGACAGGCCCGTGGAGGAGCAGCGCATGAAGAAAGTCACCGTGGAGACCTTCGGCAAGGAATACAAGGTGAAGAAGTACGGCAAGTGAGACCAACACACGGAGCATTACATACAAACGCAGGGTACCTGCTTCTGGATAGTACCCTGCCGGTAAAGCAAGAGTTTATAAATCTACAAGATGGTGTGCATACATCATCAATTGGAGGTTTGAAAAATGAAGCGATATATTGTTATTATAGTAGTACTGCTATCCCTTGCAGGAATAGCAGTGGCAGAATCTAACGCGCTCTTGAGCTATATATATGACTATATTGTGGAAGATTGGTTTGCCAATGACTCAGCAAAGATTGCCATTCTTCCAGATGGTTTGACGGACCAAGAAAAAGACATTTACCGTTCGGCTTATGCCAACGGCTTTTATGACGCATTACATCCCGCCTACATCGAAGGAGTCTATATGTTGAACACAAAAACAAAGAAATACCATCTAACAAATTGTCCCACAACCTTGCTGATCGATTCAAACAACCGCGCATACTCAACGCTTTCTCCTGATGAGTTGAATGCACAAAAGTATAAACCCTGCGGACAATGCCATCCTGAAAGCAAAAGCACAGACAATACGGACACAACGAAATAAAGGTAAAGAGCTCATTTGAAATTAAAAAGACAAAAGAATTGAAGTGTTGTCTTGTTCTATTTTGAAAGAATGAACAAGAATAAAGCGGGAACCGGGTTTTGCCCGGTTCCCGCATGCTGTGTTCGGGACGCCGTCAGACGGCCCTGCGCGCCACGCGGATCTCCCGCCGCGCGGATACGGGAGCGTCGAAGCGGACAGCGCCCTCCCCCACCTCGGCCGGGACGGGCCTGCCGTCCACCGAGACGTCGAAGCCGCCGTCCAGCCCGGGCAGTTCCAGCGTGGACAGGGTAAGCTCCCCGCCGTGCACCGTCAGCCGCGCGGAA
>JAEEGL015506228.1_pt1 | contig 10774 bp, 10 predicted proteins | sample 9134231 | NCBI WGS metagenome assembly JAEEGL01 (sample SAMN16246548, study PRJNA631951) | gut metagenome | biome: gut microbiome; feature: rumen; material: fiber-attached | host: Bos | place: Iran: Karaj | collected 2018-10
ATGTGCTGGTCGATCAGTCTGACACCGATGATCGTTAAGATGATACTGGTAATGCCAAGCGGCACCAGTGCTAACAGCAGCATCATCAATACAACGCCGACGCCCTTATTTTGTTTCTTTTCTCCCATTTAAATGCCCTCTCTTCCTGTATAAGTTAGTCTTAAAAGTTAGTCTGACAGAAACTGCACTAAAATATATATCGTCAGAAAATAGAGATAATACTAGTATTAGTATAACACAAATCGGTGGCGAATCAAGCGAAATGTGACGAAAATTGTAAACTCTAGCGGTCATTCTGTCACTTTGTAGTTTTTGTTGGGAAAATAATCTTTGAATGGATCAGAATCTGCTGTGTGCCGTAGCGATCGGATCGCCCATGCGGACGGGGAATTCCTCGCCGGTCCCGACAATATGCGCCATGGTATCATGCAGCTTAACGGCATCCTTCTTAAGCAGCACGATGATCGTGCTCCCGCCGTAGAGGAAACAACCCTTTTCCTCCCCGCGTCTGAAGGTATATGTGCCATGGTGGTTGCTGATCTTTCCGACCAGAAGGGCCCCCACCTCCATCTGCACGGCGGTCCCGAAATGGTCCGTTCTCATGACGGTGTATTCCCTGGAATTCTGGACAAAAACGGGAATCTGTGCAAGCGCAACGGGACGGACCGTATGCAGAATGCCGGGGATCCTGATGTTTTCCCCTTTGGTGCCGGAGTCAAAATAGCTGTATCTGTGGTAATGATTGACGCATAGACGGAACACCAGGCAGAAACCGTCAGTAAACCGGTCGGCCAGTTCCTGATCCTGTAGTAGTCCCGGGATCGTATAGCGCGACTGTTTTACGGGCAACACCGTCTGATCATGGATTTGGTAGATCGAAAGCAGCCCGTCACAGGGAGAGGCAAATACATTTTCTTCTTTTGGAAAAGGCCGCATTCCCTGCTTGATCTTTCTGCTGAAGCAGTCATTAAAGCAGGTGAAATGAGATTCATATTCGAACAGGTCGATGTGATTTTTCTTAACAAACGGTTTGACAAGCAAAAGAGAAATGCGCGTGTCCAGAAAACGGCCGCACAGCGCAGACAATTGTGGTTTACATAATATCTTCAGAATCGCTCTTCCGAAAACGGTCTGATACAAAAAAGCAAGCATGATAACCTCGCAATCCGTTTAACCTTACAGAAAACGGAGTAACAGCAGGATCGCAAACTCGACCGCGCCGATCCCGATACAGATCAGGATGCCCTTCATGGTCGGCTTCTTTACCTTTAACTTCGATACAAACAGGCAGCCTGTGACGGCCATGCCGATAAAATAAAGCAGGGTCATGTCACCGGGCGTCATAAACTGGAACAGCATGATCGCCGGAAAGATCAGGGCAGCTGATGTAACCGGAAGGCCTTCATAGTACTTTCTGACACCGCCCTCCTCCTTCTGCCGCTTCTCTTCCATCACGTTGAAATACGCCAGACGGATCATGGCCACCAGAACATAGAGCATCAGGATCAGGAAGAAAATGATCGGCGCTACGATGTCCTGCGGATTCCCCGTGTCTCTGACCACCTTGTCCGGATACTTGATGGACTGGATCAGGACCGCTTCGCCGATACAGGCCGGCAGGACGCCGAATGCGACCAGGTCGCTTAAGGAATCGATCTGGATCCCGAACTTGCATTCCTCTTCCGTCCGGTCTTTCTTGGTACGTGCGACTTTGCCGTCAAAAGCATCGCACAGTCCGCAAAACAGCAGAAAAAATACGCCGATGTACGGATGACCGTCGCCGTGCAGGGAAATGAAAATTCCAAGCCCCGCCGAAACCAAAGACAGATACGTTAATACCACCGTGTAATCATAAAATCCGATCATAGCAATCCCTCATAATCCCGTTAATGATGATGTTTTTTCATAAAGTTCTTATACCAATATGCAAATGCGATGATCAGCAGACTGATCAGCACACAGCTGTAAAAGGAAATACTGCGGCTCAAAAGATCCAGGTTGATTGCAACATCGTTGCCCATCATGTCCCCCAGTCCGTCAAGAAGCAGATAATCCGAAACACCCTGTCCGCCGGGGATCGGCACACAGGTGGCTCCGATCGTAACAAAAGCCTGCGTGATCCACACGGAGACCGCATTGTCAAAGGATCTGCCCATGGCTAAAACAACCGCAACCGGAACACAGATCTGCGCAAAACGCTGCAGGAAGTTGGCAAAGAAAGCCCGGATGATCTCTTTTTTGTGTCCTTCCAGCATGCCGACGCACTTCTTATAATCCGAAATAACTTTATCAAGTTTGTTCTGCCAGTGATCAAGGCGCCTTAACAAATGCAGTTTATGCAGGATCAGGATCAGTTTCCCGAAGATCTTCTGCAGGATCACTTCGTACCTGATCAAAAGGATCAATCCAACGGCCAATAGTGCCAGGATCAGATAACCGACAAGGATCAGGATTTTTGAAAAGATATTAAAATGAATAAAAACAGACGGCCGGATCACAAGCGCCAGCAGTCCGACGATCATGATCGAGATCGTATACAGGATCAGATTGACCAGAAGCGCCAGCGTAACAACCGCAGCCGGAATCCCGTCTCTTACCATAAAGAAGGCACTGGCAGGTTGTCCGCCGGTCGCAGAAGGCGTAACGGATGAAAAATAGATATCCGCCGCGGAATAAACCGTACATTCCGTTCTACGCTTCCGGTATCCGAACGCTTTCAGGATGATCCGCAGTGCATGACCTTCCAGGAAGATAAAGCAAAGCATCAGAAAAACAGCCACAGACAACCATACCGGATTCCCCCGCTTGATATAGATCAGGAAGTTTTCCATGGAAAAATGATGCGCCTGTGATATGACTGCCGATATACTGATGATGCCGATCACCAGCGCTGCCAATGACCAGAGCAGATTTTTCTTCTTGTTCAAAGTTTCCCCTTAGTCCGTATTCAGAACAATTATATGCCCTGTCTTGGGAAGCGTCAATGGGCTGATAGTTGACATAATAATACTTATGTAACTCAAACACCGGAGGTCATGATATTGATCGCTTTCTTATGTACGGAAATCTCGCAAGCCGAAAATGTTCCGCCGAATTCCCCGTCCACCGTCCAGGACAGTTCATGCTCAGACTCAAGCGTAACACGTGTTATCTGTTTAAACGAAAGGTATGGATTCTTCGTATCTCCTTTTCGGAGTGCCGTAATGATCGCCTGCAGCTCGATCAGATTCTTCGGTGCTTTGATCAGCAGCAGTTCCATCTTTCCGTCATTCATCCTGACATCCGCTTTCCCGAACAACTGTAATCCGCCGACCGATACGGAGTTGCAGACCGCGCCGAACAGATAGTCCCCTTCTTCAAAATCACCGCCGGCACGGATACGCAGATGATGACTGTAGCGGATATTTGTCGAGAGTTCGCTTAATGCATTCAGGAAATAAGCAGCATACCCCATCACGTTCTTCCACTGCTGTTTGGTGTCGTAACTGATCTCGGTAAATGCACCGAACGCAGCCACATAATTAAAATAACGGTTGTTCATCGATCCCACATCATAGGAATAGATCCCGCCGTAGAAGGCTGCTTCAAGGCAGCGGCTCTTGTTGGAGGGAATCCCAAGTCCTTTGGCGAAATCATTCGTACTGCCGGAAGGAATATAAGCGAGCTTGGGTTTATGCGGAAGATGCATGATCGCATTCATGACATGATTGAGCGTTCCGTCCCCGCCGCTGCACAGGATCAGGTCCACCTCTTTTCCATAGGAAGCCACAAGTTCTTCGGAGGTTAAGCTGGTACCCGGCAGGATCGGATAGACGATCGGCTCGTAACCGGCTTTGGCCGCCTCGGTAACGATCTTCATCAGGTGATTGCCTGCTCTTCCCATTCCTGCTGTTTCGTTGATCAGGATCAATGCCTTACGCATAGTTCTCCTCCTATCCGACATAAAATATCGTACGTTATAAAATTCGCACCATGACGCTGTAGCCGGGTCCCGTCTCTGTCGTCACGTGCACAAAGGTCTCTCCTTCGGACTGCGGGATCAGTGTCCCGTCCTGCCAGATATCACAAATTGTCGGATCATCCGTTGCAAACTTCAGTCCGATCTGCAACATTTCCTCGCCCCTCATCTCCCTGATCCGGCAATCCGCATATACCGCCATGGGACGGACCTTGGTGATAAACGGTGTATGTAACGGAACCTGGTAAACTCTCGTCATGGGAAAGAAGCCGGTTACATCCGACGAAGGCCGCGTCGCATCCGCAACGCAGAACGCAACCTCACGGCATACGTCTTCATATGTAACGGTAACGGATGTTATTCCAATCCCCACCGGTATGATCCGCCCGTCTTCCACGGTTGCCACCGCGGGATCGGAAACCGTATAGGTGACATCTTCTGATGCAACCACATGACCGCCGTGATAGCCGTCCCTAAGGAACTGCCGCATCAGCAGCGGTTCGCTCCCCATGGTTGCATTATACACCAGCCGGTCGGTTTTGATCATCCTGGGCGACGTACTGCCGACACCGGGCGCGCAGTTTAACGGTGCACTCAGGTTTTCCCTGCCCTCATCGCTTAAATCGATCTCATCCGTCCAGGAAAGCGCCACGTTCACAAACCGGGTTCCCCATACACCCCAGGCTCTGTGATTGGAACCACTGTAAGCATAACCGATGATCATCGGATCCCCGGGTTTGATATGCCCGCTCGCATCACTCATGATCCCGCAGTTGTGACAGCGCATGATGATATTGGTATTCAGTTCCGAAACCCGCTCATAATGGACCCCGTCTGTGGATTCATAATAAACCAAACAGCTGTTATTTAAAAATCGCCGGTTGGTTCCGATCGCGATAAACTTCTCTGCGTCTTCCACATATGCAACATCCCAGCAGTCCGCATCCTGATAGCGGTAACCTTCCTCTCCGTCCTCCGTATCGGAACGGTCTGCGGCAACACCGCGGTAGACGACATCTGCCGGCCATAATTCTCCGTTCATCCTCACCGAATAAACTTCCGTTAAGCGGACCCGCTTTGGATCCGGGGAAAAGGAATCCTTGGTCGTATAGACGTAGAGTGTATGGTCCAGGATCACAAAGGACGGTTCCCCGCAGCCCCAGCCGATATCCACGCCGTCAAAATAGATAAACGGCGCCGGCAAGCCGCCCCAGCCGTTTCCGTTCCATTTTTCAAACGGACCGTCCGGCTGTTTGGATCGCGCCAGAAACAGGCTGTTGCACAGTCCTTTTTCCTTTTTATTGATGGTTGATGAATACCCGATGTAATAATATCCGTCATAATAGAACACGTCCGGATCGCAGACGGATAAGGCATCCGGGGAATTCGGCGTCGGACATAAGACGATCTTTTCCTCCGACCAGGTATGTCCGCCGTCATCGGAATGTTTATAGGAAATGTAATCATATTCCCGGTAGCCGTCTCCGGGTGCGGAAAACCAGGCGTCGATCCCGCCGTCTTCCTGAAGCATGATGGACGGGTTGAAGCGGTAATCCGGGTGATCTCCCGTAGCAGGAGTAAATACATCCCAACCGCTGTCTGCCAAAGTCAGCTTTGCGTGTTTCTGATCCGGGTGACGGTCCGCGCTTTCCATCGTCTGCAAGCCGGACACTTCGTCCTTTAATGCCTCCGGATTCAGATCCGACAGGTCTTCCTGCTCTGTTGTTTCATCCGGCTCCGTTATTTCATCCGGCACATTCTCCTTTGCGGGTACGCTCTCATCCACCGTCTCCAAAGGCAGCAGCATCCGCAGGATCTCCTGTGTACACCCCGTCTGCAGAATGGTTAACATAACTGTGCCTATGATGCACCCAAAACGAACATACTTCTTCATGATGTTATAATGATACACACAGATTGACAGTTTTGCAAAAAAAAGCTACTCTTTTGATGTTATGAGTTACCCTGCTTTGATCGATATGCATATGCATACGGATGCTTCCGACGGAACGGATTCGCCGGAAGCGATCATTTCTGCCGTAAAAAAATCCGGCCTCGGGATTTTCTCCGTGACCGATCATGATACTGTACTCAACTGCCAGATCATCCGCACGCTCATTCAAAAGGATGACCCCTTATTTATTAACGGTGTGGAACTCTCCTGCAAAGACGAGCACGGAAAATACCATATTCTCGGATATGCTTATGATGCTACGGATTCTCCCGTTACGGAACTGACGGCGTTTACGCACAGTCAGCGGCTTCAGAAAGTCCGGATGCGCCTGCAGATCCTGGAAGACGAATACGGTATCACCTTTCCGCAGGATGAGATTGATGCATTGTTTCTTCTCAATAATCCCGGCAAACCGCATATCGCCAATCTGATGCTCAAACATGGATTTGCACAAAACCGCGAGGATGCATTCGCGAATGTTCTGAATAAAATCCGGGTAAAAGGCATCACTACGATCACCCCGCAGCGGGCGATCTATGCGATCTTAAAAAGCGGCGGGATTCCCGTTCTGGCACATGCGGTCTTTGGCGACGGCAGCCAGCTGCTTCATGAAGAAGAACTGCACCGCAGGATCCGGGAGCTCAAGGGCATGGGACTGATGGGACTGGAATGCTACTACTCGGGTTTCTCTCCCAAGCAACAGAACATGATGATTTCATTTGCCGACGAGTATGATCTTTTGGTCTCTGCCGGCAGTGACTATCACGGGAAAAATAAAATGATCCCCTTAGGAGACACGAACCTTCCGGATGCCAATACGGCAACAGCGCATCTGCATGATTTTCTCGATAAGTGCCTGTCTCTGAGTGGTTACTGATCCTGATACCCATGCTCCTTAAGCCAGCCAACGGACTGCTTTAGCGCATGGATCGTCTTCGTTTCCAAAACACATCTTGCATGCCGTGATTTTGCAAGCACAAGCCGTTCATCCAGATCAATCTCTCCGTCCCCAAGTGCCAAATGATTTCTTGGGATGTCCTGTGTCCCGTCATGAATATGAAAATGGAGCAGCCATTCTTTGTGCTCCATAAGGAAGGGCACGTCAACCTCGCCGGCCGCTTTGGAATGGCCGATATCCCAGGTCAACCCAAACTGCGGGCTTTCCAGCAGATAGGTGATGGCATGTTTCTCATAGTCCCGGAATCCGTCCGTATTCTCAATGCAGATGCGGATATCGTCCGCGCCGATCCATTCTTCAACCAACTTGCGAAATCTTGAAAAAGACTTCATATAGGTATCAAAATCACGCTCATACATCTGTACCTTCTTATCCGGCAGTGTGATGTAAATTCCGTGATGCATATGCATGTTGATGATCAGGGGCTGTTCCATATCCCCAAAACGGTCCCGAAGGATCAGAAGCCTTCTGGCAACATCTACCGTGCGTCGAACCGTCTCAAGATATGCGTCCGATACCAGTTCGTTGAAATCGGCAATGTTTAAGTTCTCATCCAGATGGATCGTATAATAGATCCCGGCGTCCGTCGCATAACGGATCAGAGCATCCGTATCCGAAAGGTGGTCGACCTGATACTCCGGGAAATTCATGTTCAACTCAATAAACTTAAGGCCCAGACTCTTACACAGGGCGATGTTATCCTGCAGGGCATGATTTTCGATCAGGGTCGGCATTCCAAATTGCATATCAGGTCTGCTCCTTCCGTTTTTTTCTATTATAGCATCTTTTTTGCACGGCTAAGCAACCCCAGCAATCCTTTTTCTTTGATGAGTGCCAGCCCCTGTCCCTCATCCCCGAGTACGATCAGGTTATCTCCCGGCTTAATATCAAAGATCTTGCGTGCTTTTGCGGGGATCACGATCTGCCCTTTGTCCCCGACCGTGACCATCCCGAAGATATGCTTGCCTTTTGGCGGCACGCCAAGTCCCATGTTTACTTCATCTTTCGTTTCATAGGAAATCAGATCATCGATGGAGACCGAAAATACATCGGCTAACTGCCGGCATTTTTCGATATCAGGCAGCGACTCTCCCGTCTCATACTTTGACAGGGTCTGACGGGTCACGCCGATCTTCTCAGCCAACTCTTCCTGGGATAAGTTATTCATTTTCCGAAGCTGGATCAGATTATCGGCAAAACTCATTTGGCTTCTTCCTTTCTCTTGTGCTTATCACTGATCCCGAGGATACACCATTTGAGCACCGGGATCCGGCTGATGATCTCGTAGAGCAAAAAGGCACCTGCAAATCCTGCGATCGCAACAAGCAGATAAACGAATACGGGCGGCATATCCGGCGCGTAGACATGCAGATACCAGCCGGTTATGGCAATAAACAGATAGTGGAATACATAGAGTCCCCAGGACTTTCTGATCATCCATTTGGAAAACGGATTCTCGAAATTTCCGAACTTCTTCATAAACGCCAGGATTCCCAAGACACCAAACCATGCATAAACGTTGCAGGCGATCGTGTCGAGCACAACATGATCCGCATAGCTCTGCCCCCAGTAGAGAGATACAAATACGATACCGGATGCAACTGCAAGCACAGTAAATACGATCCACCAGTTCTCCAGCCGGTCCATGACCTCATCATGTGAAAGCACAAAGTAGCCGATCAGAAAGCCCGCGCCGTAGATGCCGATGCGGTATACGACAATGATCGGGGTATTCAAGATCTGTGCCGCCCCGTAGATGACGACCGTGAGCGCGATCAGTACCAGCGGATGGGTCTTGGCACAGACGTTATAGAACCGGTCTTTGTCGATCTTCCGGATCAGAACGAGCAGAAGGCAGTATACCCACAAAAGCTGGATAAACCAAAGCACCCCGCTCCCCGATGCGCACATGATCAGAAACAGAATAGGTTTCGGAACCGCCCCCATACTTTCCAGCGCACCGGACATCTGCATGTTGTAGTAACCGAGCGCCCAGCCGAAAACAAGCAGGCCGATCGTGGACGGTACCAGAAGCTTTACGGTACGGGTCTTAATGAATTCCTTATCCGTATGATTGTTCAGATAGTATCTGGCCGACATCCCGGCGATCGTAAACAGAAGCAGCATCATCCACGGATAAACAATGTATTGGAACATATCCTGCGGCTGATGATCAGAAAACGGTCCGATGATCCCGTGTACCGTTACCCCGTTGAACATATAGATCACATGATAGATCACAACGATCACAACCGTGATCCAGCGAATGTTGTCAATGTATATCTTTCTCATATTTTTACCACCTTTGCAATTTATTTTAACATATTATAGAAAAAATCGTTCCGCATATCTACCAAGCGGAACAAACATTTTTCATCCATTTTTGTTAACTATCGTTGCACATGGACCTTTGGGGTTACTTGACCAGCTTGATGATCGCCCGCTCATCCGCACCGGGAAACTGTTCCTTTACGCGGTCAATGATCCGCTGCCTGCTCTCTTCCGGCTGTTCGTTGTATGCCTTCGTAACCGTTTCATATCCCCAGATCGCTTCCGGCGGCAGCAGCACGGAAACCGGCATCCCGTATTCTTCCCCGCGCTTGTTCACGCGACGATGAAAATCAGTGATCACCAGATATGTCTGCATCTGCAATCCTGTGATGATCCCCGGATAATTCTTCTCGCCGCCTTTTGTAAAACCTGCCTTCTTCTTAAGCTCCGTAGACAGGATCTGTTCATCCGGAAACAGCATGTCCCCGTCAGCGTCCCGATCCGTCAGCAGTTCCATGATCTTCCACTCGCGGCGGTTTGCCAGTCCGTCTTCCCAACGTGCGTCAAAATCATACCCGGCCCTTCTGTAATTGACAAAATAAGGCAGCCACGCAAGGCTGATAAAGCCCGCCTTCTGGTCAAAGAATTTCCCGTATGCGACCTGGTGGCTTGCCGCAATGATCTCTCTCCACTCCCACGGATCTTCCTCACGGTTCCCGGTCCACCAGAAGTCCGGCGAAACATGCTCCTCTGCCGAAAAGCCTTCCACTTCGTTTGCAAACAACGGAAGGAAACCGACCTCATTGATCCAGTTTACCAGTTCCTGCCAGGTGCGGATCCTGTACGGATCGTTCCATGAAAGCCCGTGCATGATCCAAACGCCGTCTTCAACTGCCATGATTATGAATTCCTTTCTTCTTCGTGATCATCCCAGTGCCACGTCAAGCGCCATCATCAGGCTGAATCCGATCGCAAAGGATACCACTCCGATATTGGAATGCTCCCCGGCTGACATTTCCGGGATCAATTCTTCCACAACAACATAAAGCATTGCGCCGGCAGCAAAGGAAAGCAGGTATGGCATGGCCGGAACAATGAACGCCGCCAGAACGACTGTCAGCGCGCCGAATACCGGTTCTACGGCACCCGATAAAACACCAAGCAGAAATGATTTTCCCTTCTTCTTGCCTTCCGCATAGAGCGGCATGGAAATGATCGCGCCTTCCGGGAAGTTTTGGATCGCGATTCCAAGTGCCAGCGCAAGCGCACCGCCCGCCGTGATATGCGCCGAGCCGCTCATCAGTCCGGCATACACGACGCCAACTGCCATGCCCTCGGGAATATTGTGAAGGGTGACGGCAAGCACCAGCATGGCTGTCCTGGTCAGATGGCTCTTGGGTCCTTCCGCCTGCTCGATCCCCACATGCAGATGCGGGATGATGTGATCCAGCAACAGCAGAAACAGGATGCCGAACCAAAACCCGATAAAGGCAGGCGCGAATGCAAATCTGCCTTTATCAGATGATTGTTCGATCGCGGGAACGATCAGGCTCCAGATCGAAGCCGCAACCATCACGCCTGCAGCGAACCCTGTCAGGGCCCGCTGCACGCTGATCTTCAGCTCTTTTCTTAA
>JAEEGL016685900.1_pt1 | contig 10774 bp, 13 predicted proteins | sample 9134231 | NCBI WGS metagenome assembly JAEEGL01 (sample SAMN16246548, study PRJNA631951) | gut metagenome | biome: gut microbiome; feature: rumen; material: fiber-attached | host: Bos | place: Iran: Karaj | collected 2018-10
CATCTTCCGCGATCTCTTCGGTTAGCGCTTTGATCTCGTCCAGCCAGACGCGTTCGGGCTTATCATTCGAGGAAATGCCGAACCAGCCCATATCTCCGGATGCGTTCCATTCACCCTGACCATCAACAAAAGCGAAGGTATGGATCGGGTGCAGATCTGCATCCGTCGCTCCGCGTCGGATCATGTACTCTTCGAGAGTCTCGCCCTTGAGATAGAGCATGGTTCCCCACTCGGAGATACCTTCTTCCGTGATGGAAGCCAGCGTGCCGAGCTTGGACTTGTCCTGGGTTCTGAACGCTTCGGAAAAGCGTTCATAGTTAGCTTTCACGGCCTCCAGCTTGAGTTCGCGCATTTTCTCCCAGGCAATGTCTTTCATGAACGCGCCGTTGACATAGCGGAAGCCCTCGGGATGCGTGATTTCCTTCTCGTATTCCTCCGCAAGATACAGCGCATTCTCGGTGCCTTCCCGGACGAGCAGTTCGCCGGAGAAACGACCTCCAATTTGGTACCAGTCCCACGTTGCATCGGGGTTGCAGTAGTAACCCCAGCGACCGTCATGGCGTTTGAGGTACCCGCAGTATTCCGAGCAATACTCCTCAAAGGAGTATTGCTGGGATACCGGATAGTCAGGGATGAAGGTCAGTTCCTTCGACGCCTCGGTTTCCTGGTATCCGCCATGTTCCTTGTCTAACTTCTCAAGGATCGTATCGTTCTCGACGGTAAAGCGTTCGCCGAACTCACGGCTGTAAGCAGAAACGATTTTGCCGTCCGGATACCGTACCGCTCTCATCGTATCTGTTTTGTATTCTCTGACAGCCTTTTCGGTCGTGTCCTGGAACTCCAGGCACTCAGGTTCCTCGGTTCCTTCGTCATACGGGGCAAGGATGTTGTACAGCACCTGATCGATTGCTCCTGTGGAAATCTCGCCAACGGATTTAGCGGGAATAACAACGCAAACACTAAAATGACTCATATCAATTCCTCCATTGTTCATTGAATAGTTTTTGGAACTCTGTTTCGTGCGTGGTATCCGGAATGAACTCTTCGACGAAGACCTCTCCGTCAGACATTTCAAGGGAATAAAACTCGCGGCCATATTCAACGACAGCGAACATATCACCGTTCATGTGATACCCTCTTGGGATGAGATATCCCGCGAGAAGCTCCAACCATTCAGGGATGTTATAGGCTTTTTCAGCCCCGTTCCACCCCAGATAGGAGCAGGAGCCATCTTCGCTGTGGACGAGGGCCAGATCACTGTAGAGGTTGGGACAGTTCTTCGGCGAATGGTTAATCTCCTGTGTGCTTGCCAGCCCTTCAGGAAGGTTGCCGTCATCGAGGGCGCGCAAATCGAAATCCTTTGTTATGTCCGGGATATAGAACTCGCCTTCCTCGCCAAAATTACCGTCATTGAAAAGCGTATGCGCTTTCCGATCAGCTTCCGTGGGGTAGAGTTTTTCTAGCGCGGAAACACCTCTGCGCATATGCCTGAGCTGCAGCCACTCCGCGAGTTTGGATGCCAGAGGCTCTTGGATTTGGGGCTTGATCTGTATTGCCCCAGTAAACTCAGTATGTGTTCCCATTCAATTTTTTCCTTTCTCGTCATAGATCCATTCCTTGCACCCGCCGTCCGTAATCACGGCTTCCCGACCATAGAAGATAGGGAAAACGCAGGTGCCTTCGGGGTTGAACACGCATGTCTCGGACATGCATTCCTGACAAAGAGCAGCTCTGCGATTCATTTCCGAACCGCAGAGCTGACCCTTAGCATCAAATAGTGGAATTTTCATTCTCTTGTGACATGTTCCCTTCACCCTTCGAGTATTCTGATCTCTTGTCAGACGAAAACTGCTTCAATGCTCTCTGCTCGTCTTCGTCGGCAATAGAGAAACGCGGGAGCGTATTCATCTCATCGCGGATACCGTTTGCAAGACGCCAGCCAGTGATAAAACCACAGATTGCCGCTTCCTGCCTATACTCGCTCTGACAGTCCACCAAACGCAGGAGCAGCTTTCGCTGATCAGCATCCAGTGTGTCTTTGAGCGTTTCTTCAGCAGATGCGGTTCGTGATGAGTGGACGGAAAGCTCAGGTGTTTCAATTTGGAATCGCTCATAGAGCGCGGTCATGTAGTCGTTCATGCTACTTGGCCTCCTCAATGTGGCAAATTCCGAGTAATCAGCTGCGTCAGCATGATCGGCAGTTGGTTCAGGTCCGTAATGTCCAGAAAACCGGTTCCGTAGATCCGCTCGATTCGGTCTCGGTCATCGCCAATGGCCGCCGCATAGATCTGCACGCCTTTCCTGCTGTACTCGATCTTGATGCCTCGCAGATCCGCTTCCGCCGCCGTGCCGGAATAGCCGCTGTCGTTTGGCTGCCCGTCACAGATAATGATGAGCAGCTTCACTTCACTCGGCTGTTTGTACAGTTTCTCGGCAACATAGCGGAGCGCGGCACCGTCACGATTGCAGTCACGAGCGCTGAGATCCATCAGTCGGTACCTGTCTTTTCTGTCCACCGAGTCAAACTCGGCATACGAGAACAGCTCCACATGAGAGTTCCAGGCCGTGTGGCCAGTAATCATGCACGGGATACCGAGCTTCTCGCAGAAGTCCTGGACAACAATGGCCGTGGCTCTTGCCCGCGTAATGCGGTCACTGCCGCACATGCTGCCGGACTCATCGATCAGCAGACCAACAGCCAGATTGATCGGTTCTGTCGGCAGACGGGTATTGTAGAAGATGCGACCGTCGTTCCGATGGAAGGCGTGCTGGTTCAGACGCTTTCCGGCCAAAAGGCCGGTCTGCTTTCCTCCCTGGCGCTTATCCTGAAGCACCGTTCGCACGCTTCGCTGAAGGCGTTTCGAGAGCAAGAGCAGCTGCGGCGCGACAGCGTTGTATGCGTCCACCAAAGTCGGATCGACTCTGGACATACGGTTCACCGTGACGTTGATGCCCCGGTGCGCGTTGCCGTAGTGGATGCTGTTCGCTTCCCGCTGAAGCTCCTCGGACAGCTCCTCTTCCATCTTCTCCTCAACGATCCGCTCCGCCATTTCTTCCAACAGCCGTTCAATGTCGCTGGCAGCATAGCCGTAGCCATTGCCCTCGTACTCGGTGTTGTAATCGACGGAGCCGTTCTGATCACTTTCAGAGATGCTCTCGGTCAGATGTGCCGCGATCCGATCGGTCTCTTCAGAGAGAACTCTTTCAATCTGTGCACGAACCGACATCTGCTGATCCTTGTCCGGAACGAACGACTCGCTGGATGGGCAGGCCGAAGTCTTCACCTGGAAGTTTGGCGCGGCCTGGGGCCTCTGCTCCGACAGCGCTTCTTCCATTGCCTTCTGACCTGCCGCGGCGGCTTCGTTCTGCTGCGGATCACCGCTCCCTGATGGATTACCCGGACCGGAACTCTGACCGCTCTGCTGGCTCTGCTGCTGTTGCGCCTGGTTTTGCACCTGCTGCTTCTTGTCCCGAAGAGCATCAAAGCAACGTTGCAGCATCGGCCACATATCGATCAGAATATAGTTCGCGGTCTCACAGCGGCTTCTGGCGTCCTCGTCGTAAAGGCAGCTATCCACGATCGGGATATAGGCCGTGATCTTGTCGAGGAACTCGCCGCTGTATCCGGACAGGTTGTTCAGCTCCCCGGAGTGCACATACTGAATCAGCAGGTTGAGCACGATGTTGTGGTCGTACAGCTTCTTGTTGATCATTTCCGTAATATCCGGGGCCCTCTCAACAACTCGAAGGTTGTTCAGTGCAATGCCTCTTGCCGGGTTGCCGGGGAACTCATAAGAGTACCGGGCATCGACATAGCCATCCTCCAGAATGTTGGCGAGCGCGTGGATCGTGTTCAGGATGACCGTTTTCGGAACATCATCGGTATCGTCCTTCAGCGCCTCCAGGACCTCTTCGGCATACCGTTTCTGGTCGTTGTCCAGGCCGGCAGGCAAGCTCGGATAGAACTTGCCTTTTTCGGTCTTCTGAAAGAACGCGTGCCAGATCCGGTTGTCCGTAAACAGATTGTGGCTGTTCTCGTGCGCGTCCAAGCCCTCAATGCTGAGCGAGCGAAGTCTGCGGCTCGGCATGCTCCACGTAATCTCATTGCAGGCATTGATGAAAATGCCGTTGAAATCCGTGAAAGCAAGCGTGTCATCGTCATGGTTCGCTACTACCTTCACCCGGATGGGGCGCTTGTACCGTCTGGTTGCGGCTTCGGTAATATCCGAGAGATAAGCCTGGTACTCTTTGGAGGAGAAGAACTCCTCGTCGCTGACCTTGCTCTTCTGCTCGTTGATCCGTCTTCGGATTTCGCGGTGTGATGTTCTCATCTGCCGTCCCTCCTCATGCGGATACTTTGGAAGCACGCTCGATCAGATCGCTGAGCGTCTCTTCGAGATCTCTTACGATCGTGCCGGCATCAGCTTCGGGATGGAACCAGAGCAATCGGGTCCCGAACTTCTTCAGGGAAATGATGATGGGGATCTTGCTGCATTTCGGGTAAGCCAGCGGCCGCACGGTAAACACGATGCCGTGCGGTGAAAAAGCGTGTCCGAGCAGTTCCTGAATGTACTCACTTGCCTTGGCTGCCGTCATGTCTTTGGCTTCCGGCCGGTTCTCTTCCATATAGATGGCGGTTACGGCGAGCGCCAGATGCATGGCGACCAATTCTTCACAATTCATGCGTTTTACACCTCTTTCCTCAAAATTCAGAATGAACGGACATACTGCTTCTCCAGGCAGGTCGTGATCAGATCGGCACGGTTTTCGGCATCTGCTGAGGCGGACGAAATGACCGTTGGCAAGGCCGATTCGTAGGGATCCTTTGTGACCATCGTGGACTGCACCCAGTTCTTGAGTTCCCGCATACCGCAGCTCCCGTCGGTGATCATGGTCTGACGGCAGCGTTCGGCGATGTCTCTCACGACGAGCGCCATTTTTGTCGCTTCCTGCTCATCAGTGAACCCGGTCACATTCATGACCCGCTTCACCATGGTCGGAATGTCGGGCGCTACGATGTCGTAGATCAGCTCCATACGGGATATCACGCTCTGGTTCATGTCTCTGCAGCCGGAGTAATCCGAGTTGGTCGTCACGACGATCACCGTATCCGGATGCCGTCTGACCCGCTCCCCGGTGGGAAGCGTGATCGTCTGGCAGTTATCCAGCAGAGAGTTCAGTCCGACCATGACGCCGGGGTTCGCAATACAGGACGGTTCCTGCAGCTCGCACACATACCCGTTGCGGATCGCCTCCATGAGGGGCGTATCCACATACCGGATTTGCTGGCCATGCCGCTCTTCCTTTACCGCAAGCCTTCCGATCGCGATCTCGATCAGCTTCTCCAGTACGTCGTCTTCCGTCTTCTCCTCGTCATAGACGCCGGTAAGCGCCATATACACGGAGGGCGGATGCATGATGATGTCGGAGATCTTTGGCAGCTCGCCCAGGTCCGGATTGACGCCTTCAGTTGCGCCGCCGGAGTCCGGAATAAACTGTCCGATCAGATCACTGATCTCGGTATTCGCGTTGCAGGTCATAAGGGTGTACGGCAGGTTCAGTCCCGCCGCGATCGCCTGAGCGCCCATTGTCTTGCCGGTGCCCGCCTCGCCGCGAAACAGGAAGTTCCGCATCGGCTGATTGCTCTCGGTCGTCAGCTTCGCGTGCTCACACACACGGACCACCTCACGCGGGATGATGTACCAGTCCGGCAACTCCGGAACCATGGCTTCTTCCCTGGCAGTCAGCGTTCGGGGCGACATCTTGTAAGCGCCGACAAACGATTCCAGGCTGTATGACTGTGTCGCGGGCCCGGTCGTCATCCCGACATTCAGGATCTGAAAGCCTCCGTACAGGGTTCCTGTCGGGCTATAGCTCCCGTTGTCGATGGCGAGCCGGGACAGTGTGGAAATGTTGCCGGTCGTCGGGATTTGCAGCTTAACAGCCGCCTGACCCACATTCCGGGCATTCTCAATGCGGCGGTAAATGTTATCGCAGAGGGTCAGCGCCGTTTCAAACGAAGCGCTCATGTCCGGCCATCCGTTGGCCATCTGGTCTTTGAATTCCGCAAAGAAGTCTCGGAACTCAGAGTCCTCTTCGAATACCGGCATCAGCGCAAACAGCAGTGCGGAGCCAGAGGCAGCGCCGGGGCCGACCGTATACGGAGTCGGATTATCCGATCCGCTGGCGAACTGGCTCGCGATAAACTTCCCGGTGATCAGGTTGAACACGACACAATCGGTCTTGTTGGCGGACACATACTCCGCGATCCGATAGTTTGAATCCTGGTGGCCGATTGCGCCGAGACCGTCCGTATCTTCATTGTGCTCCGTCGCGTTCACCAGCTTGGCATACGCCAGCAGCGCACGCAGCGACGGCGCGTGAAGAGAAGACTTTTTGACCGTTCCGGCGCTGTTGTACTTGGACAGGCCAAAATCCATCTGACCGCTGTAGGAGGGATCATCAAAAGGAGCCGGCAAGTTCAACTTGAACGACCAGCTCTCAAACAATTTGCCTCTTGCCATATTCAGTTCTTCCTTTCATCAGCCGCAACCGTGCTCATAGATGTCGTCATCGATCATCGCCTCGACTTCATCCCGGCTCAAATCGCAAACTTGAATAACGGCGTCAATAATCCGCTCATGTACCTCCTGGATGGAGGCCGGTTCATTGTCCCGCCGCGACCACGGATAAGATGGCGTGTAGTAGAAAAAGCTCTCTCCATCGCCGTCATCCCCGTAGGACAGCGTATGCGTGTCATCGAGCCTGCAAAGGAAATCTCCGAGATTCTGATAGGGCTCGCCTAAAAGATAATCATCGATATCGAACTCCTCCGGCTCAGTCTCTTCAATGTCGTCGATCCCCAGCTCCCGCAGGGCATCCATACACTTCTGGTTGTTCAGATACTGGTAGAGGTCATTGGTTCTGATCCCAATGCCTTCACAAATCCAGTGACACATACTCATTGTCTGTTCCTCCTAGTTTTAGTAGTTCACCACGACAGCAGCAGGCCATCCGGCTCTATGGTTGCCGTGATCTCGTCCTCGGACAACAGCTGGCAGAATTCTGACCAGTCCATTCTCGGTGGGAAATACCGGAGTGTATCGACCGTCTTCATGCCGCTGGCACTTCTGATACATACCTCGCCATCCTCATGGATGATGAGTTTTTTGTGCCCTTGCGTGTTCAGATCGTCGATCATGTTTCCGATAATCTGTCCGCCTTCGTCGAGATACCATCTCTTCAGATCCGGACGCTCCTGCAGTTCGTCCTGCGTCAGATCGTCCGTCTCCGAAAACTCCGCTGCTTCGCCGAGTGGCGTTGCCTGCAGCATGGTAATGGATATCTTTCCGAGCTTTGAGATGGATACCTCGCCATAGTTGAACGGTTCCGTGTTCGATGTCTGGATTCGCCACGCTCCGCCGGCGCAGAGCTCCTCGCTCGTCGGCCGTCTGAGCCAAACCCATGACACCATAGGATAGGTTTCTTTCAGCTGTTCCGTGATGCGGATGTTGATTTGCCGGATCAGAAACAGTTCCCGCTCAGACAACTCCGTTTCCGGCAGCGTGTCGGCAGTGACGTTGCTCCTGAGCCTGGCAAGTTTCCGTTCGGATCGTCTGCGCTTTCTTCTGGTCCCGGATCGTCTCAATGCGGAGATCAAAAGGATCAGAAGCCAGATGGCCAGTGCGGATACAGCGATCCACTGGAACACCGGCTTTCGAAAGATCACGCAGAGCAAAACCGCTGGGTAAACGAGGATGCGAAACAGGTTGCTGTTGGTACTTTGGCGATTCTTCGCCATCTCTTTCATCCCTTTCATGGTGTTTTCCGGGCACAAAACGAAAAAAATGGGCTGCAAGTTTCAAAACTCACAGCCCATATTCTCCGTGTATGCCATCAGATGGGGAGGTCGTCGCCATCGCCGATGTACTGCTCCTCGTTCAGGGTTCCCGTATGCTTGGGGGCGTTGCCGCCGGCATTCCCGGACTCATCATCCTTGGGTTTGGTGCCGACATAGTGCCAGTCGAGGATGCCGACATCGACAGACGTCCGGCGGTTGTTCTCGCGGTCGGTGAACTCACGAATCGACAGGTTCCCGCTGACGTGGATCATGCGACCCTTGCTCAGCCCGGCCTTCTCGATGCGCGAAGCCATCGCCTCGTTTCCGATGCAGTTGAAGAAGGAAGCGAACTCCTGCTCTCCATACTGCTGGTTCACGGCAAGGCGGAAAGAAACAAACTTTCGGTTATTCTTTCCCTCCTTGACTTCCGGATCGTTTACAAGACGACCCTCCAGGTTCACATTTGCGTACGACATGGTGCCTTCCTTTCTGTCTGGTTCATCCAGACGATAATAATAGTATTCCAAACACCCTTCGAAGGATGGTTTGGTCAAAAAAATCCAGCATCCTAGCGCCGACAATTGCCGACGAAAGATACTGTAGGTTATTCGCCTGAGACAATTGCTCAAGGCTGAATGCTTAATCGTGTCCCGCCAGGGAGAAGTGAATCTAATAAGTACGAAACTATCTTACCTGTGCGGGAAGCAACTCTCTATACTGCTGAAAAATGTCGCACTGCCTGCAAATTACTTTGGCTTGATCCAACTAGATATGGTAATCGTGCGGCATCATACACCTTGACGGAAACTCTATCTTGTGGTAAGGTTGGGTCGTTGTGTGAGAGAGGTGGTAGCTATGCCAAACGATGAGAGTACGCAAGTACCCAGCGGTAGCACATCTACCGAAGAAGACGCCGACAAAGAGATGTTCTTTGAATTGCTGGCGGAACAAAGATATTGATGCGAAGGTGGATGGCGAAGGCCATCCGCTTTTGCTTTTCTCAGTTCTCCAGCAGTTCATAGCCAACCATCGTTCTGCCCGGCTTAAGAAAGTCCGGCACGGAAGAAATCGTTTTCTCTTCTTCCGATCCCGACAAATACAGTCTGTAGTGGTTTCCCGCTTTCAGAAGGATGCGGCCATTGATTGTAACCGTCTTCTCTTCTCTGTCTTCCGTGAAGTAGGTAAGCTGGTGGCGGTTCAGAAGCTTGGATTTCTTATCGGAAATCACGGTGCACTCCAGCACCTGAAAGTGGCTTCCTTTTGCAAACCGAACCATCGGGATGATCCGAAGCGCGCCGGATACCGCCAGCAGGATGGAGAGGATCAGCAGTGCCATGTCATGCGAAACGATCCCCCAGATCGTACCGAACACTGAAATGATGCCGATGGTGATAGAAGTCTTGAGAATGGTCGATCGAATAGGGCCAGGTATAGAATTCATAATTGCGCCTCCATGGTATGAGTTTGGATAAAAAACAATCCCCACTCGGTTGAGTGAGGATTGCGTTGGGCGTGTCGTAGGGATTGAGATATCATACGACCTCCAGAATGATCTTGCGGTTGAGATACAGATTTGCCACTGCCTGAAGCACCGCGCCAGTATGCTCGGACAGTTTTTCCTCGTTTGCGATGCGGGCTTGGTCGGACTCCTCATCCGGGTAGATCCCGGCAATGACTTTTTCCGGGGAACTCACATCATAGACTTCCCGTTCAAAGCAGCGGATAATCTCCGCCGTGCTCAGCGGGGTCTGTTCCACGAGCCGGATCACACGGTCTTCGTCCTCCGAGGCATCACCGGCGTGAAGCAGCCGCGGGATGTCCAGGATCCCGAGCTTGCCTTTCAGCCATAGCCGCAAAACCATCCAGGTTTTTTTCGGCGCGGCCATGCAATACGGAATCACGAACGCGTCGGACAGCATGTTGAACAGCGCATCCCTCCCGGTGTAGCCAAGACCCTTCACAACCAGTTTCCGCTTTATAAGCAAATTCAGCATCTCGTCGAAGGCCGGGAGCTTCGCATCCAGTCCGCGCACCATGTCCTCATATTGCCGCTTGAGCTCGTCATAGGTCATGACCTCCCAGAGCAGGGTACTCCAAATCATGAATTCCGGAATGGAAACGAGATGGAGCTTGCCCAGTTTCTGAATATACGGGACCTTGCGGCCATTTTGATTCTTGATCCGATAACTGCCCACAGCAGCGTAAAAGGTCATCATGTTTTTTGCACCTCCTGTTGCTTTTCTGTCCTCTCTTACGGGGGAACGACAGAAATAACAACAAATTAGGAAAACAGCGTCTGCAGCTCAGGGTCGTTTCGCAGTTTGGAGCGTGCGCGGGAGATCCACGCATTCACATTGTTTACAGTCGTGCCGTATTGATTAGCAATCTCTCTGGTGCTGAAACCAAGGTTTTTCAGTTCGATTGCTTCGATGCCGCGGAGCGCGACACCGGAATATCTGCTCTTGCAGGCACTCAGACATTTCCGAAGCTGACGGCCGAACACGATCGCGTCATAGTCCGGGATCTCACTTCCAAACTGGAACAGGTCAGCATCGCCGTCCTCGTCAATCAGCAAATTCACAGACCTCGCGGCTGCGCCGTTCTGCTTCCGGCAGTGATCGATCATCGCGTTGTAAACATAGCGGCTCCCGAACACCTCGAAGCTGCCTTTTTGCTGATCGTAATTCATCGCCGCGTGGCACAGTGCTTCACAACCGATCTGATAAAAATCCTCATAGGTCAGAAGCGGTCGGGACGATACATTGATTCGGCAGCGGATAACCCAGTCCACGACACTAAGATGCTGCTCCACAAGCGCTCTTTGATACTCGGTCATTTTCATTGTGTTCACCTTCCTTTGTTTTTCTGCAGTTAGCAAGGACCCGATCACATTGCCGGATCAGTTCCTTGCAGCGGTATTCGCCGAACATGGCG
>JAEEGL017431893.1_pt1 | contig 10774 bp, 9 predicted proteins | sample 9134231 | NCBI WGS metagenome assembly JAEEGL01 (sample SAMN16246548, study PRJNA631951) | gut metagenome | biome: gut microbiome; feature: rumen; material: fiber-attached | host: Bos | place: Iran: Karaj | collected 2018-10
CTTCCTTAATGTTGAGCGAGAGCTTGCAAGCACCCTGCTGAGGTGCGCACCAGCCTATACCATGTGTAAAACCGGAGATATCTTCGATCTTCTTAGCGTGTACCCACTTTCCTTCTTCAGGTATCGGAGCGGGCTCATGCTTAGCGCCCTTAGCTACAGGACACATGTTCTCGACTTCTTTTGTGTAAATCATGTCTGTGACTCCTTTCGGCATTTATTGCGTGCGTAAGTTACGCTTGCCTTACTAAATTAGACAATAGATTTTATCACAGGGGCAGGGCCTTTATCAATTTAAGAGTAGTGTAAAATATAGCAAATGAAGACTTATAAAGAAGATTTGTGGAAATATCTCAAGAAACAGGCTTCCGAAGGGCGTCCGGTGGTCTTATACGGCACCGGAGACGGTGCTGACAAGATAATCTCGCGTCTTAATGACAACAAAATTCCGGTAAGCGGCGTCTTCGCAAGCCCCGGATTCGTGCGTAACAGGACCTTTCACGATATGAAAGTAACCTCCTTCGAGGACTGCCTTGATACATTCGGCCCCGGCATGATCGTGCTTATGTGCTTCGGCTCGTCACGCCCCGAGGTCATGGATTATGCCCGTGAACTTATGGAAAAATGCGAGTTTTATGCCCCGGATGTGCCGGTTTATGGGGATAAGCTTTTCGACGTGGGGTTCTACGAGAGTAACCTTGAAGCCATGACGCGTGTCTTCAATCTTCTTGCTGACGACATCTCGAAAAGCACCTACGAGGACATTATCGCAGCACGCCTTACGGGCGACATACGTCACTTGACGCACTGTGAGGTGTCACAGGAGGAAGCAGATTCGCTCCTTGATAAAGCTCGTGAAGGCACCTTCGTCGACCTCGGCGCCTATAACGGGGACACGGTACTTCGCTACTCAGAGATGCTTAAGGGCCTTGACGGAATTATCGCGGTCGAGCCCGACAGGCGCAATTTCAGGAAACTTAAAGAGAACACGGAAGAAATTGCCTCCCGAATAAGCACGGAATACGTGCAGGCCTTTATCTCCAACGAGGAAGGAGAAGTCGAAGTCGTGAAGAACATCGGCCGCGGAACCAGCATGGATAAAGGCGGCGACACCAAAGTCCTTACCGTGACGATAGACGGCCTTCTTAAGGGAAAGAAAGCGGGATTCATCAAGTTTGACGTGGAAGGCGCAGAGCTTGCCGCGATCAACGGCGGTGCTGATACTATAAGGATGCATAAACCCCAGATGAACATCGCCTGCTACCACAGAAGCGAGGACCTCTTTGAACTTCCCTTGAAAGTGCTGGAACTTAACCCTGATTACAAGGTGTATATAAGGCACACCCCGTCCATCCCTGCCTGGGATACGGTATTTTACTTCGTCTGATTGTTCTGTTCGTGCTCTGCCTTGGCGCGCTCAATTACAGCCTTGCGGGCCTCGGGTGACAAAACGGAAGCCTTCCCCTCAGCAGTGACTCTGATAGCAGAACCGCAGTAAGCGCAGAAGCTTATGGAATTCTTACGGCAGGCAAGGCGTGCACCACAGCTTTGGCATGCGACGGCAACACTCTCGGCAGCAATCTTCTCGGCGAGCTTTCTGTTCTCGAGAGCCTTGGCTTCGGCCTGTGCCCTCTGTCTCATCTTCTCCGCTTCATGCTGTGAAGCCTGTGCGCGTGCCTGGGACGCTACCATATCATCATGAGCCTCGACCGAACGTGCGATCTGAAGGCCGATATCAATCAAATCTCCAAGATCCAAACCAAATCTCATGTGTTTATCCCTCCAATCCTTACTCCGAATATAATCGTAAAATATGGTCATTCGTTTATCAAGTAAAATCGGTTTCAAAAAAAATTGTGACCACCCCCTCCTTTCCTCCGTCTTATGGGTGAACGACAAAAACTGGAGGGTAGAATCATGAAACGTTCATATAAGACTATATTGGCATTAACATTGGCTATGACAGTGCTTTTCGCAGGATGCAGTGCGAACAGAAGTTCCGAAAGAGCCGACATCGAGGAAATACGCGCACATAACGCATCAGCAGAAGTTGTGGGCGTAGTAGGAGATTACGATCCCGGCACTTATAGTGCAGAAGCAGTAGAAGAAATGGACACACTCTCCTACAACATGGGTGCCGGTTACGATACGGCACCCGCGTCCGGAAGCGGCACAGACTCAGTCGATGAGCTTACCGAATCAGATGCAGTAAATGAAGGCCGCATGCTCATAAGATACGTCACAGTATCCTGCGAGACAGTAAACTTCACGGAACTTACTTCCAATATCGAGTCACAGGTAGCACAGCTTGGCGGTTACATCGAGAGCAAGAACTTCTCCGGCACAGGCAGCAACAACGATTTAAGGACAGCAAGCTACACCATAAGAGTTACTTCAGACAATCTCGACCAGCTCGTTAACATGGTAGGCGGCAACGCCATCATCACAAGCTCCAACGAGAGCACAGAAGACGTTACTTTGTCTTATGCCGACACACAGGCAAGAATCGAGTCTCTCCGCACCGAGCAGGAAACTTTAAACAACCTCCTCGCAGAAGCTGATGACCTCGACATCATCTTGCAGCTCCAGAACGAGCTTACTTACATAAGATATGAGATTGAGAGCTACGAGTCACAGCTTCGCGTGCTTGAGAACCTCTCCTCCTACAGCACACTTACACTTTATGTAAACGAAGTACTCGAGGAAACAGAGCCCGAGGAAGCTCACGTTAAGACATTCAGCGAAAAGCTCAGCGAGTCATTCCACAACGGTCTCAAGGACGCCAAGGAAAAGTGGGAAGATTTCGTAATCGATCTCGCAGGCAGCGTAATTCCTCTTTCTGTTACAATCGTATTTGTAGTAGCAGGCATCATCATCATCAAGATCGTCGTCAAGAAGATCAAAAGAAAGATGAGTAAGAAAGAGACCACTCCGGTTAATAATGACGATAAGAAGGAGGTCTCAGAAAAGAAAGGCTAATAATTGAAAGTACTAATTGCCACCGATACATTCAAAGGCTCGCTCACCTCTTACGAGGCGGGCGTTGCCATTTCTAAGGGAATTAAAGAAGTGATTCCCTCAGCTGATGTGACGATATGCGAGATAGCAGACGGCGGCGAAGGGACTTTCGAAGTGATAACCAAGGCGCGAGGCGGTATCGTCAACGGATTAACCGTGACAGGTCCTTTGGGAGAGCCTCATGAAGCGGGATACGGAATCGCAGATGACACCGCCATTATCGATATAAGCCAGGCCTGCGGTCTGCCACTCGTTCCCGAAGACAAGCGCAATCCCTTGTACACAACTACAGAAGGCATCGGTGATCTCATTAACGATGCTCTCGACAAAGGCATAAGGCGTTTCATCGTAGGACTCGGCGGAAGCTCGACCAACGACTGCGGTGCCGGAATGCTGAGCAGGCTCGGCGTAAAGCTTACGGATAGAAACGGCAATGCTATCAGCCGCGGCGCCTCAGGGCTTGAATCGCTAAGTTCTATAGATATAACCGGACTTGATGGCAGGATATCCGAATCGGAATTTCATATCGCATGCGATGTAACTAATCCACTTACGGGAGAAAACGGATGCAGCAAGGTATTCGCTCCTCAGAAAGGTGCCGATCCTGACACCTGCTTTAAGATGGATGAATGGATTCGTAAGTTCGCTTCATTAACAGACGGCAATCCCGATCTTCCGGGATCAGGTGCTGCCGGAGGTTTGGGATTCGCATTCAGAACCTTCCTTAACGGAACTATCGAACCCGGAGCAAAGCTCGTCATAGATCAGATCGGACTTAAGGAACTTATCAAAGGTGCCGACATCGTCATCACAGGTGAAGGCTGCCTCGATGCGCAGACCGCGATGGGCAAAGGCCCTTCTGAAGTCGCAAGATTAGGAAAGCTCGAGGGTGCCGAAGTAATTGCTTTCGCCGGATGCATTAAAGCAGACGAAGCTTCCCTGAAGGTCATGGGCATAGATAAAGCATTCTCCATATCGGATAACGTAACTTCTGAAGTGGCAATGCGCGATGCATCTGCCCTTCTTACGGCTAAAGCCGGAGAAGTGTTCACACATTATTCCAACAGGATTTAACTGATCCTCGTTACACACTTACGCGCAATCGCTCCAAGCATAATGCTTATGAGCTCCCTTATCGTCTCGTAATCAGGACGGTAGTATTTATCACCGGGAATGAAAACAATATCGCGGTTGATGTATAATCCCGAACTTATATAGTTCTCGAATTTGTCTGCATTGTCAGACACATAGGAAAAATCTGACAGAGCACCCAGATACTCAAGAAATCCGCACCTGTCATACTCGGGAAGACCGACTGCAAAATCAGGAAAAACAGTCCCCTTAACAAGATCAAGTCTCACATCATATTTATATTCCAAATGCATATCATCGAGAATTGATGCTATTACCGTCTCGAACTGAGATCTCATCGTTATCCCGTTGTAGATAAACGGATGTCTGATCTCTTTTGTACACTGGTTATTCTTTAATGAATTCCACAGATCAGTATTAAGGCCGTTTGTTTCCTGCTTAACAATGCAATAGTGCGATGATATCTCCCTAAGATCGCCGCTTTGTTCAGCATGCCAGTCTTCTTTAAGTGTTTTCAGTTGTTGTGCCAGAGCCTTACGTTCATTGGCAATTCGTAACCATCTGTCCCATTCAGGATTCTTATCGGAGATCCTCCTTCTTTTCTTCTCCCCGGTCGACGGATCAACATAGTAATAAGTGACCGTCGGCGCATTATCCCGGTAGGTCAAATAAACGATTGGCATCTTGGCCAAACGTTCATTCAAATAGATATAACGACCAATGAAGAATTCCCTTGGTCTACCCTTTAATTCCATGGTTAGAAACTACTCCCGATATGAGCAGATTTCAACTCATAATTCTTTTATGTTGTGGTTCAGTGCCACTCCTTGTGGATAATTTTGATTTTTGTCCCCACCAAATGGCAATGACTGTACTCCATTGCCACTTTATGTGGAGTAAAAGTGATTTTGTCCCCAGTCAATGGTCACCTAAGTCAACACAGCAACAAAATAACCAGGCAACTCAAGCGTTCCGCCAGTCAAAACAGCCTCTTCATAAGACACTGCAAGTACAGCAGACAATTCACTATAAGACAATGAAGATACATCCACAGTCTGCATCTCGGCAGATGTATTGATAACTATAAGAACAGGAGTATTTCCTAACTCATCCGTCTTCTCGATAACACAGATGGAATCAGAGGACAACGAATCAATATATGTGCACGAACCCGTAGATATAACCGGGAATCTGCTTCTCAACAATACTGCCTCACGATAGTAGTTATAGATGGAAAGCGGATCATCGATCTGCTCTTCGAGCGAAGGGAACTTCATCTCGAAGTTATCCATCCCGGGAGGCGGTGTGCAAAGCCCCTCATACGAAGTATCAGAACTCCAGTACATCGGCGCGCGGAAGTTCTCATCTGAGCCCGCTCCCTTCATGCCAATCTCCTCACCGTAGTAGACAAATGTATGCCCGCTCATGAGCAGATTCAAGGCTCCTGCAAGTCTCGTCCTGTAAGGAGATTCATCACCTGCGAAATAACCTGCAGATCTTCCAATATCGTGATTGGTATAAAACGATGCATCATCAGCCAATGAAGCAAATCCTGTCGACAATAACTGATCCTGATAAGCTTCGATAGCCTCACCATAAGATGATGCAGGCAATACTCCGCCCGCGACCTTCGCGACAGTTCCGTTCTGACCTGAGAATGAGAAGTTGAAGATGCCGTCTACACCGCTTTCATAGTATGGGATATAGGTCGCAGCATCTGTCCAAGCTTCGCACACGATATATGCATCAGGATCAACTGATTTAACATAGTTGTTAAACCACGTAAGAACCTCGATATTACTCTGGTTGGCTCCGGTAAAATAATACGTCGTCGCATCGAGTCTGAAACCGTCGACACCTTCGGAAAGCCAGTAATCTGCAACTGATTCCAGCTCAGTTCTAACAGAAGGATTGGCAAGATTAAGATCCGGCATACCGCTCCAGAACTGGGCCTCATAATAGACATCTGTTCCTTCGACATTTACATACCCGGGCAAGGACTCGACAGAGAAGTTATAGTAACCCACATACTCGCACTCCTCTAAAGCAGCCTCAAGGTCTGCCTCCGAATGGCAATTCTGCACCGCCTCACATGCTTCGATAAACCAAGGATTCTCTGAAGACGTGTGATTCATGACAAAATCAGTGATAACTCTCATACCCCTGGCATGACATTCACTGACAAGTTCCTCGAAGTCCTCTACAGTACCGAAAGAAGGATCTATCTCGTAGTAATTCTCGACGTCGTACTTATGGTAAGTGGGCGACTTACAGATAGGGGTAAGCCATATCATGTCGAATCCCATTCCGCTTATGTAATCGAGCTTGGATGTAATTCCGTCGAGATCACCTATGCCGTCTCCGTTGCTGTCGCAGTAAGAACCTACGAAAACTTCATATGCGGCATTAGAAGATGCGACACACTCAAGATTATCGTTAAGTACGTTCATCTGCGTGATGCCGTCCTTCTCGGACACGCCGGAACCAAAAGAGCACGCCGACATTAACATCGACGTGCTCATTAACATTGCTGTATAAAATATGCCTTTACGGCGGGAACTCACCTCAGAAGCTCCATAATACCGTTAAAGATCGAGTTGGCATTAGCCTCTACGGAATCACCCTCAACACGGCAGTAGTAATGTCTTCTGAATACTACCTCGAAGAGACCGTGAAGCGGTGTATACTCAACATCATCGAAGTTGCCGTGAAGGATAATGTAATCGGGATCACCGGACAAGCTTACGAGAGTCTCGGCAGTCTCAACGATATTCTTCTCGATACCGACAAGACCATTGGTATTAAAGAGTGTAGGCTCACCGCTTACGATAACGATAACGGTATGGAGACCATTGAGCTTTCCTCTCAAGGAATAGCACAACTCTTTCCTGTCTTCTGCCGTACCTCCTCCGACAACGATAAGCTTCGTTGTGGAAGGCAATGTGTTCTCGGGATCATCTATAAATGTCTGAAGCTTCGCAGCATTGGAAGGATCCCAATGATCTGTCGCGCGTTCAGCAAAATAGTTCAGCACTTCTCTACCTTTACCAAGCATAAACCATCCTCCGAAATGCCAGTATTACGAATACTTTTCTATAATACCACAATAATGCCGCACTTATTTATCACAAAATAAACTTTCTTCCGATCTTTATTGCTATCTTGTAATACCAGGGCTCAAGGGCCTTATCTGCTTCTTTAAGCTTAGTAATGATCGGTATATTCTGGGGGCAGTGCTTCTCGCACTTGCCGCATGCGACACAAAGTGATGCGAGTCCCGGCTTATCCTGAAGTGCGATTGCCTGAATAAACTCCGTTCTCGCCTTGCCCTTATTCTCCGTATACATGTGGTTATAGCACCTGAAGATGCCCGGGATATCTACGCCTCGCGGGCACGGCATGCAGTATCTGCATCCGGTGCATCCCACCTTAACAAGTCTTTGTATCTCCGCTTTGATGCTCTCTATGAGCTTAAAGTCTTCTTCCGTGAACTCGTGGGCTTCCGCTTCGCCTGCAACACGGCAGTTCTCGAGCACCATCTCATCCGAGTTCATACCTGAAAGAACGCAGGTAACTTCAGGCTGGTTCCATAACCATCGAAAAGCCCACTCTGCAGCACTTCGTCCTCTTCCCTCTTTCGCTACTATCTTCTGCGCACCGTCAGGAAGATTCGCAAGTGTTCCGCCTCTTAAAGGCTCCATGATTACAACGGGTACGCCCTTCTTTGCTGCTGCCTTAAGTCCCTTTACACCCGCCTGTGTATTCTCATCAAGATAGTTGTACTGAATCTGACAGAAGTCCCAATCGTAATCATTTAAGATCTCGATAAATCCGTCGCTGTCGCCATGGTAAGAGAAACCGATATTTCTTATCTCCCCGATCTCACGCTTATGCTCAAGCCACTCCCTTGCACCTACAGCCTTAAGACGGTTCCATCCGGAGATATCGGTAAGGTGATGCATAAGGTAGTAATCTACATAATCCGTACGAAGTCTCTTCTTCTCCTCCTCGAAGTACTTATCCAATGCTTTCGGGTTATTTCCGACAAGATACTGCGGAAGCTTGGTAGCAATCTTGATCTTCTCGCGAATACCGCACTCTTCCACTATCTGTCCCAATGCGACTTCCGAACCCGGGTAAATATAAGCTGTGTCAAAGTAATTAACGCCGTTATCAACAGCAAGCATTATCTCGTGCTTGGCTTTCTCAAGGTCTATCTTGCCGCCCTTCGTCGTGAAGCGCATGCATCCGTAGCCCAATATTGAAACGTCGTCTCCGTGTTTGTCTTTACGATAATTCATATCCCGATTATAGACTGTATGAGTATTTTATTTCCAGTAATCCGACACATCAGTCCCAAAGTGTTCACTAAGCAACAGTAACACGCTATATTGCTTATTGGTTCAGCATTCTCCGAGTTGTTTAATGTGACCGTTGCTTGAAAAAAACAAATCAAACTATTCAATAACAAGGAGAAGTAAGTATGAAAGCAATTACTAGAATCGCTACAAAGATTGCCGGTACGGCACTTGCAACAGCAATGTTGCTTGGAGGAGCAACGGTATTCGCAGCAGAGACCGCAGATCAGGGATACAGCGATACTTTCTCGGTCAGAGCCAGAAGAAGTCATGCCCTGGTTTATTTCAACTATACCGGAGATAACAAGACAATGACTGTATCTGAATCCGGTTACTATTCCATCGACTTCAGCGCTCAGAATCCCGGTGATTATCCCAAGGAATTATTCATCACAAACGAAACCACCAGAGAATCAATCACATCGGTTTGCGGACCTTGGAATTCCTACTCAATTCCGGGTGTCTATCTTGAAGCAGGAACTGAATATGGTGTATCGGTTTACGCTGATGACTTTATGGGATTCACAATCTTGGAGGACAGCGGTTCCAGAGAATTTACAGTAACAGCAACTCTCGAAAGCAAGCCTGAGGCAGAGGAAGCTGAGATTCCTTCAATGCCCGAGATCGTTATCGATGAGGCCCCCGTGCTTTTTGATATGTATGTTGATCTTTCTTCCGAGAAGCAGGATGAAGAGGTTCCGGCTATACCTGAGACCGCTGCCGACAAGGAAGATGAAGAGCCCGCAGCAGTTGATACAGTAATTGATGTTGATATTGATGTCGATGCCGATATCGAGGATATTATGCCTTCAGCATCAATCCTTACACCCGATCAGATCAGAACGCTCTCCGTAAAAAATTTCGTAGGTCACCTCTATCTTGAGGGACTCGGAAGACAGGCTACAGACGATGAGCTTACATATTGGGCTGATTCTATCGCATGCTGCAGAATCACAGCTACTGAGGCAGCAACTGAGATCCTTACAAGTGTAGAGCTCAATGCTCAGAACAACGACAACGAGCAGATGGCTGCTATCCTTAACAACGTATTCAATACAGATTCCGCTGAGGATACACTCGCACAGCTTAACGACGGTGCTTCCGTATCATCTGTTATCGAGCAGCTTGCAGACTCAGACGACTGGGCTTCCAAGTGCGCATTCTACGGCGTTAACGTCTAATACAGATCAGAAAAAGTAACAATGTTAAATAAAAGAGGCGGTCTCCTGACCGCCTCTTATTTTGCTTGTAAATAAAGCCGCTTATTACTTCTTGATGAGGAGAGACTCACCTGTCATCTCAGCAGGCTGAGGAAGACCCATGATCTCAAGGAGTGTAGGTGCGATGTCGCAAAGTCTGCCACCCTCACGAAGTGTGTAAGCATCATCGTAGTTAACGAGGATGAAAGGTACCGGATTAGTTGTGTGTGCTGTGTGAGGTGCCTTTGTCTCGTAGTTGATCATCTGCTCTGCATTACCGTGGTCAGCACAGATGAAGAGAACGCCGTTTGTCTCCTTAACAGCATCAACTGCAGCGCCTACGCACTGGTCAATTCTCTCAACAGCCTTAACAGCTGCCTCGATAACGCCTGTGTGGCCTACCATGTCAGGGTTAGCGAAGTTGATGATGATTACATCGTACTCACCGGACGTGATCGCTGCGTTGAGCTTCTCGGATACTTCGGGAGCGCTCATCTCAGGCTTCAAGTCATATGTAGCAACCTTAGGAGAGTTAACGAGTGTTCTGTCCTCATCCTTGTTAGGCTCCTCGATACCTCCGTTGAAGAAGAATGTAACGTGAGCGTACTTCTCTGTCTCAGCAAGACGGAGCTGCTTCAAGCCGTTCTTAGCGAGGTACTCACCCAATGTGTTCTTAATTTCTTCCTTCTTGAAAGCAACGAACTTGTTGGGGATTGTCTCGTCGTAATCCTTGAAGCAAACGTATGTGAGGGGCATGAAGCCGTTGTGTCTCTTAAGGAACTTGATGCACTTAGGATCTGTAGCATCTCCGGGCTGAGCTGCGATGTCCTCATCGGAGAAGCAGAAAGCCTTTGTGATCTCACGAGCGCGGTCAGGACGGAAGTTGAAGAAGATAACGGAGTCGTTAGGCTTAACAACAGAGAGGGGCTTGCCGTCAGCATCTGTGATAACTGTAGGAAGTACGAACTCATCTGTTACGCCGTCGTCATAAGACTTCTGCATAGCCTCAACACGATCTGTAGCCTTAACGCCCTCGCCCAATACGAGTGCATCGTAAGCCTTCTGGATACGATCCCAGTTATTGTCTCTGTCCATTGCGTAGTAACGGCC
>JAEEGL010214900.1_pt1 | contig 10773 bp, 4 predicted proteins | sample 9134231 | NCBI WGS metagenome assembly JAEEGL01 (sample SAMN16246548, study PRJNA631951) | gut metagenome | biome: gut microbiome; feature: rumen; material: fiber-attached | host: Bos | place: Iran: Karaj | collected 2018-10
CCTTCGGGTGCTGATCGACGGCGGTCTGCCGGAGCATGCCCACTACGACCCGTGGGACAGACGCATCTGGTTTGACACCGAGGCCGAAGACCCCGAGTGGAGCCCCGGCACGCCCGAGGAGCTTCTCACCACCATGGAGCTGGCCAATATCCGCATCGCTCAGCTCAGCTATGAAGACAAGTTCAACGACTTTAATCTTGATAACGGCGTCCTCACGGACTTCACCGGTCTTTGCCTTTACAACTGCTTATGGGGACCGGGCATGACGGATGCCGGCCACATAAGCCGCGCTCTTGACAAGGTGACGCTCAACGGCTTTGCCAAGCTCACCCTGATAGACTCCGACGTATTGTCCCAGCTTGAAAATTTCGACGAGGGCATCTATGAGGACCAGCCGGCCGAGATAGAGCTGAACAATCTGGCCTCCGCCTGCCTCACCGGCGACATAACGGCCAGCATCGCCGTCAACGGGCACAGCACCCTGCGTCTGAACAGCCTCACGCTGCGGGGCACGATCCTGGCCGGCAACACCTGCAACGCGGACACCGCGGAGTATCTCTCCGACGACGAGCTCCGCAACATCAACGGTGTGCAGGGCGCCCATATCGATCTGCGCCTCGGCGGCGACAACCAGATACTCACCCCCAACAAAAGCTCCGGCCATACGCCCGACATAATGGTGGCCAACAGGGCCAGGCTGGCCATAAATGACGATGCCGCCGTGGCGGGCGTCGGCTCCCTGACTGTGGGAAGCGAGTATAACGACGGCGGCCACTACTACTGCGCGGCCATCGGCGCTCCCCCGGCGGCAGAGGGCGAGACTCCCCTGCCCCACGGCACCATAATCGTGAACAGCGGCGTTATCACCGCCTGGACCAGCACCGGCGGCGCGGCCATCGGCGGCTCCTCCGACAACGACCAGTTCACCGCCGACGCCGGCGCGATCGTGATCTACGGCGGCGTGGTCAACGCCACCGCCAAATACGGCGGCGCGGCCATCGGCGGCGGAAGAGGCGGCAACGGCGGCTACTTCTATCTCAACGGCGGCACCGTTAACGCCGTTTCCGAAAGCGGCCATGCGGCAGCGGTAGGCGGCGGCGGAGTAGACTGGGGCGAGCCCACCATGAGGGGCATCGGCTATATGTCCGAGCACGACTGGGAAAACGGCAACTACGCCACCTTTACCGACGGCGTTTTCGTCAAATATTATGACTACGACCCCTCCATGGGCGGCGGCAGCGGCCGTATAACCGTGTGGGGCGGAACGCTCAACGCCCGGTCGGACAACATGTCCTGCGACGAGAACGGCAACCCCATAGAGTGGGTCGACGATGAAAGTTATTACGACAAAAACGGGAACCGCGTCGACATCAAGGAGTACGACCCCGACACGTGCGAATGGTATTATAAACACTATTACGGACGCACCGACGTGGCCTTTGAAAAATCCTTCGGCGACGGCGTCAGAAGCGGCAGGCTCCACGGCTACGTGGTGGGCTCCGCCTGCGAAAACGCCAACTACTACTACGAGAACCGCACCGAGATAACCAAGGTCGGCGGACTCGTTCAGAGCGACGGCAACCCCCTGCTCATCCTCGAGCAGAATTACGCCAGCTTTGAGCACAGCTACTACAACGCCGACGTGAGCTGGGACTGCTTCTACAACACAAACAGCAAACTGGTCATCGACGCTCTCGGCCGCGAGGTCAGCCCGGGCGAGAATCTCTTCCAGCCCTCCATCGTATCCAGCAGCGCCCTCATATTCGAGGTCGGCTGCGCCGACGACGTGTGGGAGATACGCTCCAACATGCTGTCGAACTACACCTACCGTCTGCGCGGTCAGATTAACTTCCCGGACCATATGTACGGTGAGCATTATTTCGACGAGGACATCTGGGATGATGTATACGAAGGCGGCGGCATAATCTCCATCGCGCTCCCCAAGGGCACCTACTTCAATCTGCTGCCGGGCTCCTCCGTTACCGTGCCGGAGCACGTGTCCATCCTGGCGGCCGACTCCAAGCAGTTCTCCCTGGGTGAGGACAGCACGGTGCAGGGCAAGGGCCGCTGGCCCGGCAAGCCCGCCGACCCCGCCAATCCCCCCTCCAACGAGCAGGTTAAGAACCTGGTGCAGCAGCTCTACGCCGCCCAGGCCCAGCCCGGCACCGAGGGCGTGCTCTACGCCACGCATCTGGGCATATCCAAGAACACCTCCGGCAATGACACCTACTACGCCGTAGTGCCCGGCAACAGTGCCGACGAGGTGCGCGGCAGGGCCGACGGTATCGGCGTGGAGATCCTGACCATCATCAGCGCCGGCAACTGCATGTTCAAGAAGCCCGCCGGTTCCAACGAATGGCATCTGGCCTGCCCCGACGACAAAACCGTCGTCTCTCTCTCCGAGAACGGCGCTCTGAGCGCGGCTCCCAGCTGTTTCGCGAATGTGAATTACGCCTTCGACGTTCTCATAAGCGACAACGGGAACGGCACCGTTCAGGTGAGGATACTCAACGCCAAGCTCTCCACACCGACCTATACGATCTACGAGAGCGACTCCGCCGGCTACGATGAGCTCACGCTGAACTTCAACGTCAGCGATCCCGGCTCCCTGGCCTACTCCATCGGCATTAACGCCGACAAGAACAAAGCTCTGTTCTCCATACCCAGCTTCCTGGGCAGCGAGTTCAAGATGACCACCGTATCCGCGCTGAAAAATTCCTGCTCCGTGCGCTACGGCGGCACCCTGAAGTTCGTCACCCCCATCTGCGAGTTCGCGGGCATCGACATAACCGAGCTGCAGATCAAGTACGGCGACAAGGTCTCCCTCACCGGCATCAACGGCGGAGGCAGCGTGATGGTGCCGGAGATCGCCGGGTTCCCGGTATCCGGCAGCGCGTCCCTGTACCTCAACACCTTCGCCCCCCACAGAGAGCTCACCGTGAGCGTTGAGCTCAACACGCCCCTGTTCGAAGGCGCCTTCTCCGGCTCTTTGAAGGAGGCCCGGGGCACCTTCGTGGTGGATTCCCTGTACGCCGAGGTGGCCGTGGGCGAGGGCGGCATCCCCCTGGTGCCCCCCACCATCGTGGGCTACCTGATGGGCGGCGGTCTGGGCTTCTCCGGCCTTGCCGACACCGTGAACATGGACAGGGTGGGCGCGTCCCCCCTGCGCATGAAGATAGCGGCCAAGGGCAGCATCGTGGACGTGATAAACGGCTGGGTACGTCTGGAGGTCGGCCCCAGCGGCTTTGCCCTTGACATGACCAACATAAAGATAAAGAACTACGAGTTCATCAAGAAGTTCGGCATGAGCGCCGACTGGGATTACGGCGAGCTGGAGTTCAAGGGACGCAATTACTGGGGCGTAAAATCCGATATGTCCCAGTACATCACCGTAGGCATCCCCGTCCCCGGCTCTGAGAAGAAGCTTCTGCTGTCCGCCACGGGCACCGCGTCCTGGGGATTCTTCTCCGGTCTGTACTTCAACATGAAGAACTACGACAACGGTTTCCTGTCCCAGGTCCACGCCTCCGGCTCCCTGACGGCCAGCGTGGCCATACCCAAAAAGATAGTACTGGGGACCTTCCCCTTCACCAACATTGAGCTGGGCAACGTCCAGGCCGGTTTCTACGCCGCCGGCACCGTCAGCGCCAACATGACCGCCGACGACATGAAGGACGGCGCCAAGACCGCCCTTACCAACCTGGCAAAGAAGACCAAGCTGGATATCGACGCCGCCGTGGGCGCCAAGGTCGTGGTCGGCGGCAACAAGTTCCCCGCCTGCCACGTGCGCGCCGTCTACGTCATTGGCGAGAGCCGCATACGCCTGAGCGGCGGTTTAGGCAAGGGCAAGAGTCTGGATCTGAGCAAGGAATTCAAGTCCTACCGCGGCCCGGGCGAGTACGCCACGGTGCTGGCCCTGCCCTCCCCCGACGACGGCAGCGGCAGCGGAAGCGGCAAGGCCATGCAGAGCGTTCCCGTCATCGTCGAGGCCAACGCCGAGAAGGTGGCCCTGCTGAGCATGTCCTCCTCCAAGGGCTACGCCGTAATGTCCGGCCCCGACGGTGACTCCATGCAGGCCGTCGGCGCCGCCGGCACCGGCAAGTACGTGACCCTCTCCGCCGCCCCCGCCAGTCCCTACGGCGACAAGATAAACTCCACCCCCAAGAGCGTCAACAACAGCTTCGACGCCGAGGTGGAAGACGCCGCCCTGGGCGACGTGCTCATCGAGATCGACCTCGTCAACGAAGATCAGATTCTGGACGTCAGCGACCTGACCATCACCAACGGTATCGGTCAGACCGTCACCCTGGTGGCCGCAGAGTACGACGAGGACGGCGTTCCCACCAACGCCGACGCCAACTTCTTCGCCGAGCCCGGCGTGGTCTTCTTCGCCCCCGACAAGGCCGGCACCTACACCGTGACCACCAGCGCCTCCATCTCCAACGTCTACGCCATCCGCATGACCCCCTTCGCCTCCATCGGCACCGCGGGTCTGTCCGGCGATCTGGCAGCCTACACGGTGGTGGACGCCGAAGCCTACCGCAGCTACAAGGTGCAGCTGGTCCTGGGCAGCACTCCCGGCGAGAGCGACTTCGTCCTGGCCGAGAGCGACGTGCTCACCGGCGCCGAGACCTACTCCGGCAGCTTCTCCTACTCCATCCCCGACGGGCTTGACAACGGCACCTACTATCCCAGCCTCCTGCTGACCGAGTACGTTATCGCGGAGGACGATCAGGGCAACCCGGTAGCCTCCTGGACCCTCTCCGACAGCAGAGACTTCACAGCCATAACCCACACCACCTCCACCGTGCCCGCCGGTCCCGCCAGCGTGTCGCTGGCCTACTCCGGCAACAGCACCATGACCGCCTCCTGGACCGCCGTGGACAACGCCAAAGCCTATCAGGTGAATCTGTTCAGGCAGGTCACCGCCGACGAGGACGGCAGCCCCGTAACGCCCTATATGGAGGATACGGGCCTGTTCTTCACCATCAACAGGCAGGAGGGCGAGGCCGCTCCCCAGACCGCCATCCTTATGGACCTCGGCTCTCTTGACACCGGCGTCAATTACAGCGTCAGGGTCAAAGCCGTCGTCGACTCCGCCGTTGATGACGGCGACGACGGCACCGTGGACGTGGAGATCTACACCACTCCCACCCCGTCCGCTCCTGTCCTGCTCTCCGGCGCCGAGGGCCGCCCCGTCGTCAATTTCTCCGAGAACGTGGGCCTTAACGAGGACGGGACCCGCTCCTATATCGCCGGCGCCCAGGGCGGCAGCTTCTCCTTCACCGTGACGGGCGGGGATAATCTCTCCGTAGCCGTGACCGACGAGGCCACCGGCCAGAACGCGGCAGTGTCCTCCTCCGGCGGCACCTACACCGTTTCCGTCCCGGCCCAGGGCGGCAACACCACCCTGGATATCCTGGTCACCGACCCCGTCACTCTCGACTACGCCCTTGAATACGTAGTCGTCAGCCACGACGATACGGCCCCCTCCCTCATGCTTAACGATCTTGGCGTTTACGCCCTGCGTCAGACGGAAAACGGCTTCCAGGCCAACATCACGGGTCTGGCCGAGGCCGGAGCGTCGGTGTTCATCTATCAGCAGAAATACGGCTCTTACGAGGAGAGCGTGACCGGCGCCGCCGCCCTTGAGGACGGCACCTTCACGATCCCGGTGGCCTTCGGCGCCGAACGGCCCGAGGACGACGAATACTGCGTCGTGGCCGTGGACAAGGCCGGAAACATGTCCGAAGGTCAGAGCATCCGTTTCCAGAACACGGACGTCGTTATAAACTTTAATCCCAACAGTGACGATGCGGTGTGCTTCACCGGCGCTGTGGAGATCGTGTCCGGCTCCCCCGTCGGCGCTCTGCCCGCCCCCTTCCTGACCTCCGGCGGACAGCTGTTCGACGGCTGGTACACCGATCCTGAAAACGGCACTCTCGTCACCGAGCAGACCACCTTCACCTCCTCGACCACCGTGTACGCCCACTGGGCCCCCAGCGTAATGCTCAAATTCAACGAGTCCGGCACAGTGGTCGCCGAGATCCCCGTGAAGGCGGACGTCCCCACAGGCGAGCTGCCCGAGCCGAGGATAACCCATGACGGCATGGTGTTCCTGGGCTGGTATACCTCCTCCACCGGCGGTACCCTCTGGACCGAAGACTCCGTACCCACCGCAGACAGAATTCTCTTCGCCCGCTGGGCCGACAGCGTCACCGTAACCTTCAACGCCGGACAGGGCAGCTGCTACGTCAGCGAGCTGACCATCCCGGCTGGCAGCGCCGTAGACGAGTATCCCGTGCCCACCGCCATCGGCTACACCTTCGACGGCTGGTATGACGGCGACACCAGGGTCGGCGCCTCCACTCTTTACAGTGACGACGTCGTCCTCACCGCCGGGTGGGTCAGAAACACCGCCGCTCTGACGGTATCCCAGTCCGACTGCGCCGACAACGAGACGCTGCCCGACCCCGTGTTCACCCTGCCCGAGCTTCCCGAGAACGAAAGCTGGATCGGCACTCCCGCCATCAGCTACTCCGGCACCGGCGCCACCAGTTACTCCGGCACCGCCAAGCCCACCCAGGCCGGTACCTACAAGGTCACCGTACAGTGCAGCACCTTCAACACCGCCTACGTGGGCAGCGCCGCGTTCACCATCACCGGCACCGGCATCACCCGCTACAACGTTATAGTCGACGATACCATCGAAAACGGCGCCGTCTCCGTCAGCAGAGACTCCTTCATTCCCGGCGAGACCGTCACCGTTACCGTGACGCCCGACGCGGACTACGAGATTGCCGAGGTCACCGCCAACGGCAACGTTCTTGAGGCCGAAAACGGCACATACTCCTTCTCGATGCCCGCCGTCGACGTGCTGGTATCCGCGTCGTTCGCTCCCATGCCTCCCGAGCCGCCTCAGGCCCAGGTGTTCTGCCACACGCTGACGCTGGAGGGACAGATCGGCGTCAACACCTACCTGCTGCCGGGCGACGACATCCTGGCCGATCCCTCCGACTATCAGGTGGAGTACTGGGACGGCGACGAGCTTGCCGCCTCCGCCCTCGTGTCCGATACCACGCCCGTGGAGAAGACCGTCAGCGGCTACACTGCAAGCGTATACGGCTTCACCGTGACCTCCGTGGCCAAGGAGATGGATACCGTATATACCATGAAGATCAAAAAGCTCTCCGCCGGCCGGTACGTGAACTTCGCCAACGACAACGGCACGCTCATCCCCGGCGGCGAGGGTCTTGACTACGCCATCAGCGACTATCTTGAGGCCGCGCAGGAGGTCGGCGGCGAGGAGCTGCAGGCTCTGGCGGAGGCCATGGCCAACTACGGCACCTTCGCGAAACACTACTTTGCCGTAAAGAACGGCACCGACCCCTACGACGATCTGCCCTATATCGACGGATTCGAGCCGGTGTCGAAGGAGACTCTCGCGCAGTACGACTACGACCGGCCCGACGCCATCGACCACTTCGTGTATCAGAGCGTCACGCTGCTGCTGGAGGAGGAGACCACCATCCGCGTATACTTCACCTCCGACGCCCCCGAGGCGCTGACCTTCACCCTCACCAGAGACGGAGCCGACACTCCGCTGGAGATACAGTCCGGCAAGGGAATGTACTTCGTGGAGATCACGGATATTGCCGCACAGTACCTTGACGAGGACTGCACGCTGACGGTAAGCAACGGCACTGAAACCGCATCCGGCGCCTTCTGCGCCCTGGGCTACGCCTATATGGCGGTGAAGAGCGGCAACAGCGACGACCTGACGTATCTGGTGTCCGCCCTGTACTACTACAATCAGGCCGCCAAGGTCTACTTCAACCAGTGAGGAGGCCGGCCATGAAGAAACTGACAGTTCTCATCCTGTCTCTGGCGCTGTGCGCCGCCATGGCGCTGCCGGCGCTGGCCGACGGCAACGAGACGGAGCCCATCGGCGACTTCAAGCCCATCGGTCTGGGCGGCGACCCCGCGCCGTCGCCCGGGCCCGACCCCGCTCCAGACCCGGAACCCGTCACCGATCCCGATCCGGCTGCAGACCCCGCCGACGACTTCACTGACGTCCCCGCGGGCGCCTACTACCATGGCGCGGTGTGCTGGGCGGTGGAAAAGGGCGTCACCAACGGCGTCAGCGCCACCGAGTTCGCCCCCGCCTCCACCGTGACGCGGGCTCAGGCCGTCACCTTCCTGTGGCGGGCGGCGGGCAAGCCCGCGCCCACGAGCAGCGTCAACCCCTTCGAGGACGTGAAAAAGGGCGAGAACACCGACTGGTATTACGACGCGGTGCTGTGGGCCGTCGAAAAGGGCATCACCAACGGCACCTCCGCTACCACCTTCTCCCCCGACGATCCCGTGACCCGGGGACAGATGGCCACCTTCCTGTGGCGCACTCTGGGAAAGCCCGGCGACACCGGCTCCCTTGTGTGGTACGCCGACGCGGTGGCCTGGGCTGACAGCCGCGGCGTCACCGACGGCACCGCCGAGGCCTTCACCGTGGACGGGGCCTGTCCCCGCTCCGACGTGGTGTTCTACCTCTACAACGCACTGGCGTAAAACACGCATACGGCGCGGTCCCTGCGGGGGCCGCGCCGTTTTGTATTGAGAATGAGCCGAGGGTGTGGTATAATTACAGCGCTTAAGCCGCAAAGCCTTTATAAAGGAGAAGATATATCTATGAAGCTCGGAATCGTGGGCCTGCCTAACGTGGGCAAATCCACCCTCTTCAACGCCATCACCAAGGCCGGTGCCCAGGCCGCCAACTACCCCTTCTGCACCATCGAGCCCAACGTGGGCATGGTGACGGTGCCGGACAAGCGTCTTGACTTCCTGGCGGAGCTGTACAGCCCCAAGAAGTACAGCCCCGCCACCATCGAGTTCGTGGACATAGCCGGTCTTGTGAAGGGCGCGTCCAAGGGTGACGGTCTCGGCAACAAGTTCCTGTCAAACATCCGCTCCACCGACGCCATCGTCCACGTGGTGCGCTGCTTCGACGACGACAACGTCATCCACGTGGAGGGCAGCACCGACCCGGAGCGGGACATCGACATAATCGACATGGAGCTCATCCTCGCCGACCTGGAGATGATAGAGCGCCGTATAGAAAAGGCGAAAAAAGCCGGCAAGAGCGGCGACAAGAAATCCCTCCACGAGGCGGAGGTGCTGGAATCGCTGGCGGCGTATATGGACGGCGGCCGTTCCGCCCGCTCCTACGAGTGCTCCGAGGCCGACGCCGCTCTCATTGCCGAGAGCGATCTGCTCACTCTCAAGCCCGTCATCTTCGCCGCCAACATGGACGAGGAGGGCGTGTCCGACTACGAGAACAACGGCTACTACAAGGCCGTGAAGTCCCGGGCCGACGCCGAGGGTGCCGCGGTCATACCCATCTGCGCCCAGACTGAGCAGGAGCTGACCGAGCTGGACGAGGCGGACCAGGCCATGTTCCTGGAGGAGCTGGGACTTAAGGAGTCCGGCCTCGACCGTCTGGTGAAGGCCTCCTACGCGCTGCTGGGCCTCATATCCTTCCTGACCTGCGGCTCCGACGAGGTGCGCGCCTGGACCATAACAAAGGGCACGAAGGCCCCCCAGGCAGCCGGAAAGATACACTCCGACTTCGAGCGGGGCTTCATCCGGGCGGAGATAGTGGCCTTCGATGACCTGCAGCGCTGCGGCACCATGGCCGCCGCCAGGGAGAAGGGTCTGGTGCGGTCCGAGGGCAAGGAATACGTCATGCGCGACGGGGACGTGACCCTGTTCCGCTTCAACGTGTGATATGGAAAAGGGCGACAACCGCGGCCGCGTAAAGATACTTGACGCCCTGCGGGGCCTGTGCGTGGTGCTGATGGTGATACACCACTTCAACTACGACCTCGTCTGGCTCTGCGGCGCGCCGGAATGGATCTTCACCAACCCCGTCCTCGACTTTTTCCACTACGTTTTCGCCGGACTCTTCATCCTCATATCCGGCATAAGCTCCCACTTCTCCCGGTCGAACCTGCGGCGGGGCGTGAAGTGCTTCGCCGTGGCCATGGCCATGACGGTAGTGACCAGTCTGCCGTTTATCGACGAGCCCATACTGTTCGGCGTGCTGCACCTGCTGGGCGTGTGCATGATACTTTACGGCCTGATCGGTCCCGTTCTCGACAGGATACCGAAGGCCCTCGCCCCGGTGCTGTGGATATCGCTCATCGTGTTGTCGTCGCTGCTTGTGAACAACACCGACATCGGCAGGGCGGCCAGGGTCCTTTTCCCCCTGGGATGGACGTACCCCGGGTTTTACAGCGCCGACTACTTCCCCATCCTGCCCTGGGTCTTCGTGTTCCTGCTGGGCACCTGGGCCGGGTTCTACGTGAAGGCCGGGCGGCTGCCCCGCTGGTTTTACCGCTTCACCTGCCCCCCCTTCGAGTACGTGGGGCGGCGGGCGCTGATAGTGTACATACTTCACCAGCCGGTGATGTACGGCGCCATTCTGCTGGTGAAGTTTTTGCTGAACAAATAGAAAGGGAGGCGACTGTATGAACGAAAAAAAGCTGCTGCGCTCCGCCACGGACCGGAAAATCGCCGGCGTGTGCGGCGGACTCGGAAAGTATCTGGGCGTCGATCCCACTGTTATACGTGTGCTGTGGGTGCTGTCCCTGTTTCTGTTCGGGGGAGGCCTGCTGGCGTATATCGTGTGCGCGTTGATAATCCCTGACGGGCAGTAAAAAAGAAAAAAGAACCCCGCCCCACGCAAATGCGTGGGGCGGGATTTTTTCATTCATCACC
>JAEEGL011255199.1_pt1 | contig 10773 bp, 7 predicted proteins | sample 9134231 | NCBI WGS metagenome assembly JAEEGL01 (sample SAMN16246548, study PRJNA631951) | gut metagenome | biome: gut microbiome; feature: rumen; material: fiber-attached | host: Bos | place: Iran: Karaj | collected 2018-10
CCAATCTAAAATAAACAATAAAAAATAAAATAAAAAAAAAAAAAAAAAAATGCTTGTAGAAACCCTTAAACGTAGATTAATAGAAAACGAACATCCAGTAGGAGTAAAGAAAAAAACCTGGTACAAGCTTCCCCCTCAGGATTTTTCCTACGGTTACCCAGTAAAGCACGACAAAGAAGGAGTATCAATAATAACACGTCACTGGAAAGTTCATGAGCCAAGTGGAACAACTCAACCACCACAAGACTTTATAACAATAAATAAATTGGCAATTAAAATGAATGCAACAGATTATCCATCAAACAAAGATTATAGATCAATGATTGATATTCGTCAAAAACCAATTCAAGGTAGATTAAATAGAGAAATAAAATTACCTCCTGAAGATTTTGCATATGGTGTTCCTAATAGACCATCAACTCCTATGAAAGATGTTGTTAATTATACTTATTCTAATAGAGCTGAAGCTGTTATTAGGAGAAATTATGATAAGTTTATTCAAGAAAAAAGTAAGTATAGGAAAGGTCCTCCTAAAGTTGTTCCTAGATATATTAATCCTTTAGTTTATGAAATGAGAGCTAAGGAAGAAGAAGAAAAAAAAGAAAAAGAACTTATTGCTAATTATGTTGATCCTTTAGAAGAAGAAAATATTGAACCTGAACCTCCTCTTTGGAAAATGAGAATGTTTAGAGATGTTGGAAGTAAAGTTGCTGAAGAAGTTAAAAAATTTAAAACTTATAGACCTTGGAAAAAAGGAGAGAATAATTTAGATAAGATGATTAAAAATGTTCAAGAGGAAATTATGCAAAGTGAAGGTAATTATAATAATTATAATAGAATGCAACAACAACAACAACAACAACCTATTCATTAAATGGTTTTTTTTTAAATTTGGATTTTGTTTTTTTGGATTTTTTTTTTTGGGTTTTTTTTATAGGTTTTTTAAATTATTTTTTAGATTTTTTGAATGAGATTTTTTTATTTTTTTTTTTAATTTGTTTTTTTTTTTTTTTATTTATTTTTCTATTTTTTGGGTTTTTTTTTTGTAAATTATTTGAAAAATTTTAATTGTTAATTTTTATTATTTTTTTTTTTTTTGGATTAAAAAATTAAAAATGTTTAAATTAGATTATTTAATATTAAAAGAGAAAATTTCTAAAATTAATATTAGATTTTAACTACTTATATAAATTTTATTTTTTATTCATTATTTATGAAATAATGAAAAATCTAATTTCCATATGATTTTTGTTTTTTTTACATTTTTATAATTTTTATTTTTAATATAATTATAGATATCTTTATCTAATTCATCAAAATAATCTTTTAAAACATTTTCTTCAATAAATTTCTTTTCAACATTTAAAATTAATTCATGAATATGTAAAGTTGTATTATCTTTTTTAATAAAATATATAAAATATTCTTTGTCTCTTAATCTCATTTCTTCATTTATTTTTTTCAAAGAAAATATTTTCGGATATAAACAACTACCATTAGGAATATATAAAGAAAAATAACTAATATAAATGTCTTCATTTAAATCATTATTTGGCTCAACAATAAAATTATTTTTAGCCAATCTATTTAAATTTTTTTCCATAATAGAAGGATAAGAAATTATTCTTTGTTTTCTTAAATATTGTATTGAACTTTTTATTACATATTCTTCAGGTTTATATTTAGAAGTACTAAAAATTAATTTATTAAAAAGAATATATTGAATATCATTAAAAGAGTAATTATATCCTCCAATATTATAAAATATTTGTTTAAAAAATTTCTTCCATTGATTTTCATTTTCTAAATTAACTTTGTAATAAAATAAAGTAAATAAAAATAAAGAATTAAAAATATTAATCCAAAAAATAACTCTTTCTTTAACTGTTTTTAAATTAATAGGATTAAACAATCTTAATTCAGAAATAATTTCTATTATTCCAGTATTTTTCATTTTTTCACTTGTTTCATTTAATAATTGATTAATTGTTTTATTTTTTATATCATTTAATGAAGGCATTGAATTAAATATTAAAGTTGGTAACAGAGAAAAATAAAAATTTAAATTTGGATATCCATGAGTTTTTCCAAATATTTTATTGTTTTCATCATTTACTATTATTTTTTTATTCATATAATCAAAATTTTTTTTTGAATTAAGTATATTAGGATTTGTTATTGTTTTGAATGGAAGAAAATCAATTTCATTATCTTCAATTAATTCAAATGATGATTTTTTTTCAATATTTGACCTTTGGACTACAGATAATCTTAATAAAGATTGTTGGTTATTATTTGGATTAATTATTTCATTTTTAATTTTCTCTTTTTTTTTATTTAAAATATTTGTATATATATTAAATAAATCCATATGCTTTTCTTCTATTATTGTTATTTTTTTTAAATCTTCATATTTTAATTGATTTAAAAAAGAATAAAAATTAAAATAAGGATATTCTCTTTTATCACCTTTTTCATATCCTATAATATATAATTGAATTAATAATAAATTTAAATTTATTTGTGGATATTTTTCTTTTAATTTTTCTGTATAATCATTATTCGATTTAATATCTTCTAATATATAAACTATATAAAGAAAATATTGAAGATTATGAGCAAAATTAAGATTATTATTACAATTATTTTCTAACTGAATAAAATTAATTATATCTTCTTCATTATCTATATTTTTTTCATTTATTATATCTTGATTTAATATAATTGAATTTTGTTTAGAACTTTTATTCAATTGTTGTTTTGAATTATTAATAGATAAAATTGAATTATTCTTTGAATTAATTGAAACATTTATAATTTTATTGCCATTTTCAAATATTTCTTCATCATTTTGAATATTTAAATTATTTTGATATATATTACTATCATTTAATATATCATTTTCTAAAATAACATCATTCATTCTATTACTTATTTCAAATTCATTGTTATTATTTTTAACAATTATTTTTTGTTTTATTAAAATTTTTTCAATTTGTTTTTGAATTTTATTATAAAATATGATTGAAGTTAAATTAATTTTTTGTTCTTGACAAAAATTAGTAATTGTTTTTAAAAAATTTATGAAACCATTTTCATGGTAAAACAAAAAAGGAAATTTATGCTTAATTTTTTTATTAAAAGATTGAAATCTTTTTTTCCCAAAAAAATTTGATATACTTTCAAAATGTTTTTGGTCTTTGTTATTCTGAATAAAACTTTGAGAAATATTATTTACAAATTGTAATTTTATTTCATTTAATGAGTTATAATTATGAATTTTTAGTTTTTTATAATTTTGAAATATTCCAACTAATTTATGATAAATTGGATTATTTTTTTGAATATTTAATAATTCAATAAATTCATTAAATGGGAAATTTTTCATTAAATAATTAATAACAAATGCATTATTATAAGATCTTATATCTTTTTTAGTAGCTTCAATATTTTTTAATATTACATAACCACTATCACTTTCATATTTTTTATATTCCTTATATTGAAAATTCAAATTAGTTTTTTCAAATTCTTTATAAAATAAATGTTCTTTATCATTAGTTATTTTCTTTATAAAATTTAAAAATATATTTTGAATATTATATGATAAAGGTCTATTTAAATTAATTGGATTTTCATCTTCATTTTTTTCTTTTTGATTTTCTTTATCTTTTAAATTTCCAATATTAAAAATTTCAGGATTTTTCAAAATTTGTATATTTTTTCTTAACCAAATAAAATATTTCCTATTAATTAAATCATTTTCACTATTAAATATAACTTGACTATTATTCCCATCAATATTTATTAAATTATATTTCCATTTAATTTTTATTTTTTTTTGATTTTCATCAATTTTATAAATTATACTATTATTATCAATAAAAATTAAATTATTTCCATATTTTAACTCATTAATTTTATTAAAATCAAAAGGATGAAAATTATAATCTCCAAAAATTTCATTTATATCACAATCAACAACAACTCTTCCAGGATATTCATTCATCATTTTTTCAAATGAGATAGAATCACTTAAAATTCCAAAAAGATAAGTTCCAGGTTTATCTAATAAATCACTATAAGGTAAAACTGGAATATAAGAATGAATCCATTTAAAAGGAAAAATCAATTTTAAAATTGCAGGCATAATTAAATGAAGTAAATTTGAATTTGATGATCTTATTATTATTTGACGTTCTAATAACATTGATATTATTAATTTTACTAATATTGATTGATCTAATGTGTAAAATAATATATTTATATCTTGATTATTTTCATTACATGGAATTTCACAGTTTGATGAAAAATAAAAGTTTATATCTTCTTTTTTTTTAGTTAATAATTCACTTTGAATTGTAAATTTAATATTTGTATGTGGTGCTGGTTTAATTAAAGATAAACAATAATAAAATAAATTTAATAATTCTACTTTTTTACAATTATTTATAAATTCTTTATCAAATATTTCTTCTTTTTCATTACTTATTATTATATTTTGAATTGTATATAATAAATTTTTGAAAGCATTATAATCATATTTATATGATTTAATAATTATTGTTAAAGGAATATTGATTAATTCTAAATTATTAATTTGGTAAAATTCTGGAAATTTTAAACAATATAAATATGAATGATTACCATATTGATCTGTTAATGTTAATGAGAAAAATTTTGGAGAATCTATTATATATTTTAATTCTTGTTTTTCATTAGGAAATATCATATCAAAAATTAACTCATTGTTCATGTTTTCCTTTTCTTTTTCTGGTAAACAATATAAACATGATATTTTTCCTTTTTCATATATTTCCTTTTTTAAACTAATAATTTCTGTTTCTTCAAAACCAATTATTGATATACATGTAATAATTTTACTATTATTAACTAATAATTCATTAAACATTTATTTTTTATAATATTAAAAAACTATATATTAAAAAATTTACTAATAATTGATTTTTAAAAATTTTTTTGGTTCATAATATTCAATGTCTGATTCATCCTCTTCTAATTCTTTAATAAAAAAATCAAAATTTTTTAACTTCTCATTTGCATTTTGATTCTTAGTACAAATATAAATATAATGAATTATTTCTCTTCCATTTTCAATTTTTGATATACATATATATTTTATATTAAAACTTAAATGAGGATTATTTAAAAAATCTAATCTATTTTCAGGTCTTCCAGTAGAAATTAAAAAATAAATACCACCAATTTTTAATATTCTTGAAATTTCATATGTTAATTTTGCAATATGAGTAAGTGAATTTTTACAAGATAAAATAGAATCAAAAGTTCCTTTATCAAAAACACAATCAAAATAATCATTAATATAAGAAGTTTTTTCAGCATTCATTACTTCAAATACAATATTTTTTCTAATATTAACATTTCTTAATTTCATAAATTCAATTACATTATCACAATAATCAATATTGAAATTATTAATATAACCATTATCATATAATTCTTCAGAAAATTTTGAATTCCCACATCCAATATTTAAAATTTTACTATTTTTATCAAGATTTAAATTATCAATAATAGGTTTTAACGATTGATAATTTTCAATCCATTCATAATTCTTTCCTTTCTGTTCCTCATATCTTTTAATCCAATATTCCACTTCTCCAAATTTACAAATCATTAAAAAAAAAAAAAAAAAAACAAAAAAAATAAAAAAATAAAAAAAAATTAAAAAAAAAAATTAAATTTAATTATAAACAAAACAATTTTTATTTAAATTTTTTTTTTTTAAAGATCATTACTTTTCTTTTCTTCATCAGGTTGATTATTTTTTTGTAAATCACTCATTTTAACAGGTTCACCATCAATCATAATAGAATCATCCATAGGAGAAATATTTCCCCAATCAATATTAAGACAAACTTTAGTTCTTTCATAACATAAAATTTGAACAGGTTCTTCATCATTATTTCTATCAATTAATACTTTTGGTATTTCATCTCCATAAATTGCAACAAATTCTCTGCAACCTCTTCCCATATCAGGAGGAGGAAAATGATAAATATTATATTTTTCAGGATTGCATACATCATCTAAATAAAATTCTACATCTGATTCTTTTTTTTTTCCTCTTAGATTCTTACATGCTTCTTTTATAATTGCTTCACATGCATCACAAAATAATTCTTTTGATACTGATGTTGGACGAACTTTATCTGGATCTGGTAAAGTTTTATTTTTTTTTCTTTTTTTTTCTGTTGTTATTGTTATTAGAAATATTAAGATTAAAAATTTGGATAACATATTTTTTTTTTTTTAAATATAATTTTTTTTTTTTTTTATTGATAAAAATATTATTATTATTAAAAGTTTTAAAATTTTATTTATTTAAAATTATTATTATCATTTTTTTTTTATTTGTTAATGAGAAAGGAAATTTCATATAAAAATGAAAATTATTATAATGATGAATATACTAATTATAATGATTTAAGTGATGAGGAAATGGAAAGTGAAATTGATAATGAATTAAGTCCTCAAAGACCAGAATTAATGAATATTAAATCTCAAAAATTATTATTATTAAAACCACATCCTAATTCTCCTCCTCATCCTAGAACTGTTTATTTATTATATGATCCAGAATTAAATGATAATCATTATAATAATAATTATTCTTTTTCTGAGATTGAAATAAAAGAAAGAAAATATATGGTTTTATATAAAGCATATTTAAATTTACCTTTATGTTTAAGTGAACCAATGAAATATAATAATATTATAAGAAGTAAATTATTCGATAATACTAATTTAATTTGGAAATTATTAAAACATGAAAAAATGTATCCAATATTAAGATCATTGAATAAATATCAAAGATATAATCATTTTCCTTGTACTTGGCAATTAAGTAGAAAAGATAATTTATATAATAACTATATAAAAATGAAAAAAAAATTTCCAAATGATTATAATTATATACCAGAAACTTATATTTTACCTAAGGATAAAGAAATATTTTTAAATACAATTGGAAATTATATAATTTCAAAAGATAATATTTGGTTAATTAAACCTGTCGCATCATCAAGAGGAAGAGGAATAAGATTAATGACAGATATTAATTCAATACCTGAAAAAACTATAATGACACATTATATTTCAAATCCATATTTAATAAATGGAAAAAAATTTGATTTAAGATTATATTTATTAATAACTGGATATTCCCCTTTAAAAATATATATTTATGATAATGGATTAACTCGATTTTGTAGTGAAGAATATGATTTAGATATTAATAAAATGAATAATTTATATATTCATTTAACAAATTATTCAATTAATAAAAATTCATCAAAATATGAAAAAAATGAAAATTCTGAAAAAGAAATTGGTAATAAATGGACATTACAAACATTAATTAATCATTTTAAAGAAAATAAAATTGACTTTGAACCATGTTGGAAAAAAATATGTGATATTATGATAAAAACAATATTATCAATAACTGATACTGCAATACCATTAATAAAAAAATTTAATGTAACTTCATGTAATTTATTTGAAATATATGGAGTTGATATTTTATTAACTGATGACTTACAACCTTGGTTAATTGAATTTAATTTAAATCCAAGTTTAAATTGTGATAGTGAATTAGATTTAAAAATTAAATCTAAATTATTAACTGATATATTTAATATTGTTGGTTTAGTTCCTTTTACACATAATGAAAAAATTCAAATTTTAGATAAGGAAATTATTTATAAAGATTATATTTCTGAAGCTGTCAATGAAGCAATTTGTGAATTTTATAGACCAAGTGGAGGATTTATTAGAATTTTTCCTTTGAAAGATAATATTAAAAGTTATATGAAGTTTTTTGAAAAAGCTGATGAAGAAAATAAAGCTTTGTGGAATGAGTTACTTAAATAAATTATTTTTTTTTTTGTGTATTTTTTTCTTTTTTTTAAATTATATAATTAATTAAAGTAAATATTATAAGGATTATTCTTTAATTTTTAATCTTTTTTATATATATAATGAAATTTTTTCAATATTATAAAAAAAATGAAAAATATGTATGAAAATAAAGAAAGAATAAATGAACTCTTTAAACAAGAAAAAAAACAAAATAATATCCAAAAAAATAAAGATTTAACCTTATTTGAAAGTAGTAAAAATTTTATATCAAAAGAAATATATTTTTCAAACTGTCAAAATCAATCTCAAAGTGAAAGTTCAAATGAAGATACTTCGTCATTAAGTCAACGAAATTCTTACAATCAAACAAGTAATCTCCTTTTATCATAGTATATATTTTATTTAATTTATATAGTTATTCAAATCAAACATATAATATGATGAAAGAAGAAGAAAACGAAAATATATCTTTCGAATTTGATAATAATAATAAGAATAAAAATAATTATGTTATTTTAAACAATAATTATAATAATAATATTTTAAACACACAAAACTTTTTTCAAATAAACATTAATCAAAATATTCCTTATGAAAGAGAATTAATATTATTTAATAATTATCAAAATCAAAATAATTCATTTAATTCTCAAAATCAAAATCAAAAAATAATGTCTCAATTAACTTTACAAGATCTTTTAGCAATAGAGAGTCTTTATACAGATACAGATATACAAAAAATAGAAAATAATTGTCATTATTTACAAAAGAAAATTTCTGCAAATCCTGTATATGCAAATGATGTTTTATTTCCGTTTTTATTTTCAAATATTGTTTCATTAATAAATGATCAATTTGGAAATTTTATATATCAAGGATTCATTGATATATTAAATTCACAAAATTTAATTAATTTATTATTTATAATTAAAAATAACTTTTTCGAAATAAGCAAATCTCAAAATGGAACAAGAGTAATTCAAAAATTATTAGAAAAAACAACTTTAATTAAACAAGGAAATAATAATTTAATTCAAAAAACTTTTATTGAAATTTTAGAAGGAAAAGTGTGTGAATGTTCAAATGATGAACATGCAAATCATATTATTCAAAAATTTATATTGAATATTCCTTTTCCTTATAATAATTTCATTTATGATGAATTATATCAAAATTTTATGAATGTTGTAATTACTAAATATGGATGTTGTGTTATTCAAAAATGCATTTTAAATGGAACTAAAGAACAAAAAGATAAATTGATTTATTTGGTTTTACAGAATACTTTTCACTTAATAAGAAATCAATTTGGTAATTATGTTTTTCAATGTGTATTATTTTTAAGATATGAAAGTGTAAATTTAAAAATTATTGAAATTATTTATGAGAAAATTATCCCTCTTTGTAAAGAAAAATATTCATCGAATGTTATAGAAAAAATTTTGGAAATTAATAATCCGAATGTAGTAAATCAATTAATTGATTATATTTCACAAAGTGAAAATAAAGTTATGGAATTATTAACTAATAAATATGGTAATTATATTATTCAAAAAATTTTGAGTATATGCCAAGATAAAAATTTATTTTACAGAATATTAAATATTATTGCTAAGAATATATCCACAATTAATAATGTTTCATTTGGAAAAAAATTAATTAATAAATTAGAACAAAAATACCCTATTTTAACTAGTATGATTAAGTCAAATAATTAAAATTATAAAAAACATTATATTAATAAAAGGATATTATTCTTAGAATTTGTAAAAATTTAATATTAATAAAATAGTATATAATGCACATTTTAGTTCTTGAATTTGAGATATAATAAAAACTTGAATAGAAAGATATTATAAAATAAAGAGAATTATAAATATTCAAGTTTATATTATTTATTTTATAAGGATTTATTTAATATTAAATGGTATTTATATAAACCATTAATATAAATACAAATAATATTAAAAATTAAAAATTATTTTTTTTAAATTATCAAAATTTTGGATTTTAATCTTTCATATATATTAATTATTTAATATTTTTTATTAATATGAAATCATTATCAATTATAGTACCCTTATTATTGTGCTTATATTTAACATATTGTTCCTTTCAAACTTCATTATTTAAAGAGCTAAATAAAGAATTTATCAAAAAAAATCTAATTTTTTCACCATTAAGTGCTTATCAAATTCTAGGCTTAACAGCAAATGGTGCTCAAGGAACAACCCTTAAAGAAATGCTATTAGCCCTAGGTAATAAAGATCTTGATGAATTAAATACAATTAACACAAATATTTTAAATAAAATACAATCATTTTCCTCAATAGAAATGGCAAATGCAGTTATGACAAAAAATACATTAAAATCAAGTTTCTTAAATATGGCTTCCAAATACGAGGCTACTGTAGAAACTTTAAAAAGTGTGACTCAAGTTAATAATTGGTGCAATTTAAAAACTCATGGAACTATTCCAAAGATTTTAGATAGTTTACCTCCTAATACTGTAATGGCATTATTAAATGCTATTTACTTCAAAGGAACATGGTTTAAAAAGTTTGATAAAAATAAATCATATAGAACTACGTTTTATAATTATAATGATGAAACAAAACCAAAAAAAATTGAAGAGATGTCAATTACTGATAATTTCAAATTTTATTATGATGAAGAAATACAAATGGTTGAATTACCTTACATGAAAGATTCAATGTCTGCTATAATTATATTGCCTAGAAAAAAAGTAAATATAAATGATTTTATAGCTAATTTAGATGATGGCAAATTAAATAGTTTCATTAAAAAAATGGAGACTAATACAGTTCAAATTGATTTACCAACATTTGAATTAGATTTTAGTTCTTC
>JAEEGL012136411.1_pt1 | contig 10773 bp, 11 predicted proteins | sample 9134231 | NCBI WGS metagenome assembly JAEEGL01 (sample SAMN16246548, study PRJNA631951) | gut metagenome | biome: gut microbiome; feature: rumen; material: fiber-attached | host: Bos | place: Iran: Karaj | collected 2018-10
ATATGCCGATAGGCTTTACCGCTTCACTTGCGGAAAGGCTTAACGGTCTCAGCGAGATCAATGTCGTTGAGGCCGCCGAGGGTACCAAGATCGAAAAAGGTACGGTTTATCTCGCACCCGGCGGAAAGCATATGAACCTTGTGACTTCAAGTGCCGGCACGTATTCGATCCATCTTTCCGATGAACCGGCAAGAGAGGGCGTTAAGCCTTGCGCGAATTATATGTTTGAATCGCTGCGCAGCAGCCGTTTTGACAATATAGTTTGTGTCGTGATGACCGGAATGGGCGCAGACGGGACTGAAGGCATCAAGAATCTCAAAGATAAAAAGAGGATTCATGTCATCACTCAGAGTCAGGAGACCTGCACGATCTACGGAATGCCGAAAGCATGCGATCAGGCGGGGCTTTCAAATCAGCACGCACCGCTTGATGATCTGGCTCAGGAGATAATACTTAAGGTCGGGATCAGTAAATAAAGCTCTAAGGAAAACGGAGGTTTTAAACTATGGATGTCAGTCAGTATCTTGAAATCTTTCTCGATGAAGCGGGTGAGCATCTTCAGAATCTGAACACACAGATTCTTGAGCTCGAGCAGGATCCGGAAAACGAAAATACGATCAACGAGATCTTCCGCGCCGCACACTCACTAAAGGGAATGGCAGGAACCATGGGATACAAGAGGATGCAGAACCTCACTCATGATATGGAGAATGTCTTCTCTGAAGTAAGAAACGGCAATATCAAGATCCAGTCCGATATGATCGATATTCTCTTCCAGTGCCTTGATGCACTTCAGGAGTATACCGATAATATCAGAAATTCTTCCGATGAAGGAACCAACGAAAACGAGCCGATCATCCGTGCTCTCAACGATATTCTCAACGGAAAAGTAGGCTCTGCTCCCGCGGCAGCCGATAGCGCTTCCGCAGAGAAGAAGGAAGAGGCTGCATCCGAAGGCGAGTCTGCAGCATCATCAGATGCGCCCTGGTATGATATCAATTATGACGAATCCCAGATATCCGTTCTTAACGAGGCTGCCAAGCAGGGCAAGAATGTATATGGTATCACGGTATCCGTCAGCCCCGAGTGCGTGCTCAAAGCAGCCCGCGCCTTCCTTGTCGTTAAGGCGATAGAAGAAAAGGGCGACATAGTAGTTTCAAATCCCAGTTCCCAGGACCTTGAGGATGAGAAATTTGAACTTGATTTTACACTTGTTGTACTTTCGGAAGAGCCCCTTGAGAACCTCATTTCCGCAGCAGAAAGCGTATCAGAGATTGCTTCCGCAAAAGGCGAGAAGATCGATGTGAGCAAGCTTAAAGCTGTAGAGGAGGAAGGCGCTGCTCCGGCTCCCGCCGAGACAGCACCCGCAGAGGTACCCGCTGCTAAGGCACCCGCGGCACCTGCTCAGGCTCAGGCTACAAACGCACCGGCAAAGGCTCAGGAGAAGAAACCGGGCAAGGCTATCGTTAACAGAACAGTCCGTGTGGATATCGAAAAGCTCGACAGCCTGATGAACCTCGTATCCGAGCTCATCACCGCTAAGAACAGCCTTGTTTCCGCATCCAGCAACACCGAAAGCAACAATTCACAGTTTAACGAACAGATCGAGTACCTCGAGAGCGTTACATCCAATCTTCACGAATCTGTTATGAAGGTTCGAATGGTTCCCATCGAGAGTACCGTCAACAAGTTCCCCCGTATGATCCGCGATCTCCAGAAGACGCTGGGCAAAAAGCTCGACTTCTATATGTCCGGTGAAGAGACAGAGCTCGACAGGACCGTTGTCGACGAGATCGGCGATCCTATCATGCACCTTCTTCGTAACTCCGCCGACCACGGTATCGAGTCAGCAGAGATCCGTGCTCAGAGAGGTAAGCCGGAGACAGGTTCTATCTGGCTCGATGCATATCAGGATGGAAATAACGTTATCATCGAAGTAAGAGATGACGGTAACGGAATCGATATCGAAGCGGTCAGAAATAAGGGAATAGAGCGTGGAGTCATCACTCCCGAACAGGCTGCTTCAATGAGCGATAAGGAGGTCATAAACCTTCTGTTCAATGCGGGATTCTCCACTGCAAAGAAGGTTACCGACGTATCCGGACGAGGCGTTGGTCTTGACGTAGTTAAATCCAAGATTGAATCCCTGAGCGGCGAAGTTGATGTCAAGAGCCAGCTTGGCGTAGGCTCGACATGGACCATCAGACTTCCTCTTACTCTGGCTATCATCCAGGCTCTCATGGTTATCGTCGGCGGCGAGAAATATGCTATATCTCTCGGCTCCATTCAGACTATCGAGACAATTGGTAAGAGCGAGAGCAAGCGTGTTCAGAACGAAGAGGTTATCAACCTCAGAGGAACAGTCATTCCTCTTATAAGAATGAACGAAGTCCTTGATACAGAGAGCCATCCCATTGATGAGGATGCACTCACTGTTGTTATAGTTAAGAAAGGCGACAAGATGGCAGGTCTTGTTATCGATGAACTCATCGGTCAGCAGGAGATCGTTATCAAGCCGCTCGGCAAGTACGTAAAACAGGTTAAGTTCATCACCGGTGCAACCATTCTCGGCGACGGCGAGGTTGCTCTCATTTTCGATGCAAACACTTTACTGTAACAGCCGGATAACCTAAAACAAAGGCCATGATTATAGGAGAAGATAAAATGGATCAGCTCACAACAACGAATAGAAATAATCTGCCGGAGAACGGCGATGAAACTAAGATTGTCGAGGTAACATATCAGTATATAGTTATTCGCCTCGGCGAAGAGCAGTACGGCATAGATATCAGCTATGTCAACAATATCGTCAGAATGCAGCATATAACGAGAGTACCCAAGGTATCTAACTACATCAAGGGAGTCATCAATCTCCGCGGTGAAGTTCTTCCCGTTATCAGTTTAAGGCTTAAGATGGGTCTTGACGAGGACCAGTATGACAAGGCAACAAGAATAATCATTTTAAAGACCGAGAACGAGGGCCAGATAGGTGTGCTCGTCGACGAGGTTAAGGAAGTGGTTACACTCGCTGAAAAATCGATCGAAAAGGTCTCACATGATTCCAAAAACGAAAAAGCCAATTTCCTGAGCGGAGTTGGAAAGAACAACGGAGAACTTATCTCAATACTTGATCTCAATGTGATCACTCTTGAAGATAATGTTTGATTGAGGTGACTATGGGTGATTTAAATCTCGAACAGGTATCAACCCAGTACATGGATGTATTAAAAGAACTGGGTAACATTGGTGCGGGAAACGCTATGACAGCGCTCTCTCAGATGCTCAACTGTAAAGTTGACATGAAGGTTCCGCAGGTTGAGCTCCTTGAGTTTAAGGATGTAGGAGCTGCAATGGGCGGCGAAGAGCAGGTAATGGTAGGTGTTTTCCTTGGAGTTGACGGAGACATTACCGGTAGCATGCTGTTTCTTGTGGAAGTCGAAGCGGCTAAGCATCTTATCAACAAGATGATGCCCGGAATGGCTCAGCCCGGGGGAGAGCTTTCCGAGATGGAATGCTCTGCCATGCAGGAGATAGGAAATATCATTACAGGTGCATACCTTAATTCGCTGGCTCAGATCACGAATCTTATGATAATCCCTTCGCCTCCGGCTCTTACCGTGGACATGGCGGCTGCTATCCTTTCTGTTCCCGCCATAGAATTCGGTATTTACGGAGATAATATTCTGCTTATTCAGTCTCAATTCTTTGATGAAGTTGAGATAGACGGTTACTTTGTCCTTGTTCCGGACATTGAATCGTATGGAAAGATTTTGTCGTCACTTGGAATTAGTGTTTAGTATTCGGAGATGTCTACATTATGGGTGAAGTAATAAAAGTTGGAATGGCCGATCTTAAGACATGTCTTGTCCCGAATACTGTTACGACTCTTGGGCTTGGTTCCTGTGTCGGTGTTGCCATCCGTGATACTCAGAATAAAGTCGGCGGACTGGCTCACGTAATGCTTCCCGACAGTACCGCGATCAAAAACAGCCAGCTTAATGTTGCGAAGTTTGCGGATACCGGAGTGACGGAGCTTGTGAAGCAGATGGAGGCACTGGGGGCAGTACGCCGTCGTATGGTTGCCAAAATAGCGGGCGGAGCCATGATGTTCACCATGCAGAGCAAGAGCGAGGCTATGCAGGTCGGAGCAAGAAATGTTGAGGCCGTAAAAGCTAAGTTAAAAGAGCTGAATATTCCTATTTTAGCTGAAGATACCGGGCTTAATTACGGTCGCACCGTTATTTTTGATCCCGAAACCGGAGAATTTAAGATTAAAACAGCCGGAAAGGGAGATAAGATCATTTAGCAGGTTTCACACATGAATAAAAAATATATTCCTGTCATACTAATGCTTATCGGCGGGCTTGTTACGGTCGTGATCACATTTGTGAATCATTATTCGATCCTGGCAAAGCTCATGTGGTTGCTTGCGGTGATGGCAGTGCTTTATTTTGTCGGAACGATCGTCATAAATGTGATAGAACGATTCGAAGCCGCCAATCAAAAGAAGCTCGAAGAAGAGGAAAAGGCGAGATTAGAGGCGCAGGAGCAGGCGCTCAGAGAAGAGGGCACAGTGGAAGAAAAGGATGATGTGTCCGGAGATACTGCTACGTGAGGGATGGATGTAGCCAATGGATGAAGCTGCAAGAAAAAAACTGTTAGATCAATATTCCGAGACGAAATCTCCGGAAATAAGGGAGAAGCTCATTCTGGAATTTGCGCCGCTGGTTAAGCTTGTAGCCGGCAGGCTCAGTATGTATCTCGGATATAATGTTGAATACGAAGATCTTTGTAGTTACGGGATCTTCGGTCTTATAGACGCCATCGACAAGTTTGATTTCATGAAGGAAGTCAAATTCGAGACTTATGCCAGCCTAAGGATCAGAGGCTCAATTCTCGACCAGATTAGGAAGATGGACTGGATTCCCAGGACCATTCGCCAGAAACAGAAACAGATCGATGCCGTGATGAAAAAGATCGAGCAGGAGAAGGGAAGGCAGGCGACCGATATCGAGATTGCCGAAGGCCTTGGTATATCTGAGGATGAGTTTTATGACTGGCAGTCTCAGATGAAGATAACCGGGCTTGTTTCTCTTGACGAATTTATGGAATCCGGAAGCGATGTTCCCCAGGGGTATGGCGGTACCACCGCTCACTTTGATTCTCCCGAGGAAAACATAGAGAAGCAGGAGCTTATGAAAATGCTTGGAGAGGCTCTGGAACTTCTCACGGAAAAAGAACAGAAGATTATCACTCTGTATTACTATGAGGAACTGACACTTAAAGAAATCGCCAATATACTCGAAGTATCCGAGTCCCGTATCTCGCAGCTCCATACCAGAGCTATCGGAAAGATGCGTACCAAACTCGGAGCATATATGGGAATACTTACATCTTAGGAGGACGCAAACCATGCAGAACGCGTATTTTAAACTTGTCAACGTACAGGATGGTTTTGGCGTCCATCTTTTTGCTCCCAAGGACGGGGGGGAGAAGATTGTGACGCAGGAACTGGTCAATTATCTTGACAGAGCGTCGGTGGAATATGATCTCAGTCAGGTAAAAAATGCTGCGGAATCCGGCGAAGAAATGACCCTTACCCTTGGCAAGTATGAGTGCCCCAAGGTGGCAGAGCAGTATTCACTCACCATAGCACCCGATAATATGCTGGCGGTTGCCAAATTCATTCCTGCTTCGGATACCGGAGAGAGACTGTCTAAAGATGAGTTCCTGAAGGATCTTGCTTACCGTCAGATAAGGTTTGGTATTCAGGAAGAAATCCTGAATAAGCACTTTGACGGCCCCGGGTTTTATGGGATACAGGTTCCCGTAGCCAGAGGCGTAAAGCCGCGTCACGGAAGTGATGCAAAGATGGAGTATTATTTCAATACAAAGATTTCCGCACATCCCGAGATGGCAGAGGATGGCAGCGTTGATTATTTCCATCTGAATATGCTCAACCATTGTAAAGAGGGAGATGTACTTGCACGGATCATTCCGGAGGATAAAGGCAATCCCGGAACGACGATCCAGGGCAATACAGTGAGACCGCGTGATGTGCGCACATTGCATCATCACTTCGGAAACAATATTGCATTATCTGAAGACAGGCTTACCATCACTTCCAAGGTAAACGGCCATGTTATGCTGGTGGGAGATCAGGTTTTCGTTTCAAATGTATATGAGGTGGAGAATGTCGACAACTCTACCGGAAACATAAAGTATGAAGGCAGTGTAAAGGTAAACGGTAATGTTGCGACCAATTTTGAGATCGATGCGACAGGCGATGTTATCGTTAACGGTGTAGTTGAGGGCGCCACGATCATTTCTCAGGGTAACATCACTATTGCCCGCGGAATGAAGGGAATGAGCAAGGGAGTTCTTAAAGCCGGGGGGAACGTTATCTCCAAATTTATCGAAAACTCCACTGTCGAGGCAGGCGGATTCATTGATACCGAATCAATCCTTCACAGTAATGTTCAGTCCGGATCCGATATCAGGGTAACCGGTAAGAAGGGATTTATCACAGGCGGACACGTTCAGGCCGAGAGTGTGGTTGAAGTGAGGACTCTGGGATCCACTATGGGTGCACCTACAGTTGTCGAGGTCGGCGTCAATCCCAAGCTCAAGACAAAGTATATCGCCACCCAGAAAGAAGTATCCGAAATAGTCAAAACGATAAAGAATACACAGCCGGTAATACAGAACTTCACCGAGAAAAAGGCTAAAGGTGCAAGGTTTACGCCCGAGCAGATAGAATATGTGAAAAAGAGTGCAGCTCTTCTCGAACAGAAGAAAAAGGAACTCGAAGAAAAGAGTGCGGAGCTCAAGGAACTGGACGAAATGTTTGCCCAGATAAAGACTGCGTCGGTTCGTGTGACGGGAGAGGTTTATCCCGGAGCCACGATCGTTATCGGCGATCTGTCAATGAGGGTAAATGACAGTTACAGATATTGCCGCTTTGAAAAGCAGGGCGGGGAAGTTAAGATGCTTCCTTTGTGATGAGGTATCATAATGGCAGGAATGGATATTGCGCCTATCGTGCGAGCGCAGGATTATACTATAATCAAACATAATGAAGATGTAAAAAACGATGTAGATCAGAACAATATTGGTATAGCCAGGGACAGAAGAGAAACTCAGCAGAATACCGATGTTGTCAATACATCCGAGAGCAGGTGGAACAGTAAGGATCCCGATGCCCGCGAAAAGGGGTCCAATGAGTATTACGGCGACGGCGGCAGTTCCAGACGCGAAAGCCGCCCCGAGAAACCGCAGGATAAAGTGGTCGTAAAAGGGCCCGTAAGCGGCGGCTTTGATCTTAAGATCTGAATAGTTTATTTTGGAGAGATTAATAATATGACAGCATTGGAAATAGCGCTCCTTGCCGGGGGCGCAGTAATTTTTGTACTGAGTTTTATCATTCCCGTAAAGAGACAGGAAACCGCGGATGATGTAAAGGATATGATCTCCGATGAGGTAAAACTTAAAGTAAAAGGCGAGATAGAAGAGCTCCGCTCTCATATAGATGATGTGGTTGACGAAGCGATAGAATATGCCCAGGAGAAGACCGAAAGAAGCCTTGAGCGCATATCCAACGAAAAGATCATGGCGGTGAATGAGTATTCGGATACCGTCCTCGATGAGATCAACAAGAATCATAAAGAAGTTATGTTTCTTTATGACATGCTCAACAACAAGCATGACGATCTGATATCCACTGTTTCGGAAGCATCTGCGGTGGCAAAGACAGTCAGGGAGAATACCGAGGCGGCAGCCGAAGCGGCTGAAGCTGTTCACGAAAGCACAAAAGAGGCCGAGGCGGCCGTAAGCAGTTTTAAGAGCCTTGCTCCCGAGACGGTAGATGTTTTACCCTTGGGTTCAAAGCAGGAAGAAAATGCAACGGACGCTGCCGGGCAGGATAAATCCCGGGAGGGAGAGCCGAAGGTCAGAACGCTTAAATGGGCGGAGTTTGCTATCGAGCAGGCGGATGAAGACCTCGAACAGAAGGGCATCACACTTCCTGACCCGTCCGCTTTAAATGATGAGAACAGATCCGAACAGGCTCTGCAGGATCAGGTTATAGCGCTGCATAAGCTCGGTCAGACGGATGTGGAGATAGCCAGATCATTGGGAATAGGAGTGGGTGAAGTGTCACTCATTATCGGACTTCATGCGAAATAACTCTTAGGACAGTTGCCGGTTGTGTTTGAATCTTTCTTTTCAAAGGATAAATGCCTTAAAGCCGGCAGATGAGGTATATATGAACAGCAAACTTAGATTTTATTTACGGGGTCTTGGTATCGGGATGGCTGTTACAGCCCTGATACTTTCGCTCGTTAATCTTAAGAATAATCATGGTGAAATGACCGATGCTCAGGTGAGAGAGCGCGCCACGCAGCTTGGAATGGTGGATGCAAATTCCTACTCTCTGACTGATGCGGTGGGCGATACAGAAGCTGCAGAAACAGAAACTGAAACAGAAGCAGAACCCGAAACAGAAAAAAAGACCGAGACGGAAACAAAGGACGAGGCTGAGATCAAGGCAGAAACTGAAACAGAAGCAGAACCTGAAACGGAAGCAGAACCCGAAAGCGAAGCAGAGCCTGAAACCAAAGCAGAGCCTGAAACGGAAGCAGAACCCGAAACCGAAGCAGAGCCTGAAACGGAAACAAAAGCTGAAACGGAAGCAGAACCGGAAACAGAAACAAAGACCGAAACCGAAACAAAGACCGAAACGGAAACAAAAGCTGAAACGGAAGAAACAGAGAATACTCAGTCAACAACGCCGAAAGAGGGAACCGCAACCGTTACGATCAACGGTGGTTCATCCTCGGAAACCGCATGCTCGATCCTCAGAAATGCAGGGCTTATAGACAGTGCGGAAGAGCTTAACCGTTACATGATCCAGCACGGATATGACAGAACGATCCAGCCCGGCACCTACACAATTGCCTACGGATCTTCGTTTGAAGAAATCTGCAAAAAGATCGCCCAATAAAAAAAGCATTGACACATCCCGCTATTATGGATATAATAACTCTCGGATTGTCGCAAAGTCAGTTCAAATAACCCGTTCAGTCGAAGGGGCTGAAGGGAGGTAAGAAGATTGTCAAGTGTTATCGTAAAAGAGAATGAATCTCTGGACAGCGCACTTCGCCGCTTCAAGAGAAGTTGTGCAAAGGCAGGCATCCAGCAGGAAATTCGTAAGCGTGAGCATTACGAGAAGCCCAGTGTCAGACGCAAGAAGAAGTCTGAGGCTGCAAGAAAGCGTAAATTCAACTAAACGCGCATTTACCCCCTGGCGGATGTCAGGGGTTTTTTAATAAACAATTTCAAATGGTCAAAGATATAATAATCACAGTGCTGGCACTGCTCATACTTTTTCTTTTGTGGGTGGCTGTGGTCGACACCAACAGGTTTACGGTCAGTAACTATGTATTTATAAACAAAAAAATAAAAAGAGGGTTTCGCGCGGTCGTACTCGCCGATCTTCACAATAAGAAGTACGGCAGGGATAATGAAAAACTCATCGCAAAAATAGATGAGTGCGAACCTGATATGATCCTCATAGCAGGTGATATGATCAACGGTCATGCCGGGGAGAAGTTTGAACACACGGTTTCGTTCCTGGCGGGGCTTGCACAGAAGTACCCCGTTTATTATGCCAACGGGAATCACGAAATGAGAATGGACCTGTACCGTGACAGGTTTGGGGACGCTTATGACGAATTCTGCAAGTCGATAGAGGATTCGGGGATAAAGCTTCTGGTAAACAGACGGGTTACTGTTCCCGACCTCGGAGTGACGATCATAGGCTCTGAGATCAATAAAAAGCATTATAAGAGAATGGGTATAGTACCCATGGAAGAAGGAGAGCTCCTTTCCGAACTCGGAGCACCCGAGGCGGATACCTGTAACATTCTGCTCGCACACAATCCTGATTTTTTTGAAGACTATGTCGATTATGGAGCAGAGCTTGTTTTTTCCGGGCATGTGCACGGAGGGATAGTGAGGATCCCGTTTATTAAAAAAGGTGTATTATCACCCAATGTCCGTTTTTTTCCGAAGTATTATCAGGGGGAATACAGCAAGGAAAACACGACCATGATCGTTTCAAGAGGATTGGGATCCCATACCATTCCTGTAAGACTCTTTAATCCCGGCGATCTTGTCGTAGTGGATTTCGAAGGCGACGGGCAGTAGGCCAAAGGCTGTCCGGCAAATGTAAGGTGATCAAAATGGCTATACCTGTAAAGCTTGAAGTGTTTGAAGGTCCGCTGGATCTTTTGCTTCATCTGATAGAAAAAAATAAAATAGATATCTATGATATTCCCATTGTGCTTGTTACGGAGCAATACCTCGATTACATCAAAAAGATGGAGACCGAGGATATGAACGTGATGAGCGAGTTCCTCGTAATGGCGGCAACTCTCATAGACATAAAGTGCAAGATGCTGCTTCCGCCCGAGGTCAATGAGGAGGGAGAGGAGATCGATCCCAGATCCGAACTGGTGGAGAAGCTTCTGGAGTACAAGATGTATAAATATATGTCTTATGAGCTCCGCGACAGACAGGTTGATGCTGCTACGGTTTTCTACAGAAAGAAAGACCTCCCCAAGGAAGTGCTCTCTTATGTTCCCCCCGTTGACTACGAGGAACTGATAGGAGATATGAATCTCCAGAAACTGCACGAGCTCTTTAAGACCATAGTAAAGAGACAGGAAGACCGCATCGACCCCATAAGAAGCCGGTACGGAAAGATCGAAAAGG
>JAEEGL012449607.1_pt1 | contig 10773 bp, 9 predicted proteins | sample 9134231 | NCBI WGS metagenome assembly JAEEGL01 (sample SAMN16246548, study PRJNA631951) | gut metagenome | biome: gut microbiome; feature: rumen; material: fiber-attached | host: Bos | place: Iran: Karaj | collected 2018-10
GAGTCTCAACCTGTATTGATAAGTCCAAAAGTTAATACAAAGAAGCAGGTTAATCCTCGTCCATATGGAGGATAATCAATCAATAAATTCTACTCGAAAACATGTAAAATATCGTAATAATGGAGTAAAAAGTGCCATAAAAAGGCCGTATTCTACTGTGAGTAGAGAAAAATTTTATTTATTCTACTCATGTAAAAACATAATCTACCGGTCAAGAATGTATGTGTAGATAGAAAAAAGAGGAAATCGCTTGTTTTTTTAGTGATAATATATTATATTAAAATCGTAATTAAAGTGCGGATAGGGGGAAGAAGTGCAGAAATTAAAATTAAAAGGTTACCTAATTACTTTATTTGTTTGCTACTTAATAGTGGTATTAGTAAATCTTGCGCTCAGTTTGTGTGATGTCTGTGACTTTTCGCCTTGGTTTAGTGTGTATTATCCGCTTTTGGTTATACTAGCATATTTTGTAGTAGATAGCTTAGCTGCTATTTTATGTAGGTTGATACCTAGACACAAAATAAATGTTGAATCAAAACTAATCAAGTCATTTAAATTTGAGCGTAAATTTTACGAGGCTTTGGGAGTAAGATACTTTAAAGACCGTATCCCAGAATTGGGCGGGGCATTTACCGGATTTACAAAGAATGAACTTACTGGTGATGATCCAGAATACTATGCGCAATTTATACGTGAGACAGTACTTGGAGAAGTTACCCATTTGATGTGTATTTTGTTTAGTATTGCTGTTCCATTTGTATTTAATGCGTATGTATGGAATTTTGCTTTTCCAATGTTTTTTGTAAACTTTTACTTCAACATTTTGCCTATAATGGTACAACGTTACAACAGACCGAAATTATTTAGTATATACAAACGAAAATTAAAACAAGTTGAGGGTGTGAATCATGAATAAAAAATTAATTCCAATATTTTTTGCATCAGATGACAATTATTTACCATATTTGGACGTAGCAATTTGTTCTTTAATAGAACACACTAGTCAGGATAATTTTTACAGTATTTATATATTGAATACTGGCTTAAAAGATGAATACAAATCTCGTATTTTGTCGCGTGAGCAGGATAATGTAAAGATTACTTTTTATGATATGAGCGATTATATCGAGGGGATAAAGGATAAATTTAAGGCTGTGATGCACTTTGGTATTGCGACTTATTATAGACTATTTATTCAGAGCCTTTTCCCACAATATAGTAAGGTGTTATATCTTGATTGTGATATAGTAGTTTTGCGTGATGTGGCAGAATTGTATGATATTGACCTTGAGGGCAATATCATGGCTGGAGCTATTGAACAATTTGTTTACAACACTCCAGAATATAGTTTTTACACTAAAAACGCTTTGGGAATTGATTCTAGTAAGTATGTAAATGCTGGTATTCTTATTATGGATCTAGAGCAATTTAGACAAAACAAGATCGAGCAGAAATTTGCTTACCTTATCAAGCATTACAACTTTGAATTGATCGACTGTGATCAGGCTTATCTAAACTTTTTGTGTATGGGAAAAGTAAAAATCTTACCTGTAGGATGGAATAAAACTAATTTCCCTATCAAGGTCGAAGGAGATTTAAACATTGCTCACTTTGCTTTAGCAGAAAAGCCTTGGCAAGCTGAGGTGAAAAATGGCGAATATTTCTGGCATTATGCAAGAAAATCAAAGTTTTATGATGAAATAGTTGCTTATAGGCAAGGATTTACTCTAGAAGCTTTGGAAAAGAAGCGTCAGGCAGAACTCAATTTGAGAAGGCGCGCAGTAGAAATTGCAAATGCCGATGACAATATGTACAAAAAACTAGTGTTGGGTGTATTGAGAAAAGCATTTATCAGTATGGGGTTGTATGCAAATGATGGTGATGCTGTAGAAATACCAGTGTATAGTGAGGTGTAGTACATGGAAATTGATGAACAAAAGCATCAAGATAGGCTAGAAGTATTAAAAAGAATAGAACAATACGAAAAAGAGAAAAAATGGGATATAGATGCAGAAAATGATCCACCAGCGCCAGTGCTTATGCCTGACAAAGTGGATTTTCTCCATGAAAAGTGGTCTAGTCGTGTAGCAAGACGCTTTGCATTTGCTGGGGCTACACGCTTTATGAAAAAAATATTAAAAAACAAGCAGTTGATTATTGAAGACATAATAGGACTTGAGAATTTATCGAGCATAACAACTGGTAAAATTGTTACATGTAACCATTTTAATGCAATGGATACTTTTGCAGTGCAGTATGCCACGCTCAAAGCAGGGATAAAGAAAACTGACCTATATCGAGTAATCAGAGAGGGGAATTATACCAATTTCCCAGGTTTCTTTGGAATGCTGATGCGTAATTGCAATACACTGCCACTTAGCTCAAATATGGAGACAATGAAGCTCTTTTATAGGGCTGTAGAGGCTGTGTTGCGTTGGGATAAGACGCTGGTTGTATATCCAGAGAAAGCAATGTGGTGGAACTATAAAAAGCCTCGTAAGATAAAAGATGGTGTGTTTAAGATGTCGTTTAGGACTGGCGTACCAGTTGTGCCCATGTTTATTACTATGCGTGATAGTGATATTATGGAAGATAACGGTTTCTATACTCAAAAATATACTATTCACATTTTTCCAGCTATTTATCCAGATCCCGAAAAGACTAGGGCAGAAAATATTAGTATCATGCACAAAAAGCATTTTGAGTACTGGAAGAATTGCTACGAAAGTTTTTATAACACGAAATATGATCTTGATATAGAGTAAAAAAAATAAGCCAAGTGGCTTATTTTTCTTTTACCAAAATGTGATGAAAAGTGAAATCTCTATTTTTCAGTATTTGTTTTAGTGGAACAGGGCGAATATCATATTCATCGACTTTGTCGAGAGGTATCCAGTGAAACTTTAGATCCACAATTTTGTCCTCATCATTTTCCATGTAGTTGTAGTCGACTTGCTTTTCTGGTGGAACGAAGGCATTTTCCATTAGGTAGTAAAAGCTCAATTCGTGATAAATCTTACCACTTTTGTGATTGAAGAAGTTTTCGATAATGCCGACTAATTTTTGGGTAGGGGAAGTGACACCTACTTCCTCCATTGTTTCTCGAATAACAGCACTTTTGGTGTCTTCTCCGAGGTGTACATGTCCACCAGGTAGACATAAAAAGCCATTATTTTTCATGTCTACCATTAGTACTTTGTCATTATTTAGAATAATGCAGTTTACTCTAAATTTAAAATTTTGTGTTTCATTGTTAATTTTTACATCCATGTTATTTTCCTCCAAACAATAATAAAACACCCACAAGGGTCCCCCCTCGAGAGTGTTTACTTGCGATTGCGCTTGCGGGCAGCTTCGCTTTTCTCTTTGCGTTTTACGCTAGGCTTCTTGTACTCTTCGTGCTTGCGCAAATCGCCAATGATGCCATCTTTTTGACGTTTGCGCTTAAAACGTTTTAGAGCGCTGTCAACTGACTCATCTTTGCCAACAACAACCATTGTCATCTTTTCTCACCACCTTTGCGTAAAATATGTATTTAGTTTAGCACTTTTTGGTTGTTTTTGCAAGTGTTTTGGCCTAAATTTTCTTGATAAATTCTAGATTTTAGTATAAATTTGAAAAAAAGTATTGCCAAAAATGGAAAAAATTGATAAAATAATTATCACAATATATATAGGAAGGGACAATAGATGTTAGCAAAAGTGAATACTCTTGGACTAAATGGAATAGAAGGAATAAAGATGGTACTTGAGGCAGATATGAATAATGGCTTGCCCAAAGTGGAGATTGTGGGCTTGCCTGATGTGTCTGTAAAAGAGAGTAAAGAGCGAGTAAAGAGCGCTATCAAAAATTCTGGACTCAAATTTCCGATACTGCATTTTACGATAAACCTTGCTCCTGCCAGTACTAAAAAACAAGGTGCGTATTATGATCTGCCGATGGCTGTGGCGATGCTATTATGTTGTGGAGAGATAAAAAATGATAGAGTGAGTGAATATACTTTTGTAGGTGAACTGGGGCTAAATGGTGAGATTCGTAAAGTAATGGGGGTATTACCTCTACTCATTACTGCTAGAGATGTCGGCCTAACCAAGGTGTTTGTACCAGCAGAAAATGCAAAAGAAGCTAGTTTTATAGATGGGATAGAAGTTTATGCAGTCAAATCACTAAATCAAGTAGTAGATTTTTTGAATGGTTTTATTACACTAACTCCTGTAGAAAAAAGTAGCTTTGATCAGAGTGAGAGTGAAGATATCGATGCTAATGACTTTTGTTTTATCAAGGGGCAAGAAAAAGCAAAGCGAGCAATGGAAATAAGTGCTGCTGGTGGGCACAATATCATGATGATTGGACCTCCAGGTGCAGGAAAAACAATGCTAGCCAAGGCTCTACCTACCATAATGAGTGAGATGACCTTTGAGGAGGCACTTGAGGTAACTAAGATTCATAGTATATCAGGATTACTTGATAGTTCGCAAGGAATAGTGCGCAAGCGTCCTTTCCGTACACCACATCATACATGTACACCTATTGCTCTGACTGGTGGCGGACTAAAAGCGACTGCTGGGGAGATTAGTTTTGCGCACAATGGGGTGTTGTTTTTGGATGAGTTGCCTGAGTATAATCGTAAGACACTTGAGACTCTGCGCCAACCTCTAGAAGATGGAGTGATAACTGTGGCTCGTGCTGTGGCCACTATCCAATATCCGGCAGAATTTATGTTAGTCACTAGTATGAACCCATGCCCCTGTGGTAACTATGGATCCAAGACTAGGGAATGTAGATGCTCGGCTGCTCAGATACATAGCTATTTACAAAAGCTAAGTGGACCTCTTATGGATAGGATAGACATTCACGTCGAGGTGGATGGAGTAAGTTATGATGACTTACGTACTAAAGAAATATCTGGTGAAACAAGTGCTACTGTGCGAGCGCGTGTCAATAAGGCAAGGCAAATCCAACATGATAGATTTTCTAATACTAAGACAAAGTGTAATGCAAAGATGGACTCTAAGCAAGTGGCGAAGTATTGCGTGTTAGATGAGGGGGGGAGTAAACTACTAAAAGAGGCCTTTGAGACATTTAACCTTACGGCGCGTTCTTACAATAGGATACTCAAGGTGGCTCGTACGATAGCCGACCTTGATGGCGCTGAAAGTATTGGCGTGAGTCATATTGCAGAAGCGCTGAGTTATAGGACACTAGATAAAAAATATTGGGTATAAATTATGGGAAATGATAAATTGTTTTTGTGGCTAAGTATGAGTGATATGCCCGTAAAAAAATTGTATGATTTGGTCAATGAATTTGATGACCTAGATGAATTGTGGAATAGTACTGCATATACTAACAAAATTATGAGGCATTTGACCAAAGAGGAATATGATAGTTTGATTACGTTGCGTGAGGGGACTGCTTTTAAGAAGTTGCTTCACACCTTGCCACTCAGTCACATAAAATATGAAACTATTGTTAGTAAAAACTATCCACGTTGTTTTAGAGATTTGGATGTACCACCACTGGTAGTGTATTATGTAGGAGATTTGAGTTTGTTGGATCAACCTAGCATAGCTATAGTAGGGACAAGGAAGTGTACAAAGTACGGTGCAGACCTTACAGAAAAGTTTGCCAAAGAATTGGCTAGAGCGGGATGTTGTGTAGTGAGTGGCCTTGCTGAGGGGATCGATGTGCACGCACACATTGGCGTGTTAGAGGCAAAGGGAAAGACAATAGCCGTGCTTGCTGGGGGATTAAACTACATATATCCTGCTAGTAACGTGCAAATTGCTCGTAATATAATAGAGAATGGTGGACTAATTATATCTGAGCTTGCACCCGATACTAGCCCACAAAGTTACACATTTATCCAGCGTAATCGGCTGATTGCGGCTGCTAGTAGTGGAGTGCTGGTTACCGAAGCTGGGGCAAAAAGTGGAGCAATGCATACAGTCAATTTTGCATTGGACTTGGGTAAAGATATATTTGCAGTCCCTGGGAATGTGACTAGCAAGTCTAGTGAGGGGACAAATCAATTGATAAAACAGTTTTACACTAGTTGTGTTACCAATCCAGAAGATATATTGGGGGTAATTATGCCAGATTATCAAAAAGAAGAGCAAAAAAGTCCCCCCAAAGACCTATCAAATGAGGAAAAAAGTGTATTGGATGTACTAAAAAATGGCGAAGTTCATTTTGATGAAATTTCACAAAAATCTCAAATAAATGTAAAAAGTTTGATAGGACTCTTGACAATGATGGAAATTCGTGGTTTAATTAAAAAGTTACCAAGTAATTATTTTGCGTTGGAGGAATGAAGTGTTTATAAAAGCTATGATGCTATTGTTATTGTGCTTGCTTTTTTTGAGAGATTTTGCTAAGAAATAATTAAAAAATTTAGGGGGAAAAATGAAATTAGTTGTTATAGAGGGACCTGGTAAGCGTGAGGCTATCAAAAAGTATCTAGGAGATGGATATGAGGTCTTTGCTACCAAGGGACATATTAGGGATTTACCAATCCATGCCTTTGGTATAGATATCAAAAATGGTTTTGAACCACGCTATGAGGTATTACCTGATAAAAAAGATGTGATATCATCATTAAAAAAATTGGCTGGCAAAGCTGACAAAATATTGCTTGCGACTGACCCAGATCGAGAGGGAGAGGCAATATCTTGGCATGTGGCAAATGTGCTAGAACTAAATCCTGCCGATCCAATTCGTATAGAATTTAACGAGATTTCTAAAAATGCTGTGAATGCAGCGGTCGGTAAACCTAGAGGGATAGATGCCAATCTTGTAGATGCTCAACAAGCCAGACGTGTGGTAGATAGGATAGTGGGATACAAACTTTCGCCTATTCTATGTAAAAAAATTCAACCTAAACTCAGTGCTGGACGTGTGCAATCGGTTACTCTAAAATTGGTAGTAGAGAGAGAACGAGAGATTACCAACTTCAAGCCAGAAGAGTGGTGGGCAATAAATGCAAGTCTAGCAAAAAAGAATAGCGAAGCCAAGGCGTTTAACGCAAGCTTAGTCAGTCAAAATGGAAAGAAAATAAAGATAAAAAGTGCCACTGAAAAAGACACTTTTTTAGCAGATGTAGATAAAAAAGACTGGAAAGTATTGAGTCTGAAAAAGACTGTTACCAAGACTCATGCTCCAGCGCCATATATTACCAGTTCTATGCAACAAGATGCTCTCAACAAACTAGGCCTTACGCTAAAAAGGACAACATTGGCAGCTCAAAATTTGTATGAAGGGGTAGAGCTTGCTGGCAAAGGTAAGACAGCCTTGATAACTTATATTCGTACAGACTCGGTACGTGTTTCACCTGATGCGCAAAAGGCTGCTAGAGAATATATTGTAAAGACTTTTGGAGAAAAGTTTTGCCCAGAAAAGCCCAATATATTCAAATCAAAAAAATCAGCTCAAGATGCCCACGAGGCAATCAGGCCTATTTATATGGATATCCGTCCAGATGATGTAAAGGCAAGCTTATCTCCAGATAATTACAAACTATATAAGCTAATCTACGAGCGCTTTTTAGCCAGCCAAATGAGTGATGCTACATACAATTCTGTAGCACTTGAGGTAGGAGTAGGCGATTACGTGTTTAAGGCAACTGGGCGTACGCCAATTTTTGCTGGATACACCGCTGTGTATCAAGAATTTGTATCCAAAGATAAAGATGATGAAGAGGTAGAAAGTACAATTCCACCTCTCGAAGAAGGCGAAATTCTCGACCTGAAAGGATTAAAAACAGAGCAAAAGTTTACCAAACCTCCAGCAAGATATACTGAGGCAAGTCTAGTCAAGGCTATGGAAGAAAAAGGAATAGGCCGTCCTGCTACATATACACCTACAGTTACGCTCTTATTTAATAGGCAATATCTGGTAAATGAGGGTAAATATATGAAGCCAACCGACCTAGGGTTTGCTGTAACTGACCTACTGGTAGAGCATTTCCCCAAGATAATGAATATCGAATTTACAGCTCAGATGGAAGATAGCCTTGATGATATAGCTACAGGTGAGAAAAATTGGAAAGCTGTCATAGATAAATTTTATACAGGGTTTAAAGAATCTATGGACAAGGCGAGTGAAGCACTAAAAACATTTGTCGAAGAAACTGATGAGGTTTGTGAAAAATGTGGCAGCAAGATGGTAGTGCGAATGGGGAGATTTGGCAAGTTTTTGGCATGTAGCAATTATCCTACTTGTAAAAATGTAAAAAACTTTTCTGATGATGAAAACCACACGGAAGAAGAAGTGGATGAAGTTTGTCCAGAGTGTGGTGGTAAAATGGTAATTAAAGTAGGGAAGTTCGGTAAATTTTTAGCTTGTGGTAATTATCCAACTTGTACATTTAAGAAAAACTTTGGTGAAAATGAAGCTGTTGTTGAAACTGATATCAAATGTGATAAATGTGGTCACAATATGGTAAAACGCAAGGGTAAATATGGTGAGTTTTTGGCATGTAGCAATTATCCAAATTGTAAAAATATTATGTCGGTCAATAAGAAAATGGGCGAGTGTCCAGTATGCCACAAAGATATAATCGAAAAGAAAAATAAAAAGGGTGAAGTGTTTTACGGATGTAGCGGATATCCTGAGTGTAGCGTAGTTTATGCTGATCCTCCTACAGGAAAAAAGTGTGATAAATGTGGATCAGATATCTTATTAAAGAGGGGAAATACCTATACAAAAGAATATTGCTCAAACCCAAAATGTGATTATTCAAAGATAGAAAAAGGAAAGTAGAGTGAAAGTAACCGTAATTGGAGCAGGACTAGCTGGGTGCGAATGCGCTTGGCAATTAGCAAAGTGTGGAATAGATGTGGATTTGATAGAAATGAAACCCACTCAATTTTCTCCAGCGCACAAAAATGCTGATTTTGCTGAGTTGGTATGCTCAAATTCGTTTAAAAACGACACGCTCGAGTTTGCTACTGGAGTACTCAAAAGAGAACTGAGAGAACTGGATAGTTTGATACTAAGTTGTGCAGACTCAACAAAACTAGATGATGCAAATTCCCTTACGGTGGATAGAGAAAAATTTGCTAGTTTAGTAACAGAAAGAATAAAATCTAACCCCCAAATCAATGTAATAAATAAGGAAGCAAAGGATTTTGATCTAAATCAACCCACTATTATTTGTGCGGGGCCTTTGTGTAGTGATATGCTAGCAAATTTTCTCCAAAAGTTAACGGGGGAGCGATTGTATTTTTATGATGCAGTAGCGCCAATTGTGAGTGCGGATAGCATTGATTATAATTATGCCTTTTTTCAAGACAGATTTGGAGAGATGGGGAAGGGCGAATATCTCAATTGCCCTCTAACAAAGCAAGAGTATATCGAGTTTGTCGATGCTCTTGCAAAAGCTGAGCGAGTGAGATTGCACGATTTTGAGACAGAGGTAAATTTTGAGGGGTGCTTACCAGTGGAGGTAATGGCAATGCGGGGTAGTGAAGTATTGCGTTGTGGCCCATTGAAAACTACCGGCCTTAGTGTCTTGCTAGATACATATGCTGTGGTCCAATTACGTAAAGAAAACCGTGAAGGGACAATGCTAAATATGGTTGGCTTTCAAACAAATCTTACTTATCCAGAGCAACGTAGAGTGTTTTCCCTAATTCCAGCACTAGCGCATGCAGAATGGTTGCGTTTTGGTGTAATGCACCGTAACACATATATAAATGCGCCCAAGTACCTAAATCGATTTTTTCAGTTAAAATCTCATCCAAACATTATGTTAGGTGGACAGATTAGTGGAGTCGAGGGGTATATCGAGAGTGTGGCTAGCGGATATATGTGTGGGATAAATATGGCAAGATTACTAAAAAATAAACCAATGATTGATTTTGGTACAGAGACTTGTCTTGGAGCTCTTGCAAATTATCTTGAGGCTGGTAGTGAAAATGACTTTCAACCCATGCATATCAATTGGGGCTTACTCAAGCCGATTGATGCGCCGAAGAATAGTAAAAAGGTTCGCATTGCACAACGGTCTATGAAAAGAATTAGAGAGATTAAGGAGGAATTGAGTCATGAAGATTAGACTTCCGAAGATAAAAGTGGTACAATTATCCTGTGGTGGAACATTGATTTATGAAAAAACTAAGTTTAACCAAGCAAGTAGTGTGCGCATTGGTTTTAGTGTAGGTTCCGCACAGAATGAATTTAATGGTACTGCTCACTTTATAGAGCATATGTACAAGCATTGCACCAAAAAGAGAGACAAAGAAACTTTAGTGGCTGATATTAAGAAGTATTTTGGTTCTAGTTATAATGCTGGTACTTGGCGTTTTGCTACTTTGATAACCTTTACTCGAGTAAATAGCCTGCTAGACCAATGCTTTGAGTTGGCTAGTGACATGCTGATAAATGGGGATCTCGATCCCAAACTTATGGAAAGTGAAAGAGGTGTGATACTCGAAGAATATAAACGGAAAATAGATTGGCAAAAAACTTCTATTAGTACTGAGCACGATAACATGATGTATGAGTATACTTATGACTCACAGCAGGTTTTAGGGGATGAAAAAGATTTGGCTAAAATTACTCCAGAGGTAATAAATAACTTTAAGTCTAAGTACTACAATAAACAAAACTTTATTGTGTCAGTGGCTGGAAGCGGGGCTTTTAGAAAAGTGAAAAAGTATGTGGAAAAACACTTTGCATCATTACCTAGTGGAGGCGAACTGGCCCCTAGTACACTGCAAAATATAGTAAAACCTAGCAATATGCAAGTGCTTGAGAAGGAGATAGATACAC
>JAEEGL012902157.1_pt1 | contig 10773 bp, 8 predicted proteins | sample 9134231 | NCBI WGS metagenome assembly JAEEGL01 (sample SAMN16246548, study PRJNA631951) | gut metagenome | biome: gut microbiome; feature: rumen; material: fiber-attached | host: Bos | place: Iran: Karaj | collected 2018-10
AAGTATTCTATCGATTGTAAAGGAGTTAGAGATGGCAATTGTAAGTTTTAACAGAACAGTTTTACATAATCTCATTTCAAAACCCAAGACAAGAAAGGTTGAGAAAGAGTATCCGGAAGGAACAAGGGGACATGTAGAGAACGACATGGATCTGTGCATTCTCTGCGGACTTTGCTCCATAAAGTGTCCCACCCACGCCATAACCGTGGACAAGAACGAAAAGACCTGGTCAATCAGGCCCATGAGCTGCATACAGTGCAGATGCTGCGTGGACAATTGTCCCAAGAAATCACTTTCAATGGGACTTAGGTTCCAGGAACCCGGCAGTGAGAAGATCACAAAGACCTTCAAGCAGTCAGAGAAGGCTATCGCAGCTCAGGAAGCACTCATGAAGGCCGCCAAGGAGCGTGCCGCTGCCGCAGCTGCAGCCAAGGCAGCACAGGCTGCTCAGGCCGGACAGGCACCTGCAGCCAATGCCGCACCTGCTCAGGCAGCGCCGGCTGCACAACCCGCACCTGCAGCTAATGCTACGCAAGCTGCACCGGCTGCAAAAGAAACACAGGCACCTGCAGGAGATGGTCAGGACCAGAAGAAGGAATGATAAAAGAAATAACAGTCAAAGGGGCGGTTCAGGGAGTTGGATATCGCCCCTTTGTTGCAGAAAAAGCAAGGGAATTTAATATAACGGGATATGTGAAAAACATGGGAGCCCAGGTGCAGATCCTTGCCATTGGCAGGGAAGATGACACTTCGGCTTTTATTTCCTGCATAAAAAAAGAGATGCCTTTAGGGGCATTTCTTTTGTCTGTAAAGGAAAAGGACGTTGATGAAGAAGCTTTTTCTGAAGGAATGAATGACAGAATAAATGAGTTTGGAGGATTGAATCAGAAGGATCTGTATTCTGATTTTCATATTATTGATAGTACCGATCTTGACTTATCGTCTGAGATTCCTGTATTTCTTCCCGATATCGGAATATGTGATGACTGCATGAGAGAAATGCTTGATCCGAAGGACAGAAGATACAGATATCCTCTGATAAGCTGTGCTGTCTGTGGTCCGAGGATGAGTATCCTGGATAGCTTTCCCTATGACAGGGAGAGGACCACGATGAAGGCATTTGATATGTGTCCATCATGTAAGAAAGAGTACGGGCTGGGAAGACGCCACTATGCACAGACAATTTCATGCCACGTATGCGGGCCGCAGATGATACTCAGAGTTTGTGATGAAAGCGGCGCTTTTACTGAGATTGATAAGAATGTTGCAGTAGAAAGGGCAATCAAGATTCTTTCTGAGGGCGGCATTATCGGTCTTAAAGGCATTTCAGGATATCAGCTTGTCTGCAAGCCGGGTTCGGAAGAGGCAAAAAGACTTCGTGTACTTAAAGGGCGTGAAAACAAGGCTTTTGCCATTATGTTTTCCGATGTGGACAGAATAAGGGAATATGCTTATGTTTCGGATCTGGAAGAGGGACTTCTTAAGTCTTCTGCAAGGCCGATAGTTCTTTTGAATAAGAGATATGAATTTGACTATGAGGTTGTCAGAGACAGCCGTTATATCGGCGCATTCCTGCCTTCAGCAGGAGTTCACAGGTTGTTGACTGACGCTCTTGGACCTCTAATTGTCACAAGCGCAAACAAGTCCGACCAGCCTATGATATATGAGGACGAAGTGTTCTTCGACACATTTTTGAATCCGGGGAATGAGGGTAATGACACACTTTCCGCAGTGCTGTATCACAAGCGCAAGATTAACATGGCACAGGACGATTCCGTAATGTTTGTAATATCGGACGGAACTCAGGAGTATGCTCAATTTATACGAAGGGCACGGGGATACGCGCCACTGCCTGTAATTCTTGATGCTGACGTCATCCCTGCATCTGACAGAGTAGTACTTGCCTTCGGTGGAGATCTGAAGAGCACCTTTGCTTTTGGACATGGAGACAGAATCCTTCCATCCCAGTACATCGGAGATTTGGAAGACTATGAGACAGGACTGAACTACCGAAAGCTGTTGTGCGGCTATAAAGAATTGTTTAAGCAGAGAGAGAATCTGCTTGTATGTGACATGCATCCCTCTTACTTCTCGCGAAGAATGGCGGAGGAGAATGGTTTAAAACTTGTCGGCCTTCAGCACCACGCAGCGCATACATTTAGCGTGATGGCTGAGAACAGCATTACATCCTGTATAGGAGTTTCGTTTGACGGTACAGGTTATGGTCTTGACGGAAATATCTGGGGCGGTGAATTTATCGCTGTAAATGGCACTGATTACGCCAGGAAAGCTCATCTGTCCTACGTAAAGCTTTTGGGTGGAGATGAGGCTTCCAAGGATGCAGCAAAGGTAAGAGACTGTTACATCCACGCTGCACAGAATATCGGACTAATAGCAGAGTACAATAATCCAAGCCAGGAAAATAAGGCATTAATCAACTCGCCAAACAACGAAGAAAACTCAAAAGAACTTGAATCGGGCAGGAGAAGGCTTCTGTACTCAGCACTTGATAACAACATTCAGACTTTTGAGTCATCCAGCATGGGCAGACTCTTTGATGCGGTATCGTCGCTACTTGGTATTTGCGACTATAACTCTTATGAAGGCGAATGTGCAATTAAGCTTAAAGCTGCTGCATGGGAATTTATTGAGAGTGGAGAGACCAATAAAGAGTACCCGGAGCTTACAATTAGAGTTATAGAATCAGATAATGCCGGTGCAGAGATCATCGTAGATCAGATAGCTCTTTTCTCAGAGATATTTGACTGCTATAATAAAGGCTCATACTCAGTATCAGCAATAGCATATGCATTTCATAAGGCTATAGTTCAGATAATTAAAATTATATGCGTAAGACTCAGAGCTGAGTTTAGAGAAGATAAGGTATCTCTATCCGGAGGCGTGTTCAATAACAGGATAATACTGGCTGAAGTTATTTCAGAACTTAGAGAGGCAGGCTTTAATGTATATTGGAACCAAAAGCTCCCTCTTGGTGATGGATGTATTTCAACAGGTCAGGCATATTATGGTTTGCTTATAAAATAATAAGGAGAACTAACATGTGTGTTGCAATACCAGGAAAAATAATAGCGCTGGATGGCACAAAGGCCACCGTTGACTTCAGCGGCAATACAGTCAAGGCAGAAGCAGGGCTCGTAAACGTCAAGATTGGCGACCGAGTACTGGTCCACGCAGGATGCATAATCCAGACGCTTGATGATTCAACTGCCGATGAAATGGAAGAGATGTTCAAAGAACTTGAGGAGATAAGTGGCTAAAATGGCACCTCACAGTCTTGATGAAATAGTAAACGAACTGAAAAATTACGACGGACGCCCACTACGTATCATGGAAGTCTGCGGAACCCATACAGCGGCCATCTCTGAAAATGGGATACCATCCATGCTTTCGGATAAGATAAAGCTTATATCCGGCCCGGGATGTCCTGTATGCGTGACGGTAACTGCAGTCATAGACAAACTTATTGAGCTGGCGATGACTGATAACACCTGCGTGCTGACCTTTGGAGACCTCATACGTGTCAAAGGCAGTAACGGATCACTTGCAGATGCCAAGGGAGATGGCGCAAGGGTAAAGATGGTCTATTCTCCTATGGATGCCATCGATATAGCAAAAGAAAAACCGGAAACAACTTACGTTTTCGCCGCAATAGGCTTTGAGACCACAACGCCAGTATACGCGCTCCTCATCGACGAAGCGATTAATCAAAACATCAATAATCTAAAAATACTAACCTCCCTTAAAACCATGCCTGAAGTAATAAAATGGGTGGTTTCAAAGGGCAATCAGATTGATGGCTTTATAGCCCCGGGACATGTGGCGGCTGTAACAGGTGGCAAGATATTTAAAGACCTTTCGGACGAGCTTGGAATCCCCTTTGTAGTCTCCGGATTTGAAGGTGAACAGCTTCTTCTCACAATATATGCCCTTGTAAAAATGGCCGGTAAGGGCGGCTATAAGAATCTCTACAAGACTGTTGTAACAGAGGAAGGCAATACCTCAGCTCAGGAGATGACAGAAAGATTCTTCGAGGTTTCAGACGCTTCCTGGCGCGGCATGGGAAAAGTCAAAGGCTCAGGTTTGGTACTGAAAGAGGAATACAGAAGATTTGATGCAGGAAGCATAGGTCTTGACGAGGACATGGAGCCCAAGGGCTGCAGATGCGCAAGCGTTCTGACCGGTGAGATTTCACCTATGGAGTGTCCACTGTTTGGCAAGGTATGTACACCCGATACTGCCCACGGTGCCTGCATGGTATCTACAGAGGGCAGCTGCTATAACTACTTTATTTCCGGAAGAAGGTAATTTATGAAGATAACAATGGCTCACGGAAGTGGAGGAGAGTCCACGTCCAAGCTTATAAGTGATATATTTTCAAAGCATTTTAACAATGAATATCTGTCTAAGCTCGAAGATTCAGCTGTAGTTCCCGGATCGGGCAGGCTTGCTGTGACAACAGACAGCTTCGTCGTTACACCGATCATCTTCCCGGGCGGGGACATAGGAAGGCTCTCTGTCTGCGGTACAGTAAACGACCTTCTGATGAGTGGTGCGACACCCAAATACATAACCTGTGGATGCATCCTGGAGGAAGGCCTCGACTTTGAAACTCTGGACAAAGTCATAGCATCTATGGCTGAAACCGCCATGGAAGCAGGAGTCAGCGTTGTAACAGGTGACACCAAGGTGGTTGAAAGGCACAGCGACAATCCCGGCCTTATCATCAACACTTCAGGCGTAGGTTTCATTCCTGAAGACCTTGATGTACCCGGTCCCTTTAATCTTAAGGCTGGAGACAAGATCATTATTTCAGGCAACCTGGGAGATCATCACGCAGCAATTCTTGGCACCAGAATGGGCATAGAGTCCGATATCAGATCAGATAACGCGCCGCTTTGTGAGATGGTGAAAAAGCTGCTGGATAACAACATCAAAGTCCATGCCATGAGAGATGTGACAAGAGGAGGCCTGGGCACAGTTCTCAATGAATTCGCATCGGCCTCTGAATGCGCTATAGAACTCACTGAAGACAAGATCCCCGTTTCAGCTGCCGTTAAGGATTTCTGCGGAATTCTTGGCCTAGATCCTCTGTACATGGGCAATGAAGGCAAAATGGTACTTTCCGTCGATGCAGAAGATGCCGAGAAAGCTCTTTTGCTCATAAAGGATTCAAAATACGGCGAAAATGCCGAAATAATAGGTGACGTATTGAAGTGTGAATCCCCGCTGGGGGCCGCAAGAGTCACAGTCAGAACAAGGATTGGCGGGCGCCGCACAGTGGGTCTTATGTACGGCGAAGGACTTCCAAGAATCTGCTAATTGTGATATTATTTACTGAGGTTTTAATCGCTTATATAAAGGAATTGATATGGAATTTAAGAGAATTAATAAAGATACTGTAACCTGCATAATCACTGAAGATGACATGGATGAGCAGGGGATAAAGTTAGAGGACCTCTTTGAGAAAAAGAAGGAGGCCATGGACTTTCTCCACGAAGTGATGAGAAGGGCCGAGGAAGAGGTGGACTATAAGCCCACAGGCTCATTTATGCCCCTCCAGATAACGGTTTTACCTGATCACTCCATTTCGCTTACATTGTCAGAGAATGCTTCCGCGTCCTTCAGCGAGATACTTAAGAACCTCACTGAAAAGGCCGGTCTCAAGCTTCCCAAGAGCGTTCTTGAGGACATAGGCGACTCAGTAGATGAGGAGCGCTTAAACAGGCTCAACGAGTATTTAAAGAGCCTCAAACAGATAACCAGCTCCGTTAAGGACATTCTAGAAGAGAGTGGAATAAAGGAGATTCCGGGTGATAATCCTTCCAAGGCCAAAAAGAGCGACGATGCATCCGAGAAGGTAAAAAAGATCTCGACACCGATCCCGAAGAACAAGTCCAAGGAAGCTTCCGAAAGGGAAAAGAACTTAAACAGGCTGAAGTTCCACGAATACATCTTCGCTTTCAAAGACCTTCAGACAGTTATCTCGTTTTGCGGGAAGGTTCCTGCCGGAATTGACGTAAGCAGTTCTCTCTACAAGGATGTAAACGAATCAGTTTATTACCTTGACCTTGACAGGAAGGAAGAGGACCCCAAGGTTTTTGCTGCACTGTTTACCATGGCTTATGAATTCGGACATTTTCAGGCCAGCAGCGAGAATGTCATAGCCCATATCAAGGAGAGCTGTGAGCTGATCGTCAAGGATAAGGCAATCGAGGAACTGTCTTTGCTTCAGGCAAGATAAATTGAACTTAACAGGAACGGCTCAGTATTTCTGAACCGTTCTTTTTGTTAACAGGCAAAAGAGATCTGTGCAGGTGTAAAATGAGGCTTAACAAATACATTGCCTCCTGCGGAGTCTGCTCCAGGAGGGAGGCCGACAAGTTAATAGCGTCAGGGCGTATTCTCCTGAATGGGAGCATTCCGACGGCGGGAGCTGAAGTCTCAGAGGGGGACAGAGTTCTTTTGGATGGAAAAGAGATCTCGCCCAAAAAGCAGCATACCTACATCGCCTATTACAAGCCGGTAGGCGTAGTATGCACAAAAAAAGACCCTCACGCCAAGAGGACCGTGTCTGATGAGCTAAAGCTTTCTGACAACATAACCTATGCAGGAAGGCTAGATAAGGACTCTGAGGGGCTTCTTATAATGACGGACGACGGAGACCTCATAAACGCCATGATGAGGGCGAGAAACGGCCATGAAAAGGAATATGAGGTCACAATAGACAAGCCTGTCACAGAAGATTTTCTTGAAAAGATGTCAAAGGGTGTGTATATCAGGGATCTGGACACTACCACGAGGCACTGCGAAGTCAAAAAGACCGGAAAAAGCTCTTTTAACATAATACTCACCCAGGGGCTTAACAGACAGATAAGGCGTATGTGCGCTGAACTTGGGACTGAAGTGATAAGGCTTAAGAGAACGAGTGTTGTGAACATAAGATTGAGCGACCTCGCGATAAAGAGCGGCGAATACACCAACATTCCAGAAGATAAAGTAAATGAATTATACAGCCTGACAGGGCTTTCGAAACAGTAAATGGGGGATGAAATGGCAACAGAAGAGATAAGAACTGAATATGAGAATCTTGTAAAGACAATAAAGCACCACATGGATCTCTATTACAATCAGGACACGCCTGAGATCTCGGACTACGAGTACGATCAGCTGATGCAACGCCTTAAGGCAATAGAAAAAGAGAATCCCGAGCTTATCACAAAGGACTCTCCAAGCCAGATCGTAGGCGGTACAGCAAAGAGGGAAGCCGGAGTAAAGATAACTCATAACGTGCCCATGCTTTCAATAGAGGATGTGTTCAATACTGATGACGTGAAGGCATTTGTGAACAAGGTACACGAAAGGCATCCGGAAGCAAAGTTCTCAGTTGAGCATAAGATTGATGGCCTCAGCATGACTTTGAGATACAGCAGAGACAATAATGACGGCAAACTTCACCTTACACTGGCAGAGACCAGAGGCGACGGCCTTATTGGCGAAGATGTGACTGCAAACGCACTGGTAATTCCTGATGTTCAGAAAGTTATCGACCTTCCGTATGAGTATCTTGAGCTCAGAGGTGAAGTCTACATGTCTCATGAGGCCTTTGAGAAATTCAATGAGATTCAGGAGAGGGATGGAAAAAAGACTGCTGCCAATCCCAGAAATCTGGCTGCAGGTACGCTTAGGCAGCTTGATCCGGAGATAACAAGGCAGAGAGGCCTCAAAATGTTTATCTTCAATGTCCAGGACGGCCCGCAGGAACTGAGATCTTCTCATTGCCAGGCTATGGATATTCTTGAAAAAGCCGGTGTAAAGTGCGTATATCATCAGCTTTGCGAGAGCGCTGAAGATGTAATAAATACAATAGAAAAGATTGGAGATATGAGACAGGGGCTTGAATTTGATCTCGATGGCGCAGTGGTCAAGGTTGACAATACACTGTGGCGCGACGATTTCCCTGCAGGATCCAAATACACAAGTGGCCATATAGCCTATAAATATCCGCCTGAGGAGTGCGTTGTAGAAATGGACGAGATCATGGTAGATGTGGGAAGGACAGGCAAACTTACCTTCACAGGAAGTTTCCACGACGCAGCTACCGGAAAACCGGCAAGGCTCTGTGGAACCAGTGTTTCCAGAGCAACGCTTCATAACCAGGACTACATAACGGATATGAAGATCGGCATCGGAGGACACTACAAGCTCTATAAGAGCGGAGAGATCATCCCTAAGCTCAATGGCTGTGTAAAAGAGCCTGAAGAAGTATATACAGCACCTACAGTTTGTCCTGTATGTGGCGGCCATCTTGTACGTGAACAGGATACGGCTGATATCCGCTGCGTAAATCCCAGCTGTCCCGCGCAGATCACAAGAACAATTGCATACTTTGCGTCAAGAGATGCCATGAATATTATGGGACTTGGTGATACGCTTGTAGAAGCACTGGTAAATGAGGGGTATCTTAAGAGCTACGCCGACATTTATCACCTTAAAGACCACAGAGATGAGCTCATTGAGAAAGGCATTGTGGGTAAGGAAAAGAATACCGACAAGCTCCTTAATGAGATCGAAAAGACTAAAGCCAACGATCCCGAACGACTCCTTACCGGACTGGCCATAAGAAATGTTGGCCAGAGCACTGCAAGGGAGATCATGCGTCACTTCGACGATATGTATGACCTCACCAAGGTCACTGTTGACGGCTTTTTGCAGATACCTGATATTGGAGATACAACAGCTTCCGATCTATACGAATTCTTCCACGATGAAAAGAACCTTCAGATTCTTGATGAAATGAGGGATTTGGGTCTGAATATGAAGGTGGAGGACAAAGGAGATACTTCGGATAAACTCGCAGGAATGACTATAGTTGTTACAGGAACTTTGCCGACTCTGGGAAGAAAAGAGGCAGAGGATCTTATCGTTAAGAACGGCGGAAAAGCTGCAGGAAGCGTGTCTAAAAAGACCAGTCTTGTTCTTGCCGGAGAAGCTGCCGGATCCAAACTTACTAAAGCGAATGAACTTGGTATTAAAGTAATTGATGAGGAGACTTTCCTGAATATGCTCAAATAAAGTGTCATCATGAATAATTGTTCGTATATAATATTATGTAACAAGTCAAAGGAGCACAGATAAGACATGCCTATCAAAGTTAAAAACGACCTGCCGGTAAGAGACATACTTGAGAAGGAGAATATATTTGTCGTTGATGAGAACAGAGCTATGCATCAGGACATCAGATCGCTGCAGATCTGTATTCTGAATCTGATGCCTCTCAAGGAAGACACCGAGCTTCAGCTTCTTCGTTCCATGTCCAACACACCTCTGCAGATCGATGTTTCTTTTATGCAGATGAGTACCCATCATCATGCAAATACATCACCAAACCATCTGAACAGGTTTTATCATACATTTGATGAACTTAAGGATAATACATACGACGGTCTCATTATTACAGGCGCTCCGGTGGAGCAGCTTCCCTTTGAAGAAGTTGATTACTGGGAAGAGCTCTGCAGGGTTTTTGAGTGGTCTAAGGTGAATGTAACATCAACCTTCCACATCTGCTGGGGAGCCCAGGCAGGTATTTATTATCACTACGGTATAGACAAGGAGCCTCTTGAGACAAAGAGGTTTGGAATCTATCAGCACAGGGTGATGAACAGAAAAGTACCGCTGGTAAGAGGCTTTGACGACATCTTCATGATGCCCCATTCAAGGCACACGGAAACTCCGTCGGAAAAGATCCATGGATGTGACGACCTCGTGGTTTTAGCGGAGTCAAAGATCGCGGGAATATTCCTGTGCATGAACAAATACGGAAGCCAGATATTTGTATTCGGTCACGCTGAGTATGACAGACTTACGCTTGATACAGAGTACAGAAGAGACCTGTCGAAAGGCCTCAGGATAGACATGCCGATAAATTATTATCCTGAAAATAATCCCGACAACAAACCCGATCTTGTATGGAGGAGTCACGCCAACAATCTCTATACGAACTGGCTTAACTACTACGTATACCAGGCTACACCTTACAAGTGGGGCCAGATTCTGGACAAAGATGTGGCCAGACAGGCGATGGAGGCTCTGACTAAAGAGGTTTCAGACAAAAAGTAAAGAAATCAGTCTATGCAATAAGGGAGGTAAAATGTCCATGAACGGAGGCCTTAGAAAGATATATACCTGTTTTCCGGAAGGAAAGCACAAAGTCCTTACCATGAGCTATGACGATGGCAAGATTCCTGACAAGAGGCTTGTAGCTCTTTTTAATGAGAATGGGATAAAGGGCACTTTTAACGTGAATTCCGCCCTTGAGGATCAGGACTATAAGAACAGCTATGATGAACGTATTCCTGTATCTGAATATCCGTTAGTTTACAGAGGTCATGAAGTTGCGTGTCACACGGCAACGCACCCCACTATAGCGAGATGCCCCAAGGAACAGATTGTGCTCCAGGTGATGGAAGACAGAAGTATTCTTGAGAAGACCATGGGCTACACGGTAAGAGGAATGGCCTATCCCAACGGATCCTTCAGTGATGAGGTTGTAGATGCTCTTAAGGTATGCGGGATCAGGCATGCCAGGACTGTGAATTCCACCCACGACTTTGATATGCCGACGGATTTCCTTCGCTGGAATCCCACCTGTCATCACGCAGATTCTTCTTTTGAGGACCTGTACGAGGATTTTATTGATTTCAAAAAGAGCCAGTATCTGTGCATGCTCTATGTCTGGGGACACAGTTATGAATT
>JAEEGL013624546.1_pt1 | contig 10773 bp, 7 predicted proteins | sample 9134231 | NCBI WGS metagenome assembly JAEEGL01 (sample SAMN16246548, study PRJNA631951) | gut metagenome | biome: gut microbiome; feature: rumen; material: fiber-attached | host: Bos | place: Iran: Karaj | collected 2018-10
AGCGGCATAATGCCCTGATATTCGATATTGTGTATGGTGAAGAGTGTCCTCACGCCGTCATATTCGGGATAGAACTCCCTCAGGAACACAGGCAGAAGCGCCGTGTGCCAGTCGTTGCAGTGAACAACGTCAGGCACGAATCCGAGACGGGAAAACGACTCGATCACCGCGCGCGAAAAAAACGCGAAACGCTCCCCGTCGTCCGGTTCGCCGTATATCGCCGTTCCGTCCGTACGGTTGAAATAATATTCGTTGTCAATAAAGCAGAAGCGCGGTTTCCCATCTCCTTCACAAAACGTGAAGAGACCGGTATACTGGTTTCTCCATCCGAGTCGGGTCGTGAAATCCCCTTCCGAGGTGAACTGCCCGAACATTTTCCCGTGCTTTATCGCGCCGTAAAGCGGGACAAAAACAGTTATTTCGTGCCCGGCGGCCGCAAGCGCCTCGGGAAGCGAGGAAGCAACGTCCGCGAGACCTCCGGTCTTGATGAACGGCGCGGCTTCGGATGCCGCAAATGCAATTTTCATGTCATTCCCTTACTTTCATGCCCTTGCCGACAATAGCGGGTGAGTCAGCCGACCCGCATATTGTCTCGCCTTCGAAGATCTCAACGTTCTTGTCAATAACGGCGTTTTCTACTCTTGCCCCGGAGCGGATCACGCACGAATCCATTATAACGGAGTTTTTGACCACGGCGTTCTTTTCGACGGTAACGCCGCGGAAAATGACAGAGCGCTCGATCTTTCCGTAAATGCGGCATCCGTCGGCGATCGTCGAATCCTTCACCTCACTGCCGTTTCCGTAGTATGTCGGGATCTCGTCGCGGACCGCGGTGTAAACCGGCCTGTCCTGCCTGAAAAGACCTTCTCTGATTTTTTTGTCGGTAAGCGAAAGCGAATTTCTCAGATAAGCGGGGATAGTACGGTTTTTCAGGACGATACCGTCAAAAATATAAAGTCCCACGGACAGTACGCCCGAGTTGAATCCCTGCTGAAGCAGATCCCGCTCAAGATGGTAAAACCCCCTTGCGGCAAAATACTCGACCCTGTCGATAAGAAATTCGCGCGAGAAAACGTAAATGCCGTCTGACGAGAACTGGCCTCGTCTGCCCTGATAATTCAGATAGATACTGTCCGGGACACCGTCTTCGGCGTCAAAGACGAATTCAGATACGTCCGTTTCGTCAGCGTTTACCGGCGAAGCAACGATTGTAACGTCCCTGCCCGAGGCGCGGTGCCGCTCGATAACCGGTTTTAGCGCGATATTACAGATCGTATCGGTATCGGCAAGGACGACAAATTCGGACTTCAGCTCTTTAAGGTACGGAAGAGCCGCCCTGAGTTCCTCTATTTTCCCTCTGTATCCGCCGATGTCTCCCGAAGCGAACGGAGGAATGATCTTGACGCCTCCAAGCTTACGGTTGAGATCCCAGTCCTGGCATGAACCGAGATGGTCTATCAGGGATCTGTAATTGTATTTTGTGATTATACCGACGTTGACAATACCCGAATTCACCATATTTGAAAGGATAAAGTCAATCTGACGGTATCTGCCGCCGAACGGAAGCGACGCGACAGTTCGGCTTTTGGTGATCGGATCCAGGCCGTCGCTGTATATTCCCGATAGGATTATTCCTGCTGTGCTCACTGTCGCCACCTCACATCACCGTGCCCGGTTCGATAATTTGAAAGGGCACCGTTTTTTCTCTGTGTCCGATTACGGTGAGAGTATCGTCGCCTTGTCTGCCGACAGCTGAACCTTCCCCGATTTCCGTGTCTTCGCCGACTATTGCGTGATGAACCGAAGCACCGCTCCGTATTACCGCGCCCGGCATAAGAACCGAATCGGTCACTGAAGCGCCCGTTTCCACTGTCGAACCTATGGAAACGACAGATCCCGTCACGCGCCCGGCGATCACGCAGCCCTCGGCGACGTATGAATTGCGGATTTCCGCGCCGTCGGCAACCGTCGTTGACGGCTGCGCGTAGTTGCGCGAGTAAACGCGAAAACCTTTCGGAGCGTTTTTGTCGATCGGTCTTTCCGGGTCGAGCAGATCCATGTTCGCCTGCCACAGCGACGGAAGCGTTCCGACGTCGCGCCAGTACCCTTCGAATCTGAAGGCGAAGACCCTTTCGCCGTTTTTCAGCAGCGCCGGAATAACGTTTTTGCCGAAGTCGTTTTCCGAATCCGGGTCGTTTTCATCGTCAACAAGATATTTGCGCAGAGTCTCCCAGCTGAAAACGTAAACGCCCATCGACGCGAGGTTGCTCTTCGGGTGTTTCGGCTTTTCCTCGAATTCCGTAATACGGCCATCGCCGTCCGTACTCATGATCCCCATGCGGGGCGCGTCCTCGATCGGGACGGTCCGGACCGCGATGGTGCATACGGCGTTTTTCACGGCATGGTAGTTTATCATTTCGGAGTAATCCATTTTGTAAATATGGTCTCCGGAAAGGACAACGACAAATCTCGGGTCATATCTTTCGATGAACGGTATGTTCTGATAGATGGCGTTGGCAGTGCCTTTGAACCAGTTGCTCACTCCGGAGGTCGTATACGGGGGAAGGATATGGACGCCACCGAAATTTCTGTTGAGATCCCACGGCATTCCGTTCCCGATGTAGTCGTTCAGCTCAAGCGGCTGGTATTGCGTTAGTATTCCGACAGTGTCTATGCCCGAGTTCACGCAGTTTGACAGCGAATAATCGATTATCCGGTATTTGCCCCCGAACGGCACGGCCGGTTTCGCAGTACTTTCGGTTAGCACATAAAGGCGGCTTCCCTGCCCGCCGGCCAGAAGCATGGCGACGCATTCTTTTTTTCTTGACGACATTTTTGTTCCTTTCGTTGAGATTTTTATATCTTTGCCTGTCTTTTTCACGCTTGACAGGCGTTGGTCCTTAATAGTTCAAGTACCGCGACGGTCAGTGAGCGGATGACTTTTTATCCCTGCCAGCGCGACGCTTTTTTGCGTTTTTCCTTACCGAATAAAACACGGCGGAAAGCGGTTCGAGCTTAAATTCGGCGGAATACGGCATACCGTCAAACGCGGAGCTGACGGCGGTTACTGCCGCCCTTTCGGCTCCGTCCGAGGAAAATACAGGTTTTAACGTATATTTTTCGTCAAAACCCATTCGGTATTCTTCGAGTTTTACGGGAATAAAATTGAAAACGGCAAGTGTCTTTTCGCCGGCGGAAGATATGCGCATAAAAGCCGCGACGCTGTTGTCCGCGTCGTCGACCTTGACCCAGCGGAATCCGTCCCAGTTCGCGTCGTTTTCCCAGAGAGCGGGAGTGTCGCGGTAAAACCGATTCAGTTCTCTGCAATACCTGAAAAGCGCTGCGTGCTCGTCGTACGTCATGAGAAACCAGTCAAGTTCGCGGTGATAATTCCATTCGATAAACTGACCGAACTCGTTTCCCATGAAACTGAGCTTTTTCCCGGGGTGTGCGAACATGTATGCGTACATGAGCCTAAGAGAGCGGAACTTATCCTCATACGACCCCGGCATCCTTCCGATCATCGACTTTTTGCCGTGAACGACCTCGTCGTGAGAAAGCGGCAGGATATAGTTCTCGGAAAACGCGTATGTCATGGAAAACGTGATCCTGTCGTGCATTCCGCGGCGCATTATCGGATCTGCCGACATATAGTCTAGCGTGTCGTGCATCCACCCCATGTTCCACTTGAAGCCGAAACCGAGCCCGCCGTCGTAAGCGGGCTTTGTTATCATGGGAAACGACGTGCTTTCCTCGGCAATCATAAGCGCCGACGGCCTGACCGCAAACGCCGCGCTGTTCATCGTGCGCAGAAAAGCGACGGCGTCGCGGTTAATATTGCTGCCGTCCGCCGCAGGACGCCACTGTCCGCTTTTCCTGCCGTAATCGAGATAGATCATCGACGCCACGGCGTCCGCCCTGATGCCGTCTATGTGATATTTGTCAAGCCAGAAGCAGACCGACGACGAAAGGAACGAGCGGACCTCGTTTCTTGAATAATCGAATATTTTTGTTCCCCACTCCGGATGTTCGGACATGAGAGGATCGGAGCTTTCGTAGCAAGGAGTACCGTCAAAAAGCGAGAGGCCGTGGGAATCTTTCGGAAAATGCGCGCCCACCCAGTCAAGTATTACGCCGATCCCTGCCCTGTGGCACGAATCGACGAAATACATGAAATCCTTCGGCGTGCCGTATCGGGACGTCGGAGCGAACCATCCGGTTACCTGGTAGCCCCACGAATCGTCGAGCGGGTGCTCGGTTACAGGAAGGAGTTCAACATGCGTATATCCCATATCTGAAACATAACCGACAAGTTCGTCGGCAAGCTTTGCGTATCCAAAAGGGCTTCCGTCGGCATATGTCTTCCACGAACCGGGATGAACTTCATAGATGTTTATCGGGGAACTGTACGGGCTTTTGCCGTCGAGACGCGAGAAATATTCGCTGTCATGCCATTCATAGCCGTCTATGTCATATACTTTCGAGGCGTTCGCGGGCCTCGTCTCGGAATGGAACGCGTACGGATCGCATTTTTCGCATAACGTGCCGTTCTGAGACTCAACAATATACTTGTAACAGTCGAACTGCGAGACGCCGGGCACCGTTATCTCCCAGATGCCCTGGTTTCTCGACATGGAGAGAGGTTCCCACCGGCTGAAGTCGCCGCTGAGGCTCACATTTTTTGCGTTCGGCGCCCAGAGGCGGAAAACGAAACCGTCGCCGGATCTGTGGCATCCGAGGAAGGAATATGCGGAACCGGATTCCCCGGAATAGAACTTTCTGACTTCCCCGCTGAAATTCACGCCCGACCTCCACGTTTTGTTATTAATATTATACCATAAAGTTTATAATTGAGCAAGGCGCGGCTATAACAAAAGCGGGCAGAAGACGCCCGCTTAAAATGATATTACGAAAAATCCGTGTCCTGTCCTTCGGACTTCATCTTTTCGACGGACATTGTGTGCTCAATCGGCTTCCATGACGTCTTTGTAAACATCGCCGCGACAGTGAGCGGAATAAACGTCGCCATGAAAACCGGGAACGTGAAGCTGTAAAGGATCTTTTTCGCCGCGGTCGTGCGTATGTTTTTCCACTCCGAAACAGTCGTGATAAGCCCGACCGCATAAAGCAGGAAATATGAGTTGACAAGCAGCTGAGCGATCGAGGAAAGAGCGATCATCGGATCGTCGCCGCGTATGAGACCCATTGTACAGAGAGACACGTTGCAGACGATCGAAGCGATCGAAAGCAGATACGCGGGGGCAATGTTCATAAGCATGTCAAAGCAGGAAAAACTGCCTCTTGTGAAAAATCCCTTTATAAGCTCCCATCCGTATTTTCTGAGGAGCTGCAGGTACCCTCGGCACCATCTCAGTCTCTGAGTAAAGGACTGTCCGAATTTTACGGGCTGCTCGTCATAAATAACTGCTTCCGAGCAGAATGCGATCTTTTCGCCTTTTATTATATGGTCTGCGGAGAATTCGATATCCTCCGTCATCAGATGGAACGGCCACCCGCCGTCTTCCTCCATGACCTTTCTGCTGAAAAGGAAACCTGTGCCGGAAACGGCGCAGCTCACTCCGATTATGTGCCTCGCGTTGTTCAGATATCTGCTTTCTCTCAGAAACCAGAGACCGATCCCGGCGGAAACCCAGTTGCTGCCGTAGTTTTTGCTGTTCCGGTAGCTGGTAATGATCTCATGACCGTCGCAGAACGACTCGTTCATCCGTTCAATATAATCCTTCGCGAGAATGTTGTCCGCGTCAAAGACTAAAAACGCGTCATATTCTCCGGGATGCTTTTCGGAGATGTAACCCAGCATGTAGTTCAGGGCGTAGCCCTTCCCTATTTCTTCATTGTTGAATCGCTCGATTACCTCGGCTCCGTTCTGTCTTGCTTTTTCAGCCGTTCCGTCGGTACAGTTGTCCGCGCAGACAAATATATGTATCCTGTCCGACGGATATGTCTGATCTTTAAGACTGTTTATAAGATCGCCTATTACGATCTCCTCGTTCCTCGCGCATATAAGGACGGCGTAATTGTGATAAACAATTTCGCCGCGTTTTGCCCTGTCTGCCGCGTCCTTGCGCTTTCTGAAGATCAGGACGAGCGGAATGTAAAGAATCTGATATATATAACAGACCGCGAATATAAACGATATGAGGTAATTCGCGTAACTCAGCTGCTGCATAAAAAAAGCCCTCCCGCGGCAGGCGGACCGTATGCGGTCCGGCTTGCGCGTGCGGATATAAATAATCTGATACGTAATAATTTAAACTACGAACGGTTTAATTATAACACAACAGGAGATGATTGTCAAGAAAAGATTGCCCCGGCAGGGGGCAACCTTAAATTATTTACAAATATCTGTTATTTCGCAAAGCGATGAGATGTAGTAATCCGGATTCACGTGTCCGGCGAGGTTTCTGTGCGCGTATGTGACGATTGCGGAATGCGCGCCCGAATTTACCGCGAGATCGTAATCTATCGTATTGTCGCCCACGTAAAGGACCCTGTCCGGATCCGTTACGCCGGTTTTCTTCATTGCGAGAAAAACTCCGTCCGGCGCCGGCTTGACATTTTTTACATCATCCACCGAAACGACAACGTCCGAAAGCGCGGAAACACCTGTATAAAGCGCAAAGAAATCAAGCTGTTTTTTGTCTTTGTTCGAGAAGACTCCCGTAAGAACGCCCATGCTTCTGAGCGCTCTGAGCATTTCAAGAGCCCCGTCGCAAAGCGGCGCAGCTCCGCGGACCAGATTTTTACACGCGTACCTGACATATGCGTCGCAAAGCACCGGTTCCGGAACTCCGACGTCGCCGAGCCCGCCAGCGACTATGCCGCGGAGCGGAAGATGGGCCACCGATATTATTTTTTCGCGACTTGGTTTTTCCCCGCCTGAATAAATATCGGCGAGGTCAAAAACGGATTTTACTATAAGATCGTCTGTGACGGACAGCGTTCCGTCCCAGTCGAAAAGCACCAGATCGTATTTTCTCATACAGATATTATATCACTTTGATGTCCTGAAATCAATGTCCCGGGCAGCGGAGATCCGCTGCCCGGGAGAGATTATTATGTAAAACAGTCAGGTTCAGCCGGCCGCCTTCATGAATCTTTCATAGAATTCCTGACACATTTCGTCGGCGAGATCCTTGATTGCTCCCCATTTGGACGCATAATCGTTTACACCGCCCGAAGCGACAGAATCTATGGTCTTGAACGCGGGAGCGTAGTATGAAACGTACTCGTTCGGGGAGAATTCACGCGTAAACTCCGGGAGCGACCATTCGGTCAGCATCTTTGCCCAGTATTCCCTGGATTTTTCGTCCTGAAGGATACGCTGCTCGATGAACTTGTCGTAGAATGCGGGAACGAGCTCATCGTGAGACCCGACTGACATCGCCTCGATGAGCGCGCCGGTGAAGTCGGGATCGGTGATCGTGTACGGAACGAACATGAGTCCGCCGCCGGTGTATGAGTAATATCTTTCCTGTGTGTCGTCAAACTTCGGGAAAGGAACGATTCCGAAGTCGAAATCAATGACGTTAAGTCCGCGAAGTTCGCTCGCCCACGAGCAGAAGAGACCGTTTCCGGCAAAGAACATCACGTCACGCCTGTTCCATTCCTTGCACCATACGTCGGGCTTCTGGAGGAAATCGCAGATCTTGTCGATGACGCGGACCGCGCGGTCTGTTCCGAAGTCGAACGCAAAGCCGCTGTCGGTGAGATATGTGCCTCTGAGACCCGCGCCCGGGAACTCGTACGTCATTCCGTACGGATCCGCCGAGAAACCGTAATAGTCGTTTACGCTGTAGGTCTGGTCACGGTCGAGGTCGACGTATGTCCCCTCTACCATCTCAAACACCTTGTCGAAAACCCATGTGCCGTTGTCGACGAGCTCGTAGACGTAATTCTGGCTGTATTTATGATTTTCAAGTTCGTTCTTGTTCACAAGGAATACAGTCGAGCTCTCGCACGGGAACGCCATGTCAGACGCGAAAATGTACTGCTTGTTTCCGAGCTTGTAGAGGTCGTTCTTTTCCTGATTGTAATAATCGGCCTCCCAGGTGATGTACGGCAGCGTCGATGTGTCGTAAAGCACCTGATCGATGACGAAGAGCGCCTTGTTGATATAGCTCTCTATGAAATAGATATTTGTGTCATCCTCACCTGAGGAAATCTTGGCGGAAACGTAAATGTATCCGTCGTTGGTACCGGACCAGTTCCATTCCTCGTTGCAGGTTATCGTGCATTCGAGATCCGCCTCAATGGCGTTGTTGCGCCTGTTGGCGGCGTTCTGCATCAGCTCGCCCTCTTCGGGTTCGTCGACGTCGAAATAGCACGTCCAGCCCTGACCGATGTTTCCGCCGTTGTACGTGCATATGACGAACTCCGCCCCGTCATACGTCTTGCCGTCGGGCACGCCGCCCCATTTGTACTGCCTGGCGTTCGGATCCTTCGGATCGTCCCCGTTTTTGCCGCTGTTTCCGCAGGCCACAGCGACCGAGGCAACCATAACGACTGCCAGAATGATCAAAAGAATTCTTCTGATTTTCATGTTGTCTCCTTTTGTTTTTGTTTTAGCGGCACCGGCCGCATAATCAGTATGATTTTACATAAATAACGTTATCCTGTCAATTGCGGTTTCGGACATCTTTTCAGGATAAATGTCTAAAAGCGTGCAAAAACCGGCCGCCGAAGTTTTTCCGGCGGCCGGTAAGATTAAGCTTTGTATCAGGCGTTTTTCATGAATTTCGCATAGAATTCCTGACACATTTCATCTGCGAGATCCTTGATTGCGCCCCATTTGGATGCGTAGTTGTTCGTTCCGCCTCCGGAGACGTTCTGAATAATTGTGAACGCGGGAGCGTAATACGAAACATATTCGTTCGGAGAGAACTCACGTGTGAACTCCGGGAAGGACCATTCGGTCAGCATCTTTGCCCAGTATTCTCTCGATTTTTCATCGCGGAGCACGCGCTGCTCGATGAACTTATCATAGAACGCGGGAACAAGTTCCTCGTGGGAACCGACAGACATCGCCTCGATGAGCGCGCCTGTGAAGTCGGGATCCGTGATGTTGTAAGGAACAAACATCGGGCCTGAGCTTGTATAGGAGTAGTATCTGTCCTGAGCGTCGTCAAACTTCGGGAAAGGAACCATTCCGTATTCGAAATCAAGTATTTTGAGAATCCTGATCTCGCTTGCCCATGAGCTGAAAATGGCGTTTCCGGCAAAGAACATCCTGTCCTGAACGTTCCATTCCTTGCACCATACGTCGGGTTTTCCGAGGAAATCGCAGATCTTGTCCATGACGCGGATCGCGCGGTCGGTTCCGAAATCGAAGGCGAAGCCGCTGTCCGTAAGATATGTTCCCTTGAGACCGGCGCCCGGGAATTCGTAGGTTATGCTGTAGGGATTCCCCGCAAAGCCGTAATAGTCGTCTATGCTGTATGACTGGTCACGGTCGAGGTCCACATATGTTCCCTCCACCATCTCAAACACTTTGTCGAACACCCACGTTCCGTTGTCGACCATATCGTAAACGTAGTTCTCGCTGTAGTTGTGATTGGTGAGTTCTTCCTTGTTGACAAGGAACACCGTCGAGCTCTGGCACGGGTACGTAATGTCGGAAGCGAAGATATACTGCTTGTTTCCGAGCATATAGGTCTCGTTCATCTGCTTGTTGAAATAATCGGCATCCCATGTGATGTACGGAAGCGTGGAAACGTCGTACATAACTTCGTCGATAACGAAAAGCGCCATGTTGGTCGGGCTTTCAACGAAATAAAGGTTTACCGTGTCGTCTCCGGAGAAGAGCTTTGCGGAAACGTAATTGTATCCCTGCATCGTCCCGTCCCAGTTCCATTCCTCATAGCAGGTTATCGTGCATTTGAGATCCGCCTCGATGGCGTTGTTGCGCTTGTTGGCGGCATTCTGCATGAGCTCGCCCTCTTCGGGCTCGTCAACGTCGAAATAGTTTGTCCATCCTTCGCCGATGTTTCCGCCGTTGTAGGTGCAGATAACGAACTCGTAGCCTTCGTACGTCTTGCCGTCGGGCACGCCGCCCCACTTGTTCTGGCTGCCGCTCGGATCGTCACCGCTGGGCTTTCCGGGTTTGCAGGCAACAGCGACCGTTGCCACCATGATCAGCGCAAGAACCGCCAAGAGTATTCTTTTAACTTTCATGTTGTCTCCTTTTTTTACGGCATCAGCCGTTTATACAACATAATTTTACATAAAGCGTTCTGGATTGTCAACGGCAGATTCGGACAACTTTTCACGTTTTTTGTCTAAAACCGTTCAAACGTTGCCTGCAGATTTCTGTCGGCGCCTTCTTTGAACGGAAACAGACATATTTCTAAAAAAAATGTCCGAAACCGAACCAAAAATGATTGACACAAACGCGGTCGATGAATATAATATCGTCAGAAAGGCGGTCCCGATAGATATATGAAGGAACACGGCATACAGATAGAAAACACATATTTCCGTCTGCTCCACGACGTTTCGCATGTCAGCCCTGAGCTCGGCAGCGATCTGTCGGTTGCAAAGTACGTCACGCACATTCTTCACTCACACCCTTTTTACGAGGTGTTCGCTTGCGAAAACCATCCGATCCAGATCAAAACAGGTGACGGGGTTATAACCGTCGACCCGGGAGATATAATAATAATCCCGCCCGGCGTCGAGCATGTAAAGCTTCCGACAGACCTGCGCGTCAGGTGGCGCTCAATATGCTTTTCATTTGCCATAAGGAAAGTCGGA
>JAEEGL014270144.1_pt1 | contig 10773 bp, 8 predicted proteins | sample 9134231 | NCBI WGS metagenome assembly JAEEGL01 (sample SAMN16246548, study PRJNA631951) | gut metagenome | biome: gut microbiome; feature: rumen; material: fiber-attached | host: Bos | place: Iran: Karaj | collected 2018-10
GGAACCGTTGAGGGAGGTGTTCCTCGCTCTGAAGAACATCTTTTCGACATGCAAGAACGCCATGGTGGAGATTACAGCATACCTCGAGGAACTGATAGTCCAATTGTACTCCACGATAGAGGAGCCCCTGGAGAAACTTCAGGAGATGATGGAAGAGGGAACGCTGGGTATGATCGTAGGAATGATATCGGCCTTCGATATCGGTCTCGGATCACAATCGGTTACGATGTCGTATATGTCGATGAGCGTCACATTCGAAACAAGGGTGGCGACACTCAAGAGCTCTACGAGGTCGCTCTGTAAACTGACCATGACCAACTCCATCGGTGACGTAAGGTTCGGCACATCCATCGACATCAAGGAGAATGACAAGAACGGAATAATGGTGAAGTGCGAGGGCCTGGTTGAAAGCGATGATTGGAAAGTGAAACTGACCGTCGATCCAATGATGAAGTTCAGCAAGACGTTCCTGAAGGTCACAGGTTCCATCAGGGGTGTGGACTTCTCAGCTTCGATACCAGAAATCGTTCAATACGACGAACTGGAACTGAAGGTTTCTGACATCCCAGGGGTAGGAGAAGCGCTCTCTAACATACCGCTTCCGATCCCCGATGTCAAAGGGGCCTTGGATATGGGACTGTTTCTCAAATACGAACTGCCGTTCGACACCGACCTGGTGATCAACGAGTTCGAATCCAATCCGGCCGGGACCGACAGGGGGAACGAATGGGTGGAGATCTACAACGGAACCCTGACCCCCATTGACCTGACAGGCTACACCCTGGTCCCTGGATCCGACGAATCCAAGGCCATAGTGCTGTCGGGTACGATCCAACCCCTGGGGAAGAAGGTCTTCACCTTCGAGTCACAGACCCTCAACAACTCCAACGGCAAGAGCAAAGGTGAATGTCTGGCACTGTACGATCCTGATGGAAACGAGGTCGATTCGACACCGTGGAAGACCGACACCTACAACGACGACCGCACATGGCAGAGGAGCACGGACGGCGGGAAGACATGGAAGTTCTCCAAAGCCACCAAAGAGAGGAGTAACGGCTCCAGCCTAGGTTTCAATTCCTACATACAGACCTTCGTCATCGACAGTCTGATGGAAGCAGGTGAGACCGCCTTCTACAAGATGGGGAACCATCTGAAGACGATAGAGGACATCGAGGAGTTCCTTAAACTGACACTGTCCCTGTTCATAGAGAACGTGATACAGAAGATCGCCGATGTGATAATCGGAGCGGGAATTTTCATCTCGATCGAGATACAGGACTATGCGGAGACACTGCATGCAGGATACAGGATATCATTGGAGATGAACTCCGAACTTGTATCCGACGGACTGAGGTGGCTTCTGTCACAGGTACCGTATCTCAGCGATTACGTGAACGCACCCAAATGCACCGATCCGTTAGACATCATCTGCAATGACACCTACCTCCGTACGGTATCGTATTGGGAGACGTCCGCACCCAGGATACTTGCCAAGGAAGCTGACATCAAGGTGATGATGGGCGTGTCATCCGCAGTCAACATCTCTGGGATCTGCGCCCTCTTCGGTAAAGAAAGAGGAACATGGAAGGCTGAGGTAGGGCTGGTGATTCTTGACTGTCCGTTCGAACTGATGCCCAAGAAGATGAAAGAAAGCAACGGTTCTAAGGGGGATCTTTGGCTGTTCAGGATGACTTTCGAGAAGGCGGATTGAGTTGATAATTAGGAGTGAAAAACAACATCCTATGAACGTCCACGGTACCTTTATTACGCGCGGTTCCATAGGGAAGGACATGGCAAGATCCTACAGGATACCGACCGTTCTATCGGCAGAAGAACTGACAGACAAGGCATTCCATAGGGCTGCCAAGATCACGGTCAACGGGACCAACGCATTGGATACCAAGAAGAAGACCACTTTGGCCAAGATAACCGCATCCGGAGACATAGTAAAGGATGCCTTCACATCATATGTTGAGAAGTTCCCCAGGATCGATAAGGATGACGATTTCTTCCCGGAATTGGTCGATCTTGTGATAGGCATCGACATGTACAAGAAATCGCTGGGAGCGATGAACTGGGCAGCCAACAAGACCGAGAGGCTTAAGACCGAGGCGCTCAGGGAGGTCAGACGCTCCAAGGACGGTTCTGTAATCGATTCAATCAGGAGCAGTTTCTACGGCAGACTGTCGTCCATCATCAGACAGGTGGATGATGAGCTCCTGTTCCTGCAGGGATGCAAGACCAAGTTCAGGAATCTCCCAGCGGTGGATGCCAATGTCGCGACACTCGTTGTAGCAGGATTCCCGAATGTAGGGAAGAGCAAACTCGTATCCACCCTGAGCAGTGCGGCACCCGAGATCGCACCTTATCCGTTCACCACCAAAGGTATCGTCATCGGTCATATGGATGACGACTGGAGGAAATATCAGATCATTGACACACCTGGTCTCCTGGACAGGAGCATCGACGAGAGGAACGACATCGAGAAGCAGGCCATCCTCGCCCTGAGGTACCTGACACACGTCATCCTATTCATTCTAGACCCAACGGAGACCTGCGGCTACAGCATGGAGAAGCAGGAGGCACTCCTGGACTCTGTGAAGAGAGGATTCCAGGGCGTCCCGATCATAGTGGCCGAGAGCAAGAACGATATCCTGGTCAGGGAGAGCGGGAACCTGAACTTCTCCGCAGAGACCGGGAGCAACATGGACATCCTCAGGGACACCATAATCAAGGAACTGAGGAAGATCAGATTCGAAGAAGAGGAGCTGTAGATGGCGATACGTGAGGTCGCCTACAGTGACGAGATGAAGGCCTACTTCAACGGCCTCATCGAAAAATGTAATGACTGCTATGAGGTAGCAGAGAAGGCAAGAGCCCAAGGAAAGGACACAGAGACTTTCGTGGAGATCCCTCAGGCAGAGGATCTGGCACTTAGGTGTGAGAAGATCCTTACGGACTTCAAGGTAGGGGAGATTGCCGAGGTCATAAGGGACCTCACGGACGAATACAAGAACAGAGAACTGGTCTGCCTGATGGCTGCAAAGGAGATCGCCAAGAGACCTGCGGAATCGATGGAATTAGCCATCGACAGGGCGATCAGGGTCGGACTCGCCGTACTTACGGAAGGTATCCTCGTCGCTCCTCTGGAAGGTCTTGCCGATACGAAGATCAAATCCAATGCCGACGGCACCGATTATGTGGATCTTGTGTTCGCAGGTCCGATCCGTGCAGCAGGAGGTACAGCACAGGCCATGAGCGTTCTCATCGCCGATGTTGTCAGACAAGAGGTGGGCATCGGAAAATACATACCGACGACACAGGAGATCGACCGTTTCATCGAGGAGATCCCGTTATACAAACAATGTCAGCACCTGCAATACACCCCGACACCGCATGAGATCCAACTGATCGTAGGGAACTGTCCCATATGCATCGACGGAGAAGGTACGGAAAAGATGGAGATCTCAGGATTCAGGGACTTACCAAGGATAGATACCAACCAGGTCAGAGGAGGTGCCTGTCTCGTAATAGCCGAAGGTCTGTGCCAAAAGGCTGCGAAGATCAAGAAGCATGTCGATAAGTTAGGATTGAAAGGATGGGAGTTCCTCGACAAGTATCTCGAGGGCAAGGGAGCGTCCACCAGCTCCAATGAGGAGAGGGTTCTGAAACCGTCCTACAAGTATCTCAAAGACATGTTGGCTGGACGTCCAATATTCGGTTACCCGTCGAGGGTCGGGGCGTTCAGGCTCAGATACGGTAGGGCGAGGACATCCGGATTAGCATCCCTCGCATATTCACCGGCGAGCATGTACATCTTGGATGAGTTCACCGCATTGGGTACACAGGTTAAGATCGAAAGACCCGGGAAAGCATCCGTGGTCACACCCTGCGATCAATTGGATGGACCCATCGTCATACTGAAGAATGGTGACCTGGTCCAATGCAACACCAAAGAGGAGGCATTGGCGGTCAGGAAAGATGTGAAGGAGATAACCGATACCGGAGAGATCCTGGTCCCGTTCGGTGAGTTCTGTGAGAACAACCATTTCCTCGTTCCCTGCGGTTATCCGATCGAGTGGCACAAACAGGAACTGAAGAAGGCCACATCGGACAACCTTCCGGAGGATTGGCTACACCCTACATGTGAACGTGCGATCCATAGGTCCAAGGAACTGAAAGTACCTCTGCATCCGGATTTCAATCTTTTCTGGTTCGACCTCGATGTCCCTAGACTCCAGGAACTACGCACATCAGTATTGGAGCACGGCTCGTTCCTGGATGGCAGACTCAACATCCCTACAGCGGATGTGAACAAACGCACACTGGAGGATCTCGGTGCATTGCACATAGTGCGTGAAGGGAAGATCATACTCGACAGATATGCGATACCGTTGATCTACGGTCTCGGATTGGGATTGGACGGAGAAAAGATCGTTCCACTCAAGGACCTAACGGGAGAGGATGCACTCACAGCTGTCAGCGATGCCATGGGAATAGAGGTACGCGCAAGGGCACGCACCAGGATCGGGACAAGGATGGGAAGGCCTGAGAAGGCCAAAGACAGAAGTTCAGGCAAATCCGCTTTGGGACACGGACTGTTCGCCGTTACCGATTCGCCTGAGATCGGCAAGTCTTTAAAGAAGGCCATTTCCACCCAGGCGTATGCGAGACAGACCAATGAGGAGACATTGAAAAAGAAGGGGATATCCGCCAACTCGAAGGGTCTCCTTGTTGACTGCACATCAAGGATGTGCCCCCAATGCAAAGAGGTCACCTACCGTTCATGGTGCAGGAACTGCGGCGTACATACGATGGTCATCAAACAGAACAATACCTCAGGATTCAACAAGAACATGATGACCATAGACATCACCAAGGAATATCATGATGCACTCACCCATCTTGGATTAATGGACTCGGACGATCTGAAACTCACCGAGGACTATCCATCGGTGATAAAGACACCGGAACCCTTGGAGAAGGCCATACTCAGGTCCAAGAACAAGCTGATGGTCTACAAGGACGGTACAGTCCGTTTCGATATGACCGACATTCCAATAACACACTTCAAACCGAGGGAGATCGGTCTTTCCATAGAGAAAGCCAAAGAGCTCGGATACGTTCACGATTGGAACGGGGAGCCCCTAACAAGAGAGGACCAAATCTGTGAACTGAAGGTCCAGGACATCATACCCAACAGAGATTGTGGAACGCACCTGGTGAAGGTGGCCACATTCGTGGATGACCTTCTGGATAAGTTCTACGGTCTGAAGAGATACTACAACGTCAAAGACCCGTCAGAACTCATCGGTCACCTCGGTATAGGTCTGGCACCCCACACGTCCGGAGGCATTCTTTGCCGTATAATCGGATACACGGATGCACACGGCTGCCTTGGACATCCATTTTTCCACGCAGGTAAGAGGAGGAACTGTGACGGTGACGAGGACTGTGTTATGCTGCTGATGGATGGACTCCTGAACTTCTCGAAAGTATACATCCCCAGCAGCAGGGGCGGACTGATGGATACACCTCTTGTATTAACTACCAAGATCAATCCCAACGAGATTGACAAAGAAGCCCATAACGTCGACTGTCTGAGAGAGTATCCATTGGAATTCTACGAGGCAGCGATGCAGATGAAGGATGCCAAGGAGATCGAAGGGAAGATGGATCTGGTGGCAGGACGCATTGGTACTCCGCTACAGTATGAGGGATTCGGTTTCACACACGATACCAGAAGTGTCAACGAAGGACCTACCGCATCGGCGTACACGATATTGGAGTCGATGAAGGACAAGATGATCGCACAGCTGGACCTCGGCAGGAAGATACGTGCCGTCGATGAGAAGGACGAGGCGTCAATGGTCGTCGATAAGCACTTCATGCCCGACATGGCAGGGAACCTGAGGAGTTTCTCCGCACAGATGTTCAGATGCACCAACTGTAATGCCAAGTATCGCAGGATGCCTATGAGCGGAGTCTGCAACAACTGCGGACACGAACTCAACCTCACCGTATATGAGAAGAGCGTCAGGAAGTACCTCGAGGTGTCACAGAACATCTGTAACAAGTATGGAATGTCGGATTACACCAGAGAAAGGGTGGAGATCCTGTCCCTCAGTATGGATTCGTTGTTCAACAATGATAAAGTGAAGAAGTGCAAACTCACTGATTTCTTCTGATGGATAATTTTAGGAATAACTAAATTTATTTATCGAATGATCGTTACTCACATCATTGTTATGAGTCTGAAATCCAAGATATTCAGCAATGCGAAGAAACCGAAGGGTTTCATCGGAAAGAAGATGGTCAGCAGTATGAACAGCGGAACCCATGAAAGATTGGCCAGATGGGGGATGTCGAAAACGGATATCACGGGCGATGTCCTGGACATCGGATGTGGCGGCGGAGGTAACATCAAAAGGATGCTTTCGATCCCAGGAGTCGCATCCGTCAAAGGAGTGGATTATTCCGATGTTAGTGTAGAAAAGAGCCGCAAGGTGAATGCTGATGCCATATCCGAAGGAATATGTTCAATCACCCAGGGGAATGTGAGACAGCTGCCATTCGATGACGATTCCTTCGATACGGTCACAGCATTCGAGACCGTCTATTTCTGGCCCGAGATAACTGATTCCTTCAGGGAGGTCCTGAGGGTCATGCGTCCGGGAGCATCCTTCGCAGTCACCAATGAATCCAACGGTACGGATGAGATGTCGGTGAAATTCTCGAAGATCATAGACGGTATGAACCTCTACACCGTTGAGGACCTGACGAGGATAATGAACGATGCAGGATTCGTCGATATTGTTTCATACACATCCGATGACGAAGGACACTGGATATGTGTGATAGGGAAGAAGAACTGATTGTGAATGTTAAAATGATGGGGGTTTCGCCCCCATCTGTTTTTACAATGCTGCGACCTGGGCTGCGAAGTCCTTGGCCTGATCGACCAGGATCTCGGTTGCCTTGTCCAGTACCTGTTGCGCTGTCAGCGAACCGTCCGTCTCGAACTTGAAGACGAATGCGGTGTCATCACCGATGACGGAGATGGGACTATCCTCATCGCCAGTCTCCTCTACGCATGTCATGCACAGAGAGCAATCGATGGGGCGCTTGACGACGAGCTTTCCACCCTCGACCTCGAAGACCTTCTTGGGGCAGCTTGCTGCGACATCCTCGGGTGAGGACACCTTTCCCTTGATCTCGATCCTCGGAAGGTAGCTGTATCCGACACCGTTGGCGACCTGCCACTTGACATGCTGCCTCGATGTTCCCATGACCGCGTGGGCGTAGATCAGTACGGACTGACCGTCCGCGAGCTCAACGATCGGGATGAACTCATCCTTGACCTTGAGGTCCTGTGAACCCAATGGTTCAAGATCGCCGGACAGTACAGTGCACGGGCCGTGCTTGTTGAGACTGTACATGATCTCACAGTTGGGGCAACCCTCTCCGCCGCAAACGCACTCATCTTTGAAGTTGAAGAGTCCGTAATCGGTAGGTACAGGGACCATTCCCAGCCTGTGTGCGATGATCTCATCGAACAGGGGTGTGATACTCTCGAATTCCTTACCATCGACATCGATGGAACCGAGGTGGAACTCCACCTTATCGATCGCCATCTTGGGGATATCGGTGAGCATCACCCTTCTGAGAGCGTTCGCCATGGCAGGTGTGGAGTTCTTCAGTATGAACTTGCACTTCCTTTCCGCCATTTCGACTATCTCGATTTCCATGGTGAGTCCTCCTCAGACCCTGCGTCCTCTGCGTCCGCCCTTCTTCTTGGTACCGTCGTGTGGTACGGGGGTCACATCCTCGATGCGCCCGATCTTGAGTCCTGCCCTGGCAAGAGCACGGATGGCTGCCTGGGCTCCCGGACCGGGTGATGTGGACCTGTTTCCTCCGGGTGCACGTACCTTGACGTGGATTCCGACGAACTCCTTCTCCTTTGCGATGTCGGCGACCTTCTCGGCTGCCTTCTGTGCCGCATAGGGTGAGGACTGGTCCTTCGCCTGCTTGACGACCATTCCGCCTGTGGCCTTGGTGATCGTCTCAGCACCGGTGATGTCCGTGAGCGTGATCATGACGTTGTTGTAACTTGCGTAGATGTTGGCTATTCCCCATTTCTCTGTCATCACTGGTCACCTTCTTCCATTGCTGCATCATCCGCTGTGATGCCTGCTTCCTCTGCATCGGCCTTTGCCTTGGCTGCCCTCTTGGCTGCCTCATCGGCCTCCTTAGCTGCCCTGAGCTCGGCATTGGCTGCTGCCTGTTCTGCCGAGATCCTCATGGGGTGCATCTCGTCGTTGAAGGGTGATGCGGGGTTGTACATGATGGATGACTCCTCATCCCTTGTGACGATGTATCCGGGGATCGTGACCCTGTGGCCGTTCATGAAGACGTGTCCGTGAACGATCATCTGCCTTGCCTGACCGATGGTTGTGGCCATTCCCTTCTCGAAGACGATCGTCTGAAGCCTGCGTGAGAGGATGTCCTTCTCGTTGAGTGTGAGGATATCGTTGAGTGTCGCACCGTCCATGGGGAGGACACCGATCTTTGCGCACCTTGCGATGAGATCGTCGGATTCCTTCTTTGCCTGTGCATCTCCTCCTCTGAGACGAGCCTGGAGTTCCCTGGACTGCTTCCTGAAGTTCCTCAGGACGGACTGGGCCTTCCATACCTCTGTCTTGTTCTTCAGACCGAACTCGTTGACGATCTTGACCTCTGCCTTGATCCTCTCGCCCTGCCAGGGGTGTGAGGGTGTGTCGTATGTTCTGCGTGAAAATTTAGGATCTCCCATTCAAACCACCTCAGTTCTTCTTCTTGCTGACACCCATTGTCAGTCCGTGGCGTCCGTTGGACCTTGTCCTCTGACCCCTTACCTTGTGGTGTGTCTGGTGCCTGATTCCGCGGTAGCAGCGGATCATGGTCATCCTGTTGATGTCATCCTTCTGTGTGAGCTCGAGATCGTTTCCGATCAGGTGCATGTCCGAACCGGTCTCGTAATCGAGCTGCCTGTTGATCGCCCACTCGGGTGCGTACTCTACGTAGGTCGTGACGAGTGTCTCGAGCTTCTGTACGTCCTCATCGGAGAGTGAACCGATCTTGACCGACGGGTCGACATTCGCTTTCTTGACGATGATCTGTGCGACCCTCTTTCCTACACCTTTGATCTGCTGGATACCGATAACGGTCCTCTTCTGACCGTCGATATCACTGTTAGCGATACGAACGATGAAGTTGAAATCCTCATCCTCGACCTGCTCTTGCTTTTTAGCATTCTTTTTCTCTGCCATGTTCTTCCTCCGTAAATGTTCCGTGTTCGGAATTACCCAAGCATCATGCCTCACATGCCCCGACATAAAGGCTGTGTGCTGTGCTCTCGGCAAGTATGCTAACATACCTTCGAGTTTACGGCAGGTTGGGGATTATGTTACTATATATAAAGGTAGGCACGGGTCACGCGTCGGACTTTTCCTCCCTGCTTCCCACGATGGTCCCGGATAATAGTCTGCCACCGAATTCACTTATGACCACACAGAAGATGACATCCGCCACAGCGATGATGATCAACGCCGACATCCCGATACCCTCAGGGAACCATGTGTCAAAAGTGAATATGTAGAATGGAGCCATGATCATCTTGGCGATGAATACATGATACAGTGCCAGTCCTAACGAATGCCTTCCTGAGATAGACAGTATGGATGATAGGAACGGTATCTTAGAAAGCATCGTCCCGAGGTATACGTAGAATATCGTCACGAAGAACGCCTCGATGACATATATGAAGACGGACCAGGGGCCGAACTCACCAAAGTACATGTAGTCGAACTTCACGCCTCCGGGGAACACTGTACAAAGGACATATGCCGTCAACAGCGATACGATGAACACGGCCCAGTAACGCGGATTCTTCCAATCGAACGATCCGATACGGTCGAACACCCTGTACTGGGAAAGGAACGCACCCAGGAATATGAGGGCTGTGGCGATAGGACAGAGCTGCAGATAGAACGGTAGTTTGATGAACAGCGTAGCGGTGACCACCTGCAACAGCAATGCGATTATAATGACGGCTATGATATTCCTCTTATCGGACATCACATGCTTCTCAAGTGCGAAGAATATGATCAATCCCTCTGCCATCGGCCAAAGGAAGTAGTTGATGAAGTTAACGAAGCACATCTGTATCCCCAACGGACCGTCCATCGGCTCGAACAGCCTGTATATCCAGAATGCTCTGAGGATGGAATCGCCCAGATCGGAGAGTGTGACGGCCTGTCCCGTGATGGCGAACCAGATGAATATCAGGACCGGCAGCGCTATCGATGTCACAACCAACGCTATGACCAATCTCAACACCCTCCTCATGTTGTCCTTGAACGTCCTTCCGGGTTTGTAGAAATAACCGGCGATGACGTAGAACGACAACAACCCAAGATACAGCATTGAGAATGCCACTGGCAGGTCCCCTCCGCGTTCCGTAGAGTTCAACATGAAGATGTGTAAGAGTACGATACCGATCATCAGGAGTCCTTTAAGGACGTCGATGGGCACCATGCGGTTACCGCCAGAAGCCGACATATCGATGCTCATATCCACACCTATGCTCCTGATAAATAGATTGGTGCCGAAGACCGGATTCGAACCGGTGAACTCCTACGAGAACAGATCTTGAGTCTGTCGCCTTTGACCAGGCTTGGCAACTTCGGCACTTGCATTCCCGTGTAGTAGGATATTGATAATAAAGGTTTGTGA
>JAEEGL014463996.1_pt1 | contig 10773 bp, 8 predicted proteins | sample 9134231 | NCBI WGS metagenome assembly JAEEGL01 (sample SAMN16246548, study PRJNA631951) | gut metagenome | biome: gut microbiome; feature: rumen; material: fiber-attached | host: Bos | place: Iran: Karaj | collected 2018-10
AGATAATGTTTTCCGTATTCATCACATACGGCTTATACAGTTCCCGCATCGTCTCTGCCGCACGGTCATTATCCACGCCGATCACGATCCGGTCCGGTTTCATGCAGTCTCCAACAGCATTTCCTTCCTTTAGGAATTCCGGATTGGAAACCACGTCAAACGTCAGATCCGACTGTCGTTCATCCAACTCCATCTGTATCGTTTCGCGCACCTTCTCCGCCGTCCCCACCGGCACGGTAGACTTGTCCACAACATACATATGCCGCTTCATGTGCTGCCCAATGCTTTTCGCCACACTTAAAACATACTGCAGATCCGCCGATCCATCCTCTCCCATCGGCGTTCCCACCGCGATGAACGCGATCTCCGACTTTTCCAGCGCCTCCCTGATGTCCGTCGTAAAATGGAGGCCCTCAGCCTCATAATTTCTCAATACCATCTCGGACAGTCCCGGCTCATAGATGGGAATGATCCCCTTCTTCAGATTTTCGATCTTCCTTTCATCCACATCGACGCACCAAACGGAATTCCCCATCTCCGCGAAGCACGTCCCCGTAACCAGCCCAACATAGCCTGTTCCGATAACTGCGACTCTCATAATACCGTATCCTCCAATGCTTCTTTGATCACCTGATCCATATCCATATACCGATAAGTCCCCAGCCTTCCGCCAAACCGAACATGCTGTTCCTGATCGGCAAGTGCTCTGTACTCCTGAAAAACTTTAGCGTTTTCCTCATCATTTACCGGATAATATGCTTCCATCCCCTGTTCCCAGGTTTGGGAATATTCCCTCGTGATCACGGTTTTATCCGGGTTCCCTTTCCCGAATTCAAAGTGCTTATGCTCCACGATCCTCGTGTAGGGCGTCTCTTCGTCCGTATAATTCATCCCGGCCACGCCCTGGAAATTGGGGGTATCCAGAACCTCGGTTTCAAACCGGAGGCTGCGATACTGGAGTGCGCCAAATCGATATCCGTAATACTCATCAATCTGGCCCGTGTAGATCACGGTTTCCGCCATACCGTCGTACATCTTTCTTTCCGAAAGATAATCCTCCTCAAGCTTTACCTCAACGCCATCCAGCATTCTCTCCACCATGGCCGTATATCCGCCAGTCGGAATTCCCTGATGCGGATGGTTGAAATAGTTGTTATCAAAGGTCAGCCGCACAGGAAGACGTTTTATTATAAACGCAGGAAGTTCGGCGCATGGTCTTCCCCATTGTTTTTTCGTATACCCTTTGATCAGTTTTTCATAGATATCACGCCCCACAAGTTTTAGTGCCTGTTCTTCCAAATTTCCTGGCTCGATATCCGCATACTCCGCTCTCTGTTCAGCAAGTTTTTTCTCTGCTTCCTCCGGTGTATTTACCCCCCACATCGCATGGAAGGTGTCCATGTTGAAAGGCAAATGATATAGTTCTCCCTTATAATTCGCTACCGGGCAATAGGTAAAGTGATTAAAATTCGCAAAGCGATTCACATAAGCCCATACGTCTTCTTTATCCGTATGAAAAATATGCGGGCCGTATTTATGTACCTCAATCCCTTCCATGTTCTCAGAATAGATGTTTCCCGCGATATGCTTCCTCCGGTCGATCACAAGAACCTTCCTACCCTTAGAAGCCATCCGTTCCGCGAAAACGGCCCCATACAGTCCTGCTCCGACGATCAGATAATCATATTTCATCCCTACACTTCACCCTTCTGTCAATATTCCGCGTGTTCATGCCAGCGCCAGGCATGTTCCACAATGGTATCGATCTCTCCATATACCGGTTTCCACCCCAGAACCTTTTGGGCTTTCTCACTGCTGCCAACCAGTTTCGCAGGATCCCCCGGGCGCCTGTTGGCAAGTGTTACCGTAAAATTCCTTCCAGTCACCCGTTTCACTGAGTCAACCACTTCCAAGACCGATGTACCGATCGTATTCCCGAGATTAAAAAAATCGCTCTCCCCGCCTTTTTCAAGATAATGAAGTGCAAGGAGATGTGCATCGCTAAGGTCTGTTACATGGATATAATCGCGAATGCAGCTGCCATCCGGAGTGTCATAATCCGTGCCAAACACCTTGATATCCGGCCGTTTCCCACTGGCTGCATCCAGCACCAGCGGAATAATGTGTGTTTCCGGATCATGGCTTTCTCCGATCTCCCCCTCCGGATCCGCTCCCGCCGCATTAAAATACCGAAGTACAACAAAATTCAATCCATATGCTTTCTGATAATCCTTAAAAATTCTTTCAACTGTAAGTTTCGTCATCCCATATGGATTGATCGGATTTTGCGGCATGTCCTCCGTAATAGGAACCCTCTCCGGCTCGCCATAGGTAGCACAAGTCGAAGAAAAAATGATCTTATTACAGCCATGAGCACGCATCACCTTCAGCAGGTTCAGCGTGTTGACCACATTATTATAATAATACTTCTCCGGCTGTTCCACCGATTCGCCGACATAGGCATAAGCCGCAAAATGAAAGACTGCCTCGATCGGATACTTTGCGAACACCGCTTCGATCGCGTCAATATCAGCAAGATCTCCCTGCACGAATTCTCCCCACTTCACCGCTTCCCTATGCCCGTAGATCAGACTGTCAAAGACGATCGTATCATAGCCTTCGCGATATAATTGTTTATTAATGTGCGACCCGATGTAACCGGCTCCGCCGCAGACAAGGATTGACATATCTAATCGTCCTTTCAGGTGAATAATAGCCTGCCAGTATGCACAATATTTAAATCGTCATAATTCAACAAAAAATAAAGAGTTTCCAAATTCTCGCAAAGATATCCGGCATAACGGTCGGCCCTTTTTTCCCCCTCCGGCTCCAATATCTCTTCAATACGTTCCATTACCGGATACAACCAGGCACAGTAATCTGCAAATACTTTTTTCTTTGCAAGAAGCATATTGTAATTATAAATCCATGGCTTTTGAAATACTTCATCCATCTTTTGCTCATATTCCGGATGTAATTCTTTCAGCGCAAGGCGCATGGCACCCCAATCCCGCTCAGAAACATACCAGGTATGATGGATCAAAGCATTCGGATAGTGCACCATTGGGAACGGTAAAACTACATCCACATCACCATTCCCTAGTCTTTCCATGTCCTTCTCATCTATATCCAGCATGCGCCGGTAATGGCAGATCCCTACATACTCATCGTCTGTATCCAATCGGTTTTTCCATACCCAATAATGCGCTGTCATTTCGCAGAGATTTGGATTCTTTATGGATATATTATCTCCGGAATTGTCATAAAAATCAGCCTGACCTCGTAAATCGATCCCGTTCTTTGTCGCCCCTTCACAGCCCAGATATAGTTTTTTTATGCAAGGCAAGAGTTTCGGCGTATTCTCAAGAGGCTTATCTTTATAAAATGAAGCCGCATAAATTGTTATCTTAGGGATTTCTTTCCCCTCACTCAACAGATGCAAACTGTGCAACGTACGGAACTTTCCCTCTGCCTCAAAAAACTGTTCCATCACTTTTGCTTCTGACCTCGAATCCAACATAACAAGATTACAAAAGCCAAAGCCATTCAGGAGTTCTTTGATCTCCTTATGTATCAATTCCGGAACCGCCACATAGATTTCAGCCTCTTTTTTTTCGAAAAGAGAAAGATCTTCGGCGACCTGTTTCAGTCCTTTCACCGGGCAGCCCCATATCTCAGGAACATTCTCCTCCGGGTTGGAAACCAGAAACGCCTTTATTTCTTTCTCCGGTTCCAAAACTGACAGTGCTTTATATAGTCCGGCCGCAGTAGCCTTCGATCCGAAAATATATGTATCCATAACCGCCTTATCCCGCTTTGACTATTTCATCAAAATCTATATTCGTTGGAATGTTGTCCTCCGAATCCGTCCAGCAAACCACTTCACAATAACCTGACAAAAGCAGCTGGGAATACCAGTATCTTCCGACCAGGCCCTTCCCCACCAGTACGATGCAGCTGTTCTTTTTGATCTTTTCATAAGGAACCTGAAAACGAAGCGGCGCTGTAGTCATCGTTCCTCCGCTTGCTCGCGCTGCATCAAACAAAATCTCTTCCAGCGATTTCGTAATGACCATCCGATACCACGAATCCACTCTGTAATCGTGGAAGTAATTCTCAGGAAGATTTTCTGCCCCAAGAAGAGGGAATATCTCCTCCCTGTATTTAGCATAAAGAAAACGAAGCTTTTCCAGTTCCGTCATCCGGTCGAAATACTCCCGCATAAGACGGATCGCGACGTTGCAATAGCTCTGCTTAACTTCCTCATAAATCCCCATTTCCCGGAAACGTTCCACCACAGAGTATACCCCTACATACCCCGCCTCCGGGTGCCTTGTCTGGCTGTCGCACTGGCTTGTCCCTGTTCCTACCCGATAGTTAATGAGCGGCCGGTCCACCACAGCCACGCCTTTCGCAAGGACCGGAGCAAGCATCGAAATATCCTGATCATCCGCGATCGGGAACGGCGAAAAATGAAGGTCGTTTTCTGTCAGCAGCACCCGCTTAAATAATTTGTTCCATGCATAAAAATCAGCGATCTCACAGATAAATTCCGGACAGTCTTTCCAGTGAAACGGTTCCTTCTCCGGTGCGTAGCAAAGACCCGGATGAGCCAGCGGCCCTGTCACGCGCCCACGCTCATGATCCCATGTCTGCCCGCGGCAGATCACAACCTCCGCCCCTGTTTCAACTGCCTTTCCGGCGAGTGTCTCCACCATATCATAAGCTAAGAAATCGTCGCTGTCCACAAACTGGATATACTCGCCAACCGCCTTACTCATCCCGAGATTTCTGGCTGAAGCCGCTCCCTTGCCTTCGTTTTCCTTGGAGAAAACTCTTATCCTCTCATCCTTAGCGGCATATTCCTCAAGAATTGCAAGAGACTCATCTTTCGACCCATCGTTCACACAAACAATATCAAGCTCCTGCCACGTCTGTGCAAGGATCGAATCTAAACACTGCCTGAGATACGGTGCAGCGTTATAAACAGGGATCACCAAAGAAACCAAAGGGTTATCTATTTCCACTTCTGTTTTACCCATAAAAAAACTCCTTACGAAAATCTGAATACTTTTCGTCAGGAGCCTATAAAAGAAATAATCCCGGGTGGGCGGCTGACATCCACCATATCAGGTTCCCTTTCGGGAGCGCCGGGTGCCTTTTCCGGCTCGTCAAGATTATTTCAAATGCAATTTCAAAGTAGCATCAAATATCATTTTTGTCAATCCATTTCTTTAGATGTCCACTCAGTATATACCGTTGAAGAGTTTTTTCAGGATAATCATACATCGTCGCTATATACATAGACTTTTCTGATTTTTCTATTCGAACAATAAGTACTATGCAATAGTCTTTGAACTCTTTTATATACTCGAGCGAAAGACCACACGTTCTAGATTGACATCCAATGTAATCTGGTGCATTCAAGATTTCGGAAATATAATCCAAATATTTTAGAGCCTTATAATGCTTTTGTTTCATAATATGCGCCTGCAAGCCCTTAGATTTATAAATTGGCAATGAATCCAGTTGTAGCCCCAACGTTTCATTCATCGCTGGATCATAACAACCAACCCGGTGTTTCTTTTCCAAATCTGATACTCCTAAACGTCTGAAATATGTGATGAGATATCACGAAAGATTTATACTTCAGAAATGTGGAGTAATTGTATCGCACAGACTCGAAGATGTCAAGTATTCAGTTTTGTATGCTATAATCAATCTTTTATTTTATTATCACACCTCATACGGCAACAAAATCTTCTCTTTCGGTACACCCAAGGCAAACGCTTCGTTTTCAATCTCCTCAAAGCGAAGATGGTGCGCGATCAACAGCTGATCATAGCTATCCGGTTCATCTGCCAAAACTGACGGGAACGAAATATTGACACCTGCAAATGCCTTCCCTGCCTTATCCGCTGCCTTATCCACAACGATCGAAACCATCCCGCCGGAAAGCTCTACCATCTCCGCAAAAGTCTCTCCGAGGTTTCCGGCTCCCCAGATCGCATACCTGCCGCCATTTTTCAACGCGCTTCTCTTCAGGCTGGTCTTTTCTTCAATTTCCGAAACTTTGATCACTTTATCCTGGTTCCACGCCTTAATAAACTCATCCAGCGTATTCAGATGCGCGATCCTGTCATACCCGATCTTGCGAAGGGAAATCGCCGACTTGCAGAAGAATACATAGCCCTCCCCCTTGTGAAGCGAACCGGGATTAAAAATCCTTTTCCCGATCATTGCTTTAAGTTCGGAAGCTCCAATATCTTTACTCTGCTTCAGCAATATCCACTCCATCCCTCCAAACGTGTTCTTTAACTTCCCGTCCGAGATCTGCTTCGCCAGACTAATGCCGAAGTACGGGCCGTCCTCAAGCACGACCTCCTGGCAATCCATCTCAAAAAGCACTGAATTTTTCTCTTGAAACCGGTCTTCATATTTTGCAATATACCGGTCACCAACCACAAAGCGTTTGTCCTCCGGCCGGCTTTCCATATCTATTTTTCCGTTTTCGATCTTTACCGGATTGATATGGCCTGATTTCAGTTTGGGGCTCCCTGTTTTTTTCAGCATCTCATAAACAGTCGGAGATACGTCATCCGTCTCCTCCTGAGAATCCCTTGTGAAGGTAAGCCCCTCCAGCGCAAAGCCGCAGACCTCACACCAATGCAGCTGATCCGCAAAATCCTCCGGCTTCCTCTTCCACCAGCCAGGCTCGATCTTCCAGCCTCCCGGGCCGTCAAAGAGCATATCCAGCGCTCCCGCCACTTCGCAGAAGAAAGCCCCCTTCGGCGTGATCGTGGCACTCCATGTATTCTGGATCCAGCATTTGTCACGCAGTTTGATCCATTCCTCATCCGGGATTCCCAAATCCTTCCGGGAAAAGAGCCCCGGCTGATGGTAGGATGGATTCAAGTGATCGTTTAAGTATTCCACGGAAAATGTATCCTGGATCACCTCATAATACTTCCGATACGTCGCGCTCATATTGGACCAAAGCCCAGCTCCGTGCTTTTTCAGGAAACGGCTCCCATCCGCTCTTTCGCGGAGGACCTTACTCTCAAACTCCCTCTCATGAACACTATGGATAAAATCCTTCTGCGGGTAAAGCAGGGCATCGTTTCCGGCCGGTTTTCCGAATTTCAATCTCAAATACTCCGCAAACCGCTCAAACTCCGGATGCAGCGTCGGCTCTCCGCCGATGATCCCGGTCACGCCGTCAAAGTCATCAAGCGAATCCACTGCCCGTTTGAAAGTCTCAAAGTCCATGAAGAAAGACCTCTCATGGTTCCCGCAAAAACGCGTGCAATTTGAACACTTCATATTGCACGCGTTTGTAATATCAATTTGTATAAATTCCATATCAGAAGGTGAACGCATCTATAAATCTCCTTATAAGCCAGTCCTATCTATCAACCACTCCATACTTCAGTACGGTCTCTTTCAAATACGTAAGAATTGCCTTTGGTGCGAAGCACTCGTCATATAACTTATTCATATTATTCACAATCTTCTGATACGCCTCCGGGTTCGCTTCCAGATACTCATATTTTTCCACCAGATCAGACATATCTTCCTTTATCAGCACATAATTTTCCATAGGCACTAGTTTATCAAAAAACCATTCCTGAAATGGCCGATCCACCAAAAACAAGGGACGCCCCAGCTGAAGCAGGACCTTCACCCGATCTGTATACCCATAACCCCGGATATCCAGCGTATATTTATACTTTGCAAGTTCTGTCATAGGAATATATACGTTATTCTTTTCCCAAAGCGGATCTTCTACATAAAGGATTCCGGGATATTGCTCCGAAAGGATCTGTAGCCATTGTCTTTCATCATCAGACGCTATCGTCCCACGCCAGCCAATCCGTGTATCCGCCCAAACTGTTTCGCCTGCAATCCGGCACTTTTCAGGTGTCTCTTGAAAGGGATACTTTTCCGCGTCAAAAAAGCATCTATGATCCGGGAGCGGAATCACATATTTTGCAAGAGGGTAAACCGTGGAATAAGCAAATATGCGTTCCAGACCACTTTCCATACATTGTTTGTACGCATCCAGCACATGGTCTCCGACAAAAATAGTCAGATCGATCTGTTTACCCTCAAACTCTTTAGAAAAAAGGGAAAACATTGCTCTGAACATATCGATCGTTGGTTCAACTCGCCAGTTATAGCCCTTGATCATTTCCTGATCCACAAGGTATTTCGGATCCGTTCCCTCCCCGCAAATACGAAAAGTCTTCGTTCCATAGGCTTTGGAATCTGTTTTCTCAAAAATGAGGTAAGAAATCCCTCTTGCTTTCAAAGCCTTTCCAATCTCCTCCTGCACCTTATCGATCTTTGGTGTGATGACAACTGTGTAATCCGGATGTTCCTTCAAAATATCCGATAATGCATCCGGACGGACGACCGGAATCCCATCAATCTCTTTTGCTTCCGAAAAGCCATCGCAAAAGAGCGCCACTCGTTCTTTCCCATATTTCCGAAACGCCAACATTCCCTGGCGTCCCACGCCATACAAAATATATTTTTTGCTCATGCCTCACTCCCAGCCCACAAGATCTTATCTGTGGATACTCCCTTAGAAATAAACGTTTTCTTTATCTTCCCAAATATACCCTCAGACTCAATCGCTACAAGAATGTAATCATATTCCTGTTCCAATGCTTTATCCGGGGATATCACAGGATAGCCATAGTCTTCAAATTTCGCATCCGCCCATGCGGCAAGGCGAAACTCCGTACTGATAGCCAATTCTTTGAACAGTTCTTTTCCTTTCTTTCCGGCGCAATACAAGATAACTTTGCTGCCTTCCGGGATGATCGTTCTCCATTTTTCATCCGCTTCGAACAATCCGATCCCTTTTTCCCTATCAAACAGATATTGCCCCGGTGTGAGTTCCATCAGGCGATGCCGTATTTTAATAATTCTTCTTTGCACCAGCCGATCATCCGGCACCATAAGCAGCTCAAGTTCCTGCACATGTTTCGTCTGCCATGCGAAATACAGTTTTTCAAAGCTGTCATAGTCAGGCATTCTATGGAGATACAATTCAAAATAATGAAGAGCGTTCTCGGTAAAGGCAACCCGATATGTATCCATCAACCCTCGTTCATCCAATGCCTTTTTCAGTTCTTTCATTGAACCTGCCGCCGCCTCCGGCCACTTTTCCAGATTAGCTGCCTGGCTTGCAGTATTATTGCACCGATAATGTAACAGCCTTTCATCAAGAACCGCAATCCTATTTGCTGTAGCAAATCCGAGATATACAAATCCAAGGTCATCGGCATGATGGAAACTGTGAAAGCGCAGTTTCTCACGCAGTATCAAATCCCGCTTAAAAAGTGCACTCCATGCAGCCCCAATCGTCATAAAAAATAGCGTGTCAGGATGATCCGCCGGGCAGAACACAGGCTCCTTAGGAAGAAACTCTTTTCTCAAGATCATTCCAGTTTCACGGAAGGAGTCACATTTTTCATCATAAAGATCTCCGTCATAAATCACTACTTCCGATTCGGTTTCCATGGCCCTATCGTATGCTTTTTTCAACATATCCGGCTCAAAGAAATCATCTGAATCCAAAATAGAAACATATGCACCGGATGCATGCGACACACCCAAATTTCTGGCTAGCGCTGCTCCATCTGACGGTTCTTTCTGCTGAAAAACTTTAATGCGGTCGTCCTTTTGGGCATACTGATTTAAGATGTTTAAGGATCTGTCTGTTGAGCCATCATCCACGAGAATGATCTCAATTTCCCTCAGCGTCTGTGCGATTACGCTTTCAATCGTCTTCCCAACATATTTTTCAGAATTATAAACCGCTATAACTACGGAAACCTTTATTTCCATGGATGTTTTCTTCCCTTCCTCCGTCAGAACCATGTTTTTTACATCCACCAACACAATTCATCCTTATGGAACCCTTTATTCAGCAATTCATCACGGATCTCGCTGTAGTAGCGTGTACTGGCGATCAAAACCTGGTCATAGGCACTCCTTTGTTCCACTAGAAATTCCGGTGATGATATTTCTACCTCCTGCATTGTTTTCCCCCATTTCTCGGAATTCCCATCAACAAGGCAGACCAGTTTAGCACCTGTCTCCTTTATATGCCTTATCGCCGCCGGAGCGGTTTCTCCGGCACCATAAATCACATAACGTTTGTAAGGAAGGATCTCAGATGAAACGCTTTCATATTCCGCTTCCGGCGAAAACCAGACCACCTTTTCCTCTGCCCATAGTTCTTTTAACTCCTCAGGCTTTTTGATTCCAAGAATCCGATCCCATCCGGCTTTCTTAAGCGATGATGCCGCCGGATTCACCATAAAGGCGGTTCCTGTTCCCTCAAAACAAAAATACGCATCCTCACAAGGAGCCGTTTCTTCTCGATAAAGCAGTGTACCGGGGTTCAGCACCAGCTTCTCAACCCGTTCTTCCACGTCATAGGGCTTCACCGCACCGATAAGGACAATCGCCCATGTATTGTGATCCTCTTCAAAGAGCGCGTTATAAAGCCGCTTTCCAAGCAAAATCCCATCCTCTTTCTCATCCGCTCGGATCACAACTATCTTCTTTCCTGACAGATCATGCGTCGCACGATCAAACTTTGCCGCATAGCTCTCTGTATAAGGCATGGAGCCTTTAAATCGCTTCCCGGCTGCTTTGCTCTCCTCCGCAATCTTTCCGTCCTCGATCTTCACCACATTGATGTGTTCCGTTCCCACTTTCCGGCTTCCAGCCACTTTCAACTTCTCGTAAATATCC
>JAEEGL014839993.1_pt1 | contig 10773 bp, 9 predicted proteins | sample 9134231 | NCBI WGS metagenome assembly JAEEGL01 (sample SAMN16246548, study PRJNA631951) | gut metagenome | biome: gut microbiome; feature: rumen; material: fiber-attached | host: Bos | place: Iran: Karaj | collected 2018-10
TCCTTTTTATTGAGGCCCTTTAGCGCATTTTTAATTTTAGTTTTATCATCATCTATAGATACTGCGTATGCCTTTGAAAGTTTTTCTATAGTTCGAAGGAAATCAGAATGATTATCTGCACAATCATATATCTCTTTAATCGTAATAATACTTACATCGCAGAATCTTAAAAAACCAATTAGATGATAAAGCACCTTGTTATCGTACCAATTCTTATATAAGTCAAATAAATCAGCAATTCTATTCCATTCGGTTATAACCGAGACAGAAGAACTATTAAGGTTTTTATCAAAATAATCATAGGTCCTTTGATTAGATGATAGAGAATCAAGTATATACTCTATTCTCGTAGGATATTTATCATCATCCTTACCATAAATGAACCCCCAAAAATCAGGTTCGTTAAGAGTATTCTCTATTTCATCCCATTTAGTAGATAATCTTTCGCGCTCAAGCTGAATGAGAGTATTCCTAGTTTGTTCATCTAAGCATGTATTCTCGTTATCAATGTAATCCTTAATTTTCATTAAAAACAAAGCCTTTACCAGCTCTGCATCTGTTAGTGCTATTTTTCCAGCATTAAATCGAGCGAAAACCTCTCTTACTTTTCTTGAGTCGATTACATAACTGGTTTTCCCAGTAACTTGATCAGTAACTTGCTTAGCAACTTGCTTAGTAACATCATACCAAATGAATTTGACTCTCTTTCCATCAATGATTTTTCTCTTTACATCATCATTCCATTCTTTATAGTCCTGGACTGCATTATAGGCCTGATACATATGGTAATAATCAATATACTTATCAGACTCTTTCTCAGTCTTGTCTCTTATCCCATCCAAAAATTCTTTACTTCCTGGCCTCGTATCATAATCTACACTGTATTCTTTACTATCACTATTACCAAAACCCATTTGTTTCAAGGCTTTCAAAACAATTAACATAGTTGTTAATCGTTGTTGACCGTCAAGCACCTCAAGCACATCATTATCCTTTTTATCCTTACCTCTAGCAACAATTAACGGTTGAAGACAATAGAAGGATTTATCTTCATTATTGTTTTCAAAATAGTAAGTAAGATCGTCCAAAAGTTTACCTACCTCATCTTTCGTCCACCTGTATCCACGCTGATAGTCATTGATATAAAAACTCAACTTGGGATCATGGTTCAGTATCTGATTCAATGAAATACAATTACCGCTCTCAAACACATCTTTATCCATATGTAACCCTTTCAATACATAGTATTATTTCTGACACTGATCAAAGAAATACAATAGCTTTATTATCAATATGATTTTACTTGTTGTCTCTTGTTATATCAATATTCGCTGATACGACCTTTCGCATCATTATGTATGGTTGACTGAGTCTAGCTCAACTGGCCGAGATCGGTGGCACCGGAGTTGTAGCAGAAGGATACATCAGACCGGGTTACGGCGATGCGACGATTCAGCTAGTCGATGCCTGATATAGACCTCATCTCTTCGGTTAATAAAAGCCCCGAGCTTGAATAATCAAGCTCGGGGTGTTTAGTTAGTCGTTAGCATAGCTATCGTTATCATGAATATATAAATCATATATCAATTCATACGCAGACTCGACACGAGTTAATTCCTTGCAAAATGCATTTAAGAAATCTATCAGGTCACGGGACCTTGAATGTCTGTTTACATAGTATAAAGATGATAATACAGAATTTAACACTGCCGCCCCCTCTGCTGCAGTAAACAAGTCTCCGCTGCACGATGCGATTTCCAAACCATCGTATACAACTCTAGTCTTAAAAACTCCATCAGAATCTACTCCAAAATACATTCTGACATTTTCTGAAAATTCATCATTCGTCTTAAACTCTACATGAGTCGGGCCATAGTCATATTCATCAAACAAGTAATCATTCTCATCAATGATACTTATAAGAATTGGTACATTACAGAGTATTACCTTATCACAAGCTTCAAGATACTTAGCATAATTCATAAGGGATTCTCCTTTCAAAACATAAGAATTAAAAAATGAAACTATCCCTACCTTATCCATATTTATCTATACACATAAACCCCGCATATGGACGTGATCTACGCAGTTGTCAAAGAGCGTGACATAACCATACAAAATCGGAGATATCGTAGTAAATACTTTTTTCTTAACCCCAGTTAAAAACAGACGGATCATCCCATCAATCGGACGATCCGGCTGACTTAATCCGGAATCCTTATTTTAATTGCAGATTATCGATCGCTTGATCAAATACACTGTAGATCTTGTCATCGAATTCTTCATAGATCGCTACCTCGATCACCTTAAAGGCAAAGCGGTAATCACGGATTACATTCACGAATGCCTCGGCAACTTCAGCAGGAGGATTCTTGGCTCTGCCACAGCCAAATGCAGGAAGGATAACGACCTCACAGCCATTAGCTAATGCAACATCGAGGATACGGCGCAAGCGCTTTTCGAGGTGCATGGTGAAGCGGACCCCGGAGCATGTCGTTAAGTCGCGCGGATGAACGTACCTGGAAGGATCATCTGCGAGCGAAGACATATCGGGAGGGATGCAGGAGATGACGTCGACGTCAAACCAATATGTGTCGTGCATCTCTTTGCAGCAATTCAAGTCGTCGCTCTTGAAGACGGTCACATCCGGAGTGTAGACGAGGTCGTCGTTGAACAACGGACTCTCCATCTTGCTGCCGGTGTTATAGAAGCTGCCTTCCAGAGCATCAAGACAAGGTTTCAGTGTCGTGCAGCGGCACAGGCTTTCCTGCTGACCGTTCTCGCCGATATCCACACGGCCGCCGGGACGGTCCCATGTGCTGTTGATAACAGCGATGCGGCTTTCCCCCGAATAATCCCAAGCCGAATCAAGTGTACGTTCACAGGTCACGATAACCTTCGCCTCTTCAAGGTAAATGTTCCTGTCAGGTACATCGAGTGCATCATTCTCCCTGATGATCTTCTGTGCCGCGATCGAATCCTCGACGGTCTTGCTGAGACCTCTGTCATTTTTGCAGCGTCTCATAGTGTCTACATAAGCTCTTACATTTACGTCTCTACCCATTATTCTAACTTCCTTTCTATATTGAATTTATAAACTGTGCTAACCATATGTGTCGCGGGGTGGTTTATGTAAAGTCCCGAGGCACGATCTTAACGGATTCACCGCTTGGCAAAGTCTTGTAGATCCGCTTCTCGTTGATCTTCATCTTGTTGACGATCTCCTGTTCAAGATCAAACCCCAGAAGTTCTGCGATTCCAAACAGATATATCGCCACATCGGCAAGTTCCTTGCCGAGTTCTTCTGCCGGTTTGCCCCGCGAGTATGCAGCATAGGCCTCACCTACTTCGCCGTAAAGATACAGGAATTCCCGGCCGATATCGTCCATACCGAATCCGTGTGCAGCTTTATTGGCTATGACACGTTTTTGCATATCACTTATCTTCATACATATTTCCTTTCTGAGAATAATACCCTCTCATGTCTATATGAGACATGAAAGGGCTTATTTAAAGTACTATACAAACCGGTCATCGTATCTGCTGTTCATCATAAACAACAAACCCCCGGTCGACATCTTTGCCTGCGGGATAGAATTCATCGGGGAATAATCCACCGGAGCAAACAGCACAAATTTTGGCTCCGATCCTGTCGCAGTTCTCTTCCGATATGTCAGTAAGCCATACTGCGAGTTCTACGACGCAGTCACCAATGCGGAGCACTGCAATTCGAGTAATTCCAGGCTCAGTCCGGGCGTATTCGCAGACCTTGTCTAAAGACTCGAGGTAAGGGTTTAACAGATAGTCTTTTACTTGTTCTTCATTAGCAAAGTTTTTGTATGTATTCTTCATAATCAAAATCTCCAAGAAAAAAATGCTTACGCTGCTAATTTCACATCGTTCGCGGAAGCAAGATCGAATTCCCGCGAGACGAGTGAATATATGAATGTTTTGCCGGCGATACCGGTCAGCTCATAGCAGCCCATAAAGCGCTGTCTTTTTCCGTATGTCGCAGATTCGGGGGCTTCAACGAACACCACGTGTGTATGACCGGGATAAACCTTGGGTGTTGATGTTTTTCCCTTATAGGTCAATTCCATGCGGTCGCTGAAGAATTCGGCTTCCCACTTTTTACCTGCGGAATCACGTTTGATTGTACGGAAGAGAACCAAAGGGTAATCAGATGATTCGAAAGATCCCGGAAAACATTTTGTAGTATGTCCGGGTATGATCTTACGAAGAGATTCCATACTGGAAGTCCAGAAGAATCCATCGGAATCATCACAGTGTGTACGCAGAACGGTGTTTTCATTTCTAATTCTCATGTTTGTTACCTCCATAAGAAAGTGTTTCCAGAAAAAACTTAATGTTAAAAGATCTGCCAGTTTGTTTTTGTCCATATTTATCTATTACACATAAAACCCAGATAGTGGCCGGGGATTATGCAGTTGTCAAGATGCATAGCATAACCATACAAAATTAGGGGTATCGCAGTAAATACTTTTTCCCCAACCAGGATAAAAAATGCCGGACCGCCCCATTAATCGGACGATCCGGCCGTCTTAAGCAAGTGCTATACCCACTTCAAAGTTGTGATACACGCCCTCCTTAATCGAGGTAGTCCTTAAGAACGTCCTCGAATTCCCGGACTACGCCCTTACCGTATACATCCAGTATCGCAAATTCGATCGTCTTAAATGCGTGCAGGTAATCCCCGATAACATTGCGGGCAGCTACAGCCACCTCGTGCGGAGGATTCTTGGCTCTTCCGCATCCGAACGCTCCCAGGATCACAGTTTCACAACCGTTAAGAAGCGCTGCATCAAGTATCCTTCTCAGGCGCTTCTCATGGAGCACTGTGAACCTTTCACCCGAATAAGTCATCAGGTCTCTCGGGCGGGAATATTTCGCAGGATTGCCCGCCATGGTTGATGTATCGGGAGGTACGCAGGAGATGACATCGATCTTGTACCAGCCCTCCTCTTCCATCATGCTCCTGCAATCATCGTCGTACCTGAACACTGTAACATCAGGTGTGTAGATAAGGTCGTCGTTAAAAGCAGGATCATCCATCTTGCCTTCCGGGTGATAGAAACTTCCGACACACGCATCGAGATATGGCTTCAAAGTCGTGCATCGGCAAAGCTCCTCCTCGAGACCGAGTTCCCCTCTGTCTACGCGGCCTCCGGGGCGGACCCATGTGCTGTTAAGCACGGCTATGTGTTGTTCATCAGGATAATCGAAAGAGGCTTCGATATTGCTCATATCGGATACCAGAACCTTAGCCTTTTCTGCGTATCGGTTCTTATCAGGCACATCGAGAATATCGGTTTCCCTGATGATCTTCTGTGCCGCGATGGAAGCCTCCACGCGCTTCTTAAGCGAGCTGCTCTGCTCACAAAATCTCTTAGTGTCTTCGTAAACTCTTGCATTAATGTCTGCACCCATATTTTTTACCTCCGTTATGGTTTTATTAGTATTGAGATTCCCTCACTATATGGAGTGAGGGAACGGTTTTTTAAAGTGGGATATTAACAGGCAAAACCTATCTTACGTTCGGGCTTCTTAGCCTTGAAATCGGGGATATCGCCTACATCGATAGTGGATATGATTTCATCCGTGAGTTTATCCTCAGGCAAATCGCATATCCTGGAAGCGAGATTCATCTCGGCTTCTTCAAGAAGCTTTCTTACGTAGCGGCCGTTACCGTAATCAGGGTTTACTTTTGCAGCATCACAGCTCTTACGGAACTTATCCATCGCGTCTTCTGTGATACTCATGTGCTTCTTATTAAGCATAAGATCTGCGATCTTACACAGTTCATCCGTGGAATAGTCCTCGAAGTTGACGTAGAAGGATATTCGGGACTTCATGCCGATATTGCGCTCCAGGAATTCAGTCATGGGCTTCGGGTAGCCCGCGAAGATGACTACGACATCTTCCCTGTGGTTTTCCATCTCGCTCACAATAGTAGTGATGGCCTCGTCTCCAAACCCGCCTTTGTAGTTATCACAGAGCGAATATGCCTCATCAATGAACAGCACTCCGCCCTGTGCCTGGCGGAACTTTTCCTGTATGAGAATAGCCGTACCGCCAACGTGATCAGAGATGATATCGCCTCTGCTGACTTCGACGAAGATTCCGGTAGCAAGGAGTTTCTCGTCATTCATGATCTTCGCACAAAGCCTGGCAACAGTAGTCTTGGCAGTGCCGGGATTGCCCATGAACACCATATGCATAGAGTTTCTCGTATTGGGGAATCCCCTGTCGTTACGGACCTTATCCAGCTTATATTTTGCAATCGCTTTATGTATTACTTCCTTGACAGACTTAAGCCCTATCATGGCATTAAGTTCCGCCCGGGCATCGCCTGTGCTTATTGATTCTTCATCAAGCCCTTCATTAAGCTTGCTAATGTCTTCAGCTTCGATTACACAGATCTCGTCCTTTGTAATCTTCGCGGCATCACCATGAACTGCCATAAGGCGTGAAGACTGATTCTGAACAGCACGGTCGAGAAGATTACGCACATATCTGCCGTTGCCGAAGTTCTCTATATTCCTCATCTTATCGAAGATGAGTTCAGCTTCCTTAACCGCGCCTTCATTCGCAGTAAGGCCTCGCTCCTTCACCATCAGCCTGAATATATCCGTAAGTTCAGAAGTCGAATAATCAGGGAAATCAACCCAGTGCGGCACCCTGCTCTTCAGACCTTCATTGCGCTCGAGGAATTCCTTCATCCTCTCGTTGTAACCTGCGAGGATCACGATGACGTTATCCCGCTGATTCTCTATCTGCTGAAGAAGAGCAGTTATTGCCAAAGAGCTTGACATCGCATATGCCTCATCAATGAACAGTACCCCGCCCCTCGCTGCCGTGAATGCTTCTTCTACCGCCATTTCAGCTAACATGCCGTTAAAGTCATTTCCGCCGCGCTCTACAAACACGCCGCTTTTAAGTATATTCTTCTCCCTTGCGACCCCGGCGAAAAGCTTGGCTACAGTAGTCTTGGCAGTACCCGGATTGCCCGCGAAGATCATGTGCGAGGAGATTGGCTGATAATCTCTGCCTTTATACTTCATACGCTCCTTCTCAACGAGATCCGAAGCAATGATGGCATCGATCTGCTTTTTGACTATATCCAGACCTATCAGATTCTGCAGTCTATCGTAGCTCGATTCATTCTGATTCCTGTCCAGACTGAAGTCCCCGTCCAAATCAAGATCATATATGCCTTTCAACGACTTGTTAACACACCAAGAATCGAATCCTTCGTATGCTTCAAGCACTTCGGTCTGAGTGAATTCATCACCGCTGATTCTCTCCATATACTCTTCAGCGTAATCTTCATTCTCAGGCTTGGAAGAAGTGTTTATCAAGGCCTTAAGGTATGATAAGGCTACATCCCTGCTTCCCTCTCCTTCTTTAAGCGTGAGCAGAGGCATGTGCTTGCGAAGCACCGGAAGAAGGTAGTATGAGAATCCTGGATTATCCTTGTTATAAGTAAATATGAACAGACAATGTTTGCCGTGAAGCCTGTACAAACGCTCTATAAATCTGCAGGTCATTACATAGCTGGAGGCGCTTGAACCGAACCTGGGTGTCAAATCTATAACCACTGCACCACCGTAGTTATTCTCGATGACACTGGAGAAATTCTCAGCACTCAATTCCTGGATATTTTTCTTGATCTCGCACAGATAAACTATACGTCTGCTTTGGAGGCGGTTAGCATTTATAAGATTAGCAGCAAGTGTTTCCGCCATCTGAAACTCCGCTTCACGGCTGTTGCCGGAGATAACGTAGTGGATCAGATTTGAATCAGCAGGTTCCGCCAGACTGTGCCTGGATATATTCTCGATTTCCTTACGCAGACTCTCATCGTAGATATCCAGTGCCGGCATGTTATAGGGAGCTATTCTTTCGTCCATCTCAAACGGCATTGTCTTTCTGTCTTCTTCATTGAGATAGTATGTCCAGAGCTTCGCAGTATCGGCCACTCTGGTCATGGTACCGTGAAGGTAACTGTGCCTTCGGCTCTCGTACGCATTCTCCTGGAACTGAGTCATTGTGATCTCATAAGCATCGTGAGTTTGAATCTTAATATCAAAGCCCTTCTTCAATAGCCCGTATAAGTTATCAAATACAGCCTGATAATCAGTCTTCTTATCATCGAATGCAAATGCCGCCAGCGTCACATTATCAACCTCGCGATAGATAAAAAACGTCATGTGATTCCCGGCGTTCTCCTGTATGTAACTATTTAACGCCGTTATCTCATTATCGTAATAATAATCCCTCAGATCGATCTTTGTTTTTTCCTTAATGAGCTTTCTGTTCGTCTTTACCAATAATTCAAAATAACGCATATAAAAATCCTCCTGTATCGTTTTTATGCGATGCAGGAGGATCGATTTAAAGACTTATCTTCTATATATTTTAATCTGTTCCGAATAATCCCTTTACCGGCCGTTTTGTATTCCTCGGAAGCACAAATTCTTCTGTTATTGAACCTGACTCGGGATCTATTAACATCAGCGATATCAGGCTGTTGAATTTAAGTTCCTTAAGCTGTGACTTCATGGTATCGAATACTTCCTTCTTGGTGAATACTATGAAGTTCCAATAGTCGCGGAGGATGTCGCTCTCCCAGCAATCCATCAGGAAGAGTGATGTATATCTGGTCACACGGCTCGAACCGTTGTTCCAGCTTGACTCCCTCTCCATGAACGAAGTTCTGTCTAACATGAAATTAAAAAAGCGGGGTTCCATTCCCTGTATCATGCACAGGTAATCACTTCTGACATCAAGATCAAACCTGCTGGGGACAATGCCGCCCATACCGGCAGAACCCGGCTGAAGCTGCCAGTACCTCAGGTTCTGCGCTTCAAGCCTGCCGAGTATCGCACTCATGATCGCATCCCGAAGTTCCCTCTCCTTACGGTCACGCTCTTCGTATCTCTCGTTGCTGATCTCTTCACGGCTCTTCATGCCGTTTGCTTTCATCAGGATATCCAGCGTTACCTGTTGCCTGTCAGCTGAATAATCACATATCTTTCTGATCAGAATGGGTGATACGGGATTCTTGATCTCATAATCGGGATTAACGATCCTCGATATGGTAGACAGACTGGTCTCGCATTTCTCGGCAAACTTCGACATTGTACAATCGCTGCCGATAGCAAGTTTTACCAGCTTCGACAGTTCAGGTTTATTCGGCAATCCAACCTGTACATATTCGCTGTCGTATTCTTCACTTCTGGTTGCTCTTGCCATACCGGCTACCTCTGTCATCTGATCTGAAAAATTATCTGTCTATTCCTGTCGATTATAACACACAGGCCTGTATCAGGCTGCCGGGCGGCTTATGTTATTCCTAAGCCGCTTTATGGCCTTCTTCTCAAGCTGATAAGCCCGCTGGGGGCTTACTCCGAGCCTTTCACCGACCTCGGCTAATGTATGAATGCCGCTGCCAAAGAGTCCGTAACGCATTATGATCACCATTCGCTCGTTATCGGGCAGCCTGATAACAGACTGATCCAGTTCCTCAATCTCGGATCTTTCTATTGCGAGATCAAGGGGATCCGGTACCTCCGAAGGAACTTCCAATGTTTGAAGAAGGCTTACTTCATTACCATCATCTGTATAGACCGTCGCGTCCAGGGAAATAGTATCGCGGAAGCTTAAGCCCTCTCCCCGCTCCTTCAGCACCCGCCTTACGGCATCCGATACGCGGATAGCGTGACCTTCATTATTGATGGCATCAGTGACCGCTCCCATGATGTCATAGTATGCGAATGTTACGAATTTGATCCCGCGTGAAGGGTCATATTTCTTCGCAGCCCTCATAAGTCCGCAGAAACCTGCCGTAAACAGATCCTCTACATCAGGACCATTCTGGATTTTGAATGCTATGTAATCCCTTACCAGATAAGCGTGAGCCAGAACGAATTCTTCAAGACATCTATCGTCTCCGGCGTTAATTCCATCGCAGAGATTCTGAATATCAGTTTCGTTCAATGAGGCTCGGCAATCGTCGATCCATGAATACTTGCTGCTGAACAATACTCTTTTGTCGATCTTCTTCATACTCTCAAGGTCCTTTCTGTATTTGTTTCATTTTGGAAGTTTGCGAATGTTTGCAAGACACTTTCAGTGAAATGAATTATAGCAACATCGTCACCGCCTTGTAAATAGTTTTCCCGAAGGCGGCAAAATTTAACAGAAAATCCCAATTATGGTGCTTTTCGCGGGGTTTTCTCCCCCCGGTGCACTTCATTCACTAATTTGGAAAGGCAACAAAAAAACCTCACTTGCGAAGTGAGGCCTCTTTGCTCAAACTTAAATACTTATAAACTTAATTAACGGTTCAGCTTACCTTCTCGCGCTCAACCTGAATGAATCCCGGAATCTCCCGGGGGTCCATGCCGAGAGCTACGGCAAACTCGGCATTCATGCGTCTCTCGGCATCAGTAAGGATCTTCTCATCCTGCTGATTGAGGCTCTTGCCCTCATCCTCGAGCATCTTCCTTCTAGCACAGATAGTGCTTATAAGGTCTACTATGTCCTTACGGTCACCGCTGGAGAGAAGTCCGTTGAACTTCTCCTTACGCTCATTCCTGTCCTCAATCCACTCTACGGGATTGTCCTCAATGCCGTGAATAAGATCCAGGGCTTCCTTCCTGGTAATTACAGGCCTGATCTTGGAAGTGAGCTTCTCATTGTTGAAAGGAACATATACGACCTGCACCTTGTGAACAAAAAGCTGCTTCA
>JAEEGL016518734.1_pt1 | contig 10773 bp, 9 predicted proteins | sample 9134231 | NCBI WGS metagenome assembly JAEEGL01 (sample SAMN16246548, study PRJNA631951) | gut metagenome | biome: gut microbiome; feature: rumen; material: fiber-attached | host: Bos | place: Iran: Karaj | collected 2018-10
ATCTCAAAATGCTCGTAGGTGTAATACTTATCAAGGCCCTCAAAAGCACAGCTGGCAGCTTCAAAATACTTACCGGGTTCGCCAAGAGCCTCCAAAACCGGTGCCATCTCTATATCAGTAGTTATCGCAAGACCATCTGCATCAAAAAAGTATCCATCAGCAGCAGCCTTTTCTTCTCCGGAAGCTGAGCTCTGCGAAGATGTCTTTGTTTCACCATTTGATGCGCCTTTTTCAGTTGTAGCCCCGCCTGCTTCAGATGCTGTCTGTACATCCTTACTAATTGTTTTTACCTGATCTGCCTGCCCGCAGCCTGCAAGGCAAAGTGTCATGGCAGCAACTCCAACCGCCATCATTTTCTTAAAATTGATTGTAAATAAACTGACTCTCATCATAACCTATACCATACGCTCCAAATAAAATTATTATCAAAAACAGCCCGAACCATACCAGATAGCGACCAAAGATATTAAAGCCAAGTATCTTTTCCCGTACTGAACCGCTTCGCTGCTTAAGACTCACCATAATAAGGCAAACTGTAGCAAGTATCAGAATCACATAATCCGCGCCCTTAAGCCCAAGGCCCGTGAACATTTCCGCATTCAGCGCACTCAGTCTAAACCTTGTAAACATAGTTCCAAACATCTTGAATGTAAGCGGCACATCTCTGTAGCAGTCAAACATTCTAAGGCAGCTCATTATCAGCACTGTCCTGACTACCTGAAACAGCTTAAAGCCCTTTGTGTCCTTCACATTGAATTTCCTGTGGAAGGCGTCATACAAAGGCGAAAGCTCCTCCGAAACCATGATAACCAGATAGTTGCCAAGTCCCCAGACAATAAAGTTCCAGCTGGCTCCATGCCAGATACCGGTGGTCAGCCATACCACGAAGGAAGAAAAATACACCGGAAGGCGCTTTCCCACATAATCTCCAAAATGCTTTCTCGCAAACTTATTTAAGTTTCTCATAAATTTGCTAACTGACAATGGGTAAAAGATATAATCCGTAAACCAGGTTCCCATGGTGATATGCCAGCGTTTCCAGTATTCCTTGATATTCTTGGAAAAAAACGGTCTTTCAAAGTTCTCAGCCACTGTAATTCCAAGGGCCTGCGCAATACCGATGGTTATATCAATTCCGCCCGTAAAGTCCGCATAGAGCTCCAGTGCATAGAACAGCATTCCAAAGAATACAAATACTCCATCGTAGGTGTCAGGATTTTTGATAATGGCATTAACTGCCACAAGAATTCTGTCCGCCACCACCAGTTTCTTAAAGAATCCCCACATTATCCTCTGGATTCCAAAAGAAAAGGTCTTGTAGTCAAAGCTATGGGGCTCATACAAAGACCTGGCCAGATCCGAATACCTGCTGATAGGTCCCTGCACCAGCTGTGGAAAGAAGGAAACAAACAACGCGAACCTGGGGAACGATTTCTGTGCATCATACTTGCCGTGATAGATATCGATCAGGTAGCTCACCGCCTGGAAGGTATAAAAAGAAATACCCATTGGCAAAATAATATTCAGCCTCTCAATCGAAAACTCTGATCCTGCAAGAAGCGCTACTCCATTAATATTTGAAATAACAAAGTTCGTGTACTTAAGCACCGCCAGTATTCCAATATTTAACAAAAGTGCGCCCAGCATCCACTTCTTTTCTAAAGCCTTCTCTTTTGCCTTGAGAGCTTTTTTCTCCTCTTTATCTATCCCCTCAGGAAAGCCCTTTTCCTTAAAGGCTACCCGCAGCTTTTCTATCCTGCAGGCCGCAAAATAAATGGTAAAAGAAGTCGTGGTTATAAAGATCAGATACAATGGATTTGCAATAAAGTAAAAAACATAGCTTGCTATCAGCAAAAAGATCCATTGCCACTTTTTGGGTAATATGTAATAAATCAAAAAGACGCAGATCAAAAAGAATATGAACTCATAGGATGCAAACAGCATTTTAATCCTCTTCCTGCTTACGCTGTATCAGATTCCAGATATCTTCAAGAGAGTTAAAATTCTCCGGTACCATATCCTCTGCGTCGATATCAACGTCATATGCATCTATAAGCTCCGAAACCAGTGTTACCACATCAAAAGAATCCAGAATCTTAGAATCGATCAGACCATCTGTATTCTCAAAGTCCACCTCCGGATGCAAGTCATTTAAGATCTCCAACAATTTTTCCATACCAAACCTCCATTTTTACAATAGTATATATTCCTGGACATAATTTCAGAAACACGCATTTACTGCGGGTTTCGTGAGAAAGTGATTCAGGAGTCAACCAAGCCTCATCGACGAAGTCGATTTAAATTGGCTTGGTTGATACATTCTTGAATTTCTAATTCAAGAATGTATTTCTTCAAATATTTATTATCTAAATATAATAACTAACTGTCCTATCACTGCTCATCATAATATTTCTGTTTCAATGACTTTCTATCAATCTTCCCATTTGGCGTAAACAGCATTTCTTCAAGCCTGTACACCTTATTAGGAAGCATGTACCTCGGAAGGAGATTTTTTAGCCCATTTATAACCTCTGCTTCTGCGATCTCTCCGGTATAATAAAGAACAATCTTTTCCTTCTTATCATCATAGATGCAGCCCGTAAGACTTATGCCGTCTATCTGCGCAACGCCAGCCTCTATCTCCCCAAGCTCAATCCTGTGACCCATGTGCTTGATCTGATTATCCCTTCTCGAGACAAAAAGGAGATTCCCTTCATCATTGTACCTGGCAATATCCCCGGTCCTGTACACAATCTCCGGAAAGCTCTTCTGAAGCGGGTTCTGCACAAAGCTCCCTGCTGTTCTCTCTGGATCATTGTAGTATCCAAGGGTCACGCAGGTTCCTCTAAGATATATCTCACCCTCTTCGCCTTTCTCTGCCAGGGTTCCATCTTCCTTTAGCAAAAGAACCTGTGTATTCTCAAAAGGTTTTCCTATGGGAATAACATCACCTTCCGAAAACTCCTTATCCACTACGTAAAAGCAGCTCATTCCCGTTGCTTCCGTTGGGCCGTATAAATTAATGAACTTCGTATTTGGACAGGCTTCTTTCCACAGATTGTACTGCTTTATGGCGAACACTTCGCTTCCAAAGGCCACCACTTTAAGATGCTCCGGCACCAGCTTTTTAAAGGTCTTAAAGGCCGAGATGATTGTCAGCGCCGATACCACCCAGCAAATAGTATTTATCTTTTTCTCATTCAGATACTCCACCAGCTTAAGCGGCATGGAAAAGAGCTCCTTAGGAATCAGATAGGTCGTGGCCCCGAATTTAATGGTGGGATAAAGTTCCTTGAGACAGGCATCAAAATAAAGCGGAGCCTGGTTTCCAAACACAGTTTTTTCGCTGACCTCCAGCACCCTGGAAAGCTGCTCAATATAATCGATAACGCTTCTATGGCAGGCAGCTACGCCTTTGGGGATACCTGTAGAACCCGAAGTAAAGACAATATAGATCGGATCGATGTCTATAGTTTCATCATGTACCTTTTGAAGAGCTGCAGCGTCAGGCTCTCTCCCGGCAAGCTCGTCATATGTAAAGACCTTGCCCTTAAGATTTAGCTTACTTGCTGCATCAAGATTTTTTTCATCTGCAATGCACACCTTGGGATTGCAGTTATCTATTATCTTCTGAATGCGCATGGCAGGCATTTCCGAATCAATCGGGACATAATAGCAGCCCGATGCTATAACTCCGAAAAACGCCGCAATTTCTTTTGCACTCTTATCCATAAAGACTATTATGGGCTCTTTCCTGCAGCCTTCCTGCAAAAGAGCTGTGCCAATGCTGTCAATTGCACTCTTAAGTTCACTAAATGATAGTGAAACTCCGGCATCAACAAAAGCCGGCTTGTCAGGATATTTTTTAACGGTATCGCTTAAATAATCTAGTACGTTGTTCATTGTATTTCAGAGTACTTCATATTCCTTTCTAAGTTTTGAAAAGCTCTTGACGCAGGATCTGGCCATCACGTCCAGCATGTCAAGAAAGCACGGCGGCAGGTCAAACCATTCCTTTATAACCGACAGTTCCGTGCAGCCAAGGATCACCCTTTCGGCTCCCTGCTTTCGCAGGTTCCTGGAAATTTGCATAAGAACTGAATCGTCCGGCTTTTTTCCCGCTTTGACGCAGTCGTATATGATGGACATTATTATCTTCTGATCCTCGGCTGAAGGATAAATATAGGAAATCCCATACTTCTCCAGTTCCAGGCCAAAGAGATTACTTTCCACCGTTCCATCCGTCGCCAGAATGCCAACGCTTTTGCAGCCGCTTTCCCTAAGGTAATCTGCTGCCTCTTTTACCCCATTCTGCACAGGAATATCAAGGCCTTCCTGCAGCCTGTTATGGTAAAACTGGGCAGTAACGCAGGGAATAGCGATTTTGCAGGCGCCGTCACTTTGCAGTCTAAGCGCCACATCCTTCATGTAAGGAAGCGGATCCTGGGCGCTCTTATCCAGAATGTATCTGGTTCTGTCAGGAATATCAGGGCAGTTATAAATAATCATCCTGATGTGTTCCTGATCAGTAGACGCATCTGTCATGAGCACTATCTTTTTCATGAAATATGAAGTTGCAAGTGGCCCCAGTCCCCCAATAATTCCAAGTACCTTTTTTCCATCTCCCATCATGGTATCACCGGATATAATGAGCGATCATAAATGTGCGAATTGTTATGCGATTCAGAATAGCTCATCAATTCAGCATCAGTAAGATAATTCCATGTTCCTCCACCAATTCTGGGACATGTATCGTAGTGATGCCATCCCTCTCCTATATCTACTAGATTCCAATAATGCATCGTTCTATAGCCCGGAAGCTTCTGAATATCTATGTTAGCGATCCCTGCCCTTGTCAAAAGAGCTTTCGTCTGAGCAAAGTATACAAAGCAATCCCCACGATGATACTTAAGTCCCTCATAAGCTCCTTTAAGCCAGTTGGTCTTGTCACTGTGGTTGGCGTAGCTCATGGTGCCGCGAACCCACTTGTAGATTGCATTGAGTTTGGCTCTGCCATCCATATCGTCAGTTATGATCTTGGCCAGTACCGCATCAGCCATGGCATATACAGTCTCCTGATCGTAGCTCACCTGTCTTACTGTCAAAAGAGCTGTCTCGGAAGTGCTGTTACCTGCTCTGTCCGTTGCAGTGTAGGTGATCGTGTACTGTCCTGCCTCCTTGTTTGTGGCCCCGGCAGTATCAATCTTAAGCGAAATATCCTGATCGCAGTTATCTGAAACAGTAACACCATTTCGATAGGAAATGCCCTCGCCTATGATCACATCTATATTCTTAACTCCTGTAATGACCGGAGCTTCCGTATCCTTTTGAAGAGAAAGCTTTGCTGACTCTTTTGTCTGGTTACCCGAACTGTCAGTTGCCACAAGGGTAATTTCCTGTGTCCCAACCTTGGCCATATCCGGCTCGTTTTCAAATACTACGTCAAAATCACATACATCAAAAGCCTCTGTTATAAAGCTATCACTGGTAAGAAGGCTTGTGGTATATGCGTCCACGTCATGAAGGTCTAAGGTTGGCGCAGTGGTATCAACTATTATCAGCTTGGAATAAAAGAGCCTGTGGTTCTCGCCAAAGGTGATATTGTATTCTCCAAGCCTTGAGGTATCAATCATGGAAAGATCAGAAATAAGATAGACATTATCAGCATCCTTGGAAACCAGGAAATCCTTAGCATCAGGACATTTTTCTCCTGCTTCCATGGTAATAGATTCAATAAGAGGACTTATGGTAAGTCGCACGTCGTAAAGAGCTTCATTATCGCCCAGATCAGTAAGGCGAACAGTAAGCTCCTGAGTGCCGAGATGGTTATAATCAGGATCAGAAACAAAGGTAGCGGTAGTCTTAGTAACATCACTTATATCAGACAAAAAATCTGCCGCCTCTATCTTTTCCCCATATTCAATGGTAAGGTCAGTAGAACTGGCCGTTGGTGCAATCGTATCTTCTATGGTAAGTACACTGTTAAACTTAATTGGTCCGACCTTTAAGATCACCGGATAATCTCCGGGAACCTTGTTGTCTACCCTGGGCGATTCCTGAGCAAAGACCAGCTGAACCTCCGGATTAATTGCAAAATCATCCGGAAGCACTTCTGTTCCTGCTTCCGCAACGCAGTGCCTGTAGACGGTATTATTGTAAAAGTAAACGCCGACACTTACTGCGCCTATCACTATAGCTAAAAGAAAAATCGAAAGAACAATAATCTTCCATTTTCCCTTTTTAGGCTTAGGCTCCTCCTGCGTCGTTTCCTCTACCAGAACTTCTGCTGCGCTGCTATCCGTACTCACCCACTCACCTTCTTTCGAAATAGAAATATAGAAATATAGAGATCTGGAATTATAGAGTCACACATGGCTCTCTATGAACATATAAAAAAATAAATCGAAAGCTCCTCTTCTCATCGAAAAAGACTATCGATTTATTATATCACATTATTGTGTTTTAAAGGTTGTTCCAAGCTTTTCTTTTAACAGAATGTAGTACAAATCTTTTACCACTTCCCGAACTTCCACTGCAGGTTGAAAGAGTAAGCAGAGAATTATAGGTGGAAAAGTCCACATCCTCAGGGAATGAGTAGTAGCTGTTCTTCCTGATATACTCTAAAAATTCGTCATACTCTTCTTCATTTGTCACTTCGGAATATGCATCACTTCCCACGGTAGTCACGTAGTAGCCAAAGGCCTCATACTGATAAACGTATTCCGGTGTATAGATATATATGTAGGGATTCTCACGGAGTTTTTCCTGGTACTCACGCGTCTTTAAATACTTGAGCTTACCAAACATGGACTCATCCCGCATATTGTGACCGAAGATCATGTCATGCCATCCGGTAAAATCGTCGCTACTGAGCACATCTGTAAAAAGACATCCTGCCTTGTTGGGCGTACCGTCGAAGGTGACACGCAGATACTCATCCACAGTATTCTCTTTAACCACGGGATAACTGATATCGAGGGCCGGAACAAAGAGCCAGCCTGCGAAATCGGGGTTAACCTGCTTAAGGTAGTCGTAATCAATTGAGAGTAGTGGGTACTCCACAATCTCGGGAGCATCCTCCAGGGCAGGTGAAGTGATGGAGCTTGACTTAATGTCAGCATACTCGTCTCTGGCTTTATCATATTCTTTATTATCAGCATAAAGGCTGTATGCTTCATAGCCAATCAGGATGATGCATAGGGCTATGAGGACCCAGCGTATAACTTTTTTAAACATTGTGGTTCCCCCATCAAACAAAACTTTAAATCATCTACCATTTTAATATTTTTACATCTTATTTCCAACTATCAGTTTTCGGTTGGATGGGGAGTAATTATACCCGGAAGGGATTCTCCCCGGGGGTGTGCTTTGAAATGCTTGTTTTCGCTCTCGCAGTAATATATGGCACAGAAAAATAAACCAGCCCCTCCTATGGTTCAAAGTTGGGTGAACCATAAACAGGAGGGGCCGTCTTATTTTTCTGTACTCATATATTATCTGCTCGGTGCGAGAACTGCACATTTAAAAGCACGCCCCCGGGGAGAATTTGCTGGCCAGGTGTAATAACTCTCCAATACAGCAAATAGATTCATATACGTGCTATTTGGTAAATGTAAGAAAGATTGTATCTTTTATGGTTTTTTAATAATCGTAATAGCGATGATATTTTAAAATATAATTACAGGATCAATAGGGGGTAAAGCATGAAAAAATGTCTTATTTCTCTTTTAACTATATTTCTTGTATTTATGGCAAGCTATAACCACGTCGAGGCTGGCGATTATCCCAAAAATATCGTTGCGACGGATCATCAGCTGTATACCTATGGTGAGATGATTGAGGATATTAGTCTGCTTGTAAGTAAGTATCCTGATATTGTGTCTCTTTCTACGATTGGGAATTCTTCCTATGGCCGAAATATCCCGGTTGTGATAATCGGAAATGTGAATGCGCCCAAGAAGGTGCTTATACAGTCCACTATCCATGCAAGGGAATATATGTGCTCACTTATGGCGATGGAAATAATCGAGTATATCTGCGACAACTACTACTCAAAGAGTGTAAATGGGGTTTCTTATTCAGATCTTTTTTCTAATGTGTGCTTCCACGTAATTCCAATGATGAACCCGGATGGAGTTGAGATAGCCCAGAGAGGCTACAACGGTGCGGTGAGCGATTCCATGAAGGGTTGGCTAAAACAGCAGGTTGCAAATGGCTCAAAAATGGAAAGAATAAAATCAAACGCTAACGGTGTAGACCTTAACAGGAATTTCCCTGTTGGTTTTGGAAATGGAAAAACCCTAAAATCGTCACCTTGTTTTGAGAACTTTCCCGGAAATGCCCCTATGGATCAGGCAGAAACCTCGCAGCTTGCGACTTATGCTTCGAAGGGATTTTATGCATTTATCAATTATCATAGCTGCGGACAGGTAATCTACTACGGAACAGTTGCCAACACTCCGGAAAACGAGGCCAGGGCCCAGGCTCTTGCAGCCCTTATGTCCAGCTACAATCACTACAAGCTCGATCACGACGAGGCAGATCGCCGCGTCAATGGTTCTTTTGCAGACTACATACAAATGACCACTAATAGGCCATCCGTCACCCTGGAAATCGGCACCAAGGCTCCGGTTCCCATCGGTCAGTTTAAAAAGATCTTCAACGGGAACAAGGATAGCTGGGCAGCAGTGGCCTACGCAGTAAATATGGGGCAATTTTGAAAAATCATAGAGTACAGGTGGCCGATGAAGCGCAATATCTGGAAATACTTAGCATGAATTTAGACCATTTTATAGAAACATATTTCGAAATTCAGGTAGATCATATGAAGAAAAAGGACAAAGATTCAAATAAAAAAATCATCCCAAAATTAAGCACTATAATTCTGGTTGTCTTGTTCCTAGCATTCATAGCACCAGAATCTTCTAAACTGGTTTCTTTATGTTCAGCGATTGGATTTGCCTGTCCTTCTATTTTCACAGCCATGAAACCGGGCCCATTTTCTTTTACCTGCTACGCTGCTAATTCCGGCCATGTCATCGCTATTGATCCCGGTCACCAGGCGAAGGGCAATTCGGAAAAAGAACCAATTGGCCCCGGAGCCTCCAAAACCAAGGCCAAGGTTGCCACCGGCACCTGCGGGGTAGCAACGAAAACTCCTGAAAGTGAACTATGCCTATCTCTTGGCCTTAAGCTGCAGGCAGAACTTATTAGCCGCGGATATACTGTTGTCATGACCAGAACCACCAACGATGTCAACATAAGCAATAGCGAAAGAGCCAAGGTTGCCAATGAAGCGTGCGCTGATGCTTTTATCAGGATTCATGCCAATGGCAGCGAAAATCATTCCGTTTCCGGCGCAACTGCGCTTTGTCAGACCAAGAATAATCCCTATAATGGGGCACTGGCTGATTCAAGCTACAGCCTATCGAAAAGTGTTCTTGACTGTCTGGTGGATCAGACCAAATGCAAAAAGCTATCTATCCAGCAGACTGATACTATGAGCGGCATCAACTGGTGCACAGTGCCTGTAACAATAATAGAAGTCGGCTTCATGAGTAATCCAACCGAGGACCGTCTCATGGAAACCGACGACTATCAGAATAATATCGCTATTGGCATTGCCAACGGAATCGATGCATATATAATGGGACAATAAAACGACACCAGGAGCAAATCATGATAAAAGCGGGTACTACTTTTATGTACTACCCGCTTTGCAGTCTCAATCAAGAAGTATCTTGATGCTATATTTGGGGACATTCGGTTCTTCCTGTCCTCCTACATACGTCCCGCTTGAAGGGTTTGTATTCCTCTTCCAATAAATTACCGCATACTTTGGAGATGCTTTTGGATAAATTGAAACCATAACACACGCTTGGGTATAATCATCCTTCGCCGAATATGCCCCAGTCTCATTTCCCAAGACATATTTTGTTCCACCATCACGAGTCGTACCTTTGCCATAGGTTCTCATCTTTGGTGGCAAGTCCCATCTGGTCTTACAAAACGTTCCAGTAGCCGGATTATAAGCTCCATACGCATTATTAGCTGCTTCAGTGTTTCCACCATTCGACCAACTAAGTTTCGCTGCTTCTGCACTTGCTGGGTCATGTACCCCTGAATAATAGAGTTCTATCGCCGCCGAAGCCGCCTGCCGCATGGTGTAGATATCATACGCCTCTCTTGCTCTTTCCAGATGTTTGTTCAAAACAGGAATGGCAACACTTACCAGTACGCTGATAATACCAACCACTATAAGCAGCTCACCAACTGTAAATCCTTTCTTTCTCTTTTTTATTTTCTGCCCCATCATAAGAAATTCCTTCCCAGACTCAATAGCCTGAATACCCCATACTTCCTAATCATGTGACAACTATATAAAAAACATTTGTGTAAATAACTAATTCTGTTACAAGTTCTTTGTAATTTAATTGTAACACGTTTAACCCAATAAGTTTAGTGTATGGCCCCTGGGTAACGGCGTATATTTACTCATTAATGATTGCATATTCGTCTTTGATGTGATATATTTCATTTCACAGCTTGAGTTCTTCAGGCTAATTATTCATGGCAGTTCGCCATTTTACCACAATCTTTGCTAGCAGATTACGGAACTACTATATTTACTGAAAGGATTTTTTAATGCAAGAAAACAAAGAACCAAATAACGAAATGGCTTTTATTGACGCCACTGGCCCTATTGCCTATCCTCTTAGGACCGATACAATGATCCACTATGTCACTCAGAATTCTCAGCATACGCTCAAACAT
>JAEEGL017447299.1_pt1 | contig 10773 bp, 9 predicted proteins | sample 9134231 | NCBI WGS metagenome assembly JAEEGL01 (sample SAMN16246548, study PRJNA631951) | gut metagenome | biome: gut microbiome; feature: rumen; material: fiber-attached | host: Bos | place: Iran: Karaj | collected 2018-10
GCCGCGCTGTTTTGCTGCGCCGCAAAGCGGTGCGGCGAAAAACTCTTTCGCTTTTCGCCATCATATATTCAATATATCGAAGGGAAGGGAGCCGTCAGGCAGTATGATCGAAAAAGACACGATACGTCTTCTGCGCGAATGTGACGCGGGAGTCAAAATGGGCGTGAGCTCCATCAACGATGTGATCGGCCACGTCCGTGCCGCCGGACTGAAAAACACGCTGACCGTCAGCCGGGAAGAACACGAAAAGCTCGGGAGGGAGATCCGCTCCCGGCTGGACCTCTTCCACGACAGCGGGAAAGATCCCAGCCCCATCGCCCAGTCCATGTCCGGCATGACCGCCGGCATCAAGATGGCGTTTCAGGGCGGCGACAAAACCATCGCGGACCTGATGACCGATGGCTGCGACATGGGCGTGAAATCGCTCAACCGCTATCTCAACGAGTACAAGGCCGCCGACGAGAGCTCAAAGGATCTCGCTCGCCGCCTGATCCGGCTGGAGGAGCGGCTCTGCGACGACGTGAAGACCTACCTGTAAATTCAGGCGGGAACCGGAACGGTCCCCGCCTGAATTTCTCTGTCCTTTAATTTACATAATATTATTATTGTCACTATACTGACGAAAATAGCGGTAGACCTCCTCCCCGTAGGGGGTGATCGCGCGGGAGTTGGCGTTGTATCGGGTAAACATGTGCCGGAACTCCTCCGCGGTGTAGCGGTCAAAGTCCGTGTGGCCGTTCATTTCTTCTCCTGCGGAGATCAGATTCAGCGTCGACATCCGGATGTTGTACTTTTTATCCCGCAGCAAACGACGCCACATGCGTTCCCGGTCCCGGAGGGAATCCGGAGACGGCCGCTCGCCGGGAGTCAGCCCCAGCGCCTCCTCTCCCTCGAGTCCGCGGTCCAGGGCGTAGTTGGCCGCGTTGATCGCCACAAAAGCGAAGATCTGGCCGTAGCCGGTGGAGCTGTCCTTTTTCCCGAAGATCCCCCGTCGGAGACGCGGCTCCTCCCGTTTGACCAGGCCGAGCCGGTACAGCCGGCGGCGCAGGTCACAGCGCAGCCAATGGAACCACACCAGCAGATCGGCCAGGGGGTCGAACAGATCGATCTCCGCGATCTCCTTTCGCAGCACGGCCTTCATGCAGGCGGCCGGGATCCCGTAGCGCTCGGCCAGCGTTTCGATCCAGGGAGAGTATTCCCGGAGGATCTTTTCCGTTTTCTTCTCACTGTAGAGCTTGAGCACGCCTCTCACCTCGGTCCCATCGTAGCAGAACCCGCCGGAAAAGACAAGCGGTACGGAAAATGTGTCACGGATCGAAAAAACGGCCGCCCGCAGCGGTGTCGTCTGGGCTCGGACGGCTGCGAAAAATAGCTATGGCTAATCCTTGAAAAGGACACGCTTTCATGCTATAAATGAGTAAGAAAGACGCGGTCACGGGGTCAGGTCCGTGCGCCGCGTCGGAGGAGGAGTTTTTTCATGCGCCTGCAGGAATCCGGAGAGATGTATCTGGAAACGATACTGATTCTCTCCAAGATCAAGAAGTTTGTCCGTTCCATCGACGTATGCGAGTATATGGGCTATTCCAAACCCAGCATCAGCCGGGCGGTCAGCCTGCTGCGCAACGACGGTTACGTGAACATGGACGACCGCGGCTACCTCTCCCTGACGGAGAAGGGACAGGCAGTCGCCGAAAAGATCTACGAGCGGCATCGGGTGCTCACCCGGGCGTTGACGAACATGGGGATCGACACGAAGACTGCCGAGGATGACGCCTGCCGTATCGAGCATGTCATCAGCGATGACAGCTTCGCTGCCATCAAAACCTACGTCACCGATCTGCCCGAAGCGTAAACCTCATATTTCCATCGGGCGGGAGGGCATGCCCTCCCGCCCGTCATTTCCCGGAAGATCGGTCCGGGCATAAACCATCCGGCGCCGGAACAGGCGTCGGCATACGCCGAAAACTCCCCCGTGTCCGACGGCACGGGGGAGTTTTCGGTCCGGCTCGGCCATATCAGCCCTTGGCGGTGGTCAGATACAGCGTATAATCCACGCCGTCGCCGGGATAAGCGTACTGTCTGGTATACTCCTCGTTCATCCAGACGGTATAGTCGCCCCAGCGGCCCTGCCAGGGCAGGTACTCCCAGTCGGCGGGGATGCGAACGCTCTCGTCCCGGGTCATCCGTTCCCCGGAGGAAAAGTCCTCCCAGTGCAGCGTTACGGTGCGCATCGGTCCGTCCCAGCTGTCCAGGTATTCCAGCGCGGGCGCGGTCTCGTCGTAGAGAAAGCAGGTCGTGACCGGAGGCAGGTCGTCCGAATACCAGAGCTGGATCTCGCGCAGGACCAGCGTGCCGCGATCCACTGCGATGCGCTCACGCATCCCGCCCCGGACCGTGCACTCGGTCCAGATCCGATCGTCCTCCACGCCCTCAAAGCTCATCCGGGTGATGTTGGCCAGATAGTTGACAAGATAGTCGTCCTGCGTCTCCCAGTCGGTGGCTGTGTCGCTGAATTCCTCAATGCTGGCCAGCCATCCCTCTCCCTCCCGCTCCTGCCAGGTGAATGAGGCGCGGCGGAAACAGCCGGAGGCATAGCCGTCTGACAGCGTCAGAATGGTCAGGTCCTCTCCGCGGGGGTAGACCCAGGTGACCATCTCCGGGTTGTGCTCCCGGCAGAAATGGCGTACCGTCGGGTAGATCTTGAATACGTTCCGAAGTAGATTCGCCTCGATCAGTTCATCCCAGGTGAAGGTGAGCTCTCCCACGGTCTCCGCCCCCGGGGGAGGCGGCGTGATCTCCGTCAGGCGGCAGGCAAACGCGCTCCCGGGATCCGTGTTCGGCTCGAAGGAGAGAACAAAACAGGCGCTCTCCTGCGTGCCGTTTTCGTAATGGGACGTCACCACGCTCTCCACACGGCCGTCTTCCAGCGGCTTCACGGATACCTCGGTGGTCACGCCCAGCATGGCGTCGATCTCCCGGCAGTGCTGCGGGAAGGCATAATACGCGGCGCCGTCGGGGGCGGCGTGCCGTTCGACCACGCCGTATTCCAGCCAGCTCTCCGGCGGGGCGAAGTCCCCGTCAAGCCCCACCGAGCGCAGAAAGTCCTCGATCTGCGCCGGGGCGATCAGGTCGCTCCCGCGGAGACGGTATTCCCGGGCCGCGTACCATCCGGCCATATCCCAGCACAGCAGCGTCCGGTCCGGGTCCTCCAGCGTTTCCCGGCCGCCGAGCCATCCGGCCATGGCGGCGGCAAAGGCCTGGGCCTCCGTTGCGGCGGCCAGATCGCCGTCGGGGAGGACGGTCTCCGCCGTTTCCGCCGCGGGCGGCTCCTCCGGGTCGGACGAACGGGGAGTGGCGGCGCATCCGCTCAGCAGTCCGAGAGCCAGACACAGTGTCAGCCACAGCGCCACAGTTTTTTTCATAGAACATCCCCCGCGCAGATGATTGGTTATGGAGAGCATACCATACGAAGCGCCGGCTGTCCACGGCTCTCCGACGAAAGACTTTTTTCTTGCCATTTGCGCCGAACCCATGTAATATGAGGATCATACAGAAAAAACGGAGGGACCGGCATGACAAGATACGCATTCAAGCCCGAGGGCGTCTGCTCCCGGAAGATCACATTCGGACTGGAAGACGGGAAGGTCCATGACCTCGTTTTTGAGGGCGGCTGTCCGGGCAACCTGCATGCCCTCGGTCTGCTGCTTGAGGGCCGGGACGCCGCTGAGATCGTGGCCCTGCTCAAGGGCAACCAGTGCGGACGGCGCGGCACCTCCTGTGCCGATCAGCTCACCATCGCCCTGGACAAGGCTCTGGCCAAAGAACGGGAGGCCGCTCCGGAAGCGTGACGGACGCAGGCTCCGGGAGTCTGCGCTTTATCAAAAAACCGAAAACGCTCTGACCCGGGCGCTGTCCGGCCCTGCCGCCATACGGCGGGGCCGGACAGCGCCCGGGTGTTTGATCCTACGCCAGTTCCAGCGAGAGGGAGCTGCCCTTTTCCCCGCTTCGGACGCGGATCTTCTGCGGGATGCTCTCATCCAGCCGATCCACATGGGAGATGACGCCCACCAGACGATCTCCCTCGCTGAGTCGGTCGAGCACCTCCAGGGCTTTGTCGAGCACGTCGTCGCTGAGCGTACCGAATCCCTCGTCGATAAACAGCGCGTCCATGCGTTTGCCGCCGGCGTGGTTCTGCACCACGTCCGAGAGCCCCAGGGCCAGGGAAAGAGAGGTGAAAAACGTCTCTCCGCCCGAGAGCGAACCGGAGGGCCGCTGCCGTCCGGTGTTGCGGTCGAGCACCTCGATGTCCAGCCCCGCTCTGGCGTTGCGCCGGTCCGCGCCGCTGCGGTGGATCAGCTCATAGCGCCCGCCGCTCATCAGCTCCAGCCGGCGGTTGGCCATCTCCAGGATCTCGCGGAACATCGTGCCCATCACGTACCGGTCAAAGCTGAGCTTGCCGCGTTCGCTGCTCGCGCCGACCGCCAGGGAGCCGAGTTCCTCCAGCCGCCGCCAGGCGCTGTCGGTATCTCTCAAAGCCTTCTCGGCCTGCGCGACCCTTTCGAGCACCGTGCGATGGTTTTGCAGCAGCTCGTGGAGCTCCGAATAGGCCGCGTCGGCCCGCCTGTATTTTTCGTCCAGCGCCTCGGCGGCGGCGGAGAGCTCCGTCAGGTCGGTGAGCGCATGGCCGTCGGTCTGCGCGCGGCGTTTTTCGATCAGCGTGCGCAGGGTGTCCTTCTCCATTTCATGCGCCGAAAGGGCATGCTGTTCGTCCCTCAGCCAGGCGTCGCCCTCTCTCCCGCCAAAGATCCGGAGGGCGCGCTCCACCGCCTCACGGTCGGCAAAACCGGTCGTGGACAGGACGCCGTCCCGTTCCCTCCCGGTCTCGTCCCGGGCGAGAGCGAGCCGTTCCAGAGACCACTGCTTTTCCGTCAGGCTCCCGCGGACCGTATCGCGGAGGCTTACGGCCTCCGCCAGCGCGTCCCGGTGGGCCTTCACTTCCCGAGTGAGCTCGGCCTGCCTCTGTTCCAGCCGCTCTTTCTCGGCAAGCGCGTCGTCTTCATTCTCATACAGGAGCTGTTTTGCCTGCGCGGAGACGGCCGAGCCGGCCTCTCTGGCCGCCAGCCGGTTCCGCTCCTCTTCCGAACGGAAGGATTCGATCCGCTCCAGCGCCAGCCGGATTTTCTCTTCGAGCTCCGGGCGCTGGGCCAGGCACTCGTCCCGTTCCCTCTGTCGATCCAGCGCGTCGTTCAGCGCCCGTTCAGTCTCTCCGGCACGCCGTTCGGCTTCCGATATCGCGGCGTCCAGGTTCCCCTCGGCGCTGAGCCACTCCCAGGACCCGCCGTCGGTCAGCAAGGCCCGCGCCCGGTCCTCCGCCGATTTTTTCCTCGTCTCTGCGGCGGCGGCAAGCGCTTTTACGCGGGCGTCCTGTTCGGCGCGCCGCCCTTCGGCGGCAGAGGCGGCCTCCCGGGCGGCGTCTACCGCGTCCTCGTCCGGCGTTTCGTCGGGCAGCGGGGCCAGCCGCGGCAAGTGCTCCCGGCAGAGGCGGCTGCGGCAGACCGGGCACTCGGCCTCCCCGCGTTCGGCCAGCGTCCGCCGGACCTCATCGGCCAGCAGGCCGGCCCGGCCGGCAATGAAGCGCTGATAGAGCGTTTCATACCGGCGCGCGGCTTCTCCGGCGGCCTCGGTCAGCCCGGCAAAGCTCTCCCGCTCCGTACGGAGCGTCCGTTCCTGCAAAAGGATGGCGTTCCGTTCCTCCCGAAGCCCGCCCGGACCGCCGAGCGCCCGAAGCGTCTGCTCTGCCCGCTCGTTCTCCGTCCGGGCGTACTGCACCTCCCCGTCCACGCTCTGGAGCTCGTCGAGCTTTTTCTGCAGCGCCGCCCGTTCCCGGTCGAGGCTTTCCCGTTCTCTCTCGCTTTTCTCCCGGTCGGCGGCGGCGCGGAGGGCTTCGTGATCGGAGCGCTCCTTCTCCCGCTGTTTTTCCCGCAGCGCGCCGTATACGGGGAGCTGCTCCGTCAGACGTCCCAGACGGAGCGCCGTCTCGTTGAGTTCCCGTTCCGTCGGCGCGTCGGCGTTCACCACGTTCTGCGCCTCGGCCGCCTCGCGTTCCGACCGTTCGCGTTCGGCGCCGAGCCGGACGATCTCCGCGAGGGCCGCGCGCAGTTCTTCCGCGGCACGGTCGGCCTTTTCCAGCGCCGGCATGGCTTTCCGATAGGCAGCCTCTGCCTGGGCGAGGGCTTTTCGCCGCGCCTCCATGGCCGGGTCCAGGGCCAGAAGCTCATCCATCCGACATTCCGCCTTCGCCTGTTCCTCCAGCAGGGCGTTCATCGCCTCGGCGGCGCCGCGCCGGGTATTGAGCGCGTGGATCTCCGACAGGAGCTTTTCCCGCTCTCCGCCGAGCCCGGCCAGACGCGCCTCCTCTCCGGAGATCAGCGACGACAGATTCTCCCGCAGCGCCGGATGGCCCGGCAGATAGTCTTCCTGTCCGGCGTCCTCCGGCGAGCGGAATACGGTCTCCATCAGCGTGCGCAGCTCCTCCTCGCTCCGGCCGCGGCGTCTTTTCAGCTCATCTCTCGCCCCGGCGAGCAGGTTCTGGTAATACAGGCAGGCGGAGTTGTCGTAGAGCTTGCCCAGGATCTCGTTTTTCTTGTCGCTGTCCGCCCGGAGGAATTCCATGAACTCGCCCTGAGCCAGCATGATGATCTTGCGGAACTGCTCGGCGTTCAGCCCCAGCAGCTCCTCACAGCGCGCCGTGACCCGGCCCGCCCCTTCGGTGGGCGCCCGGTCCGGCTCGGTCAGCCCCGCGCTGACCGCGGCGCCGCCGTACTGATCCTTTGTCCCCCGGATCCGGGCAAAGTGCAGCCGGCGCCAGACGGTATACTCCTTCCCGTCCTGGGAAAAGCGCAAAGTGACCAGCGTGTCCTTCGAGCGGGGCACATAGTCGCAGTGGAGCATTTCCGCCCGCCGGTCGCTGCCGCTGGGTACGCCGTAGAGCGCGAATACGATCGCGTCAAAGATCGTCGTTTTTCCCGCGCCGGTGTCGCCCGTGATCAGATAGATCCCATGCCGGAGCTGCTCGAAGGGCAGCTCCGTCTTCTCGGCGTAGGAGCCGAAAGCGGTCATTTCCAGATGCAGCGGTCTCATGCTCGTCCCTCCTGCCGTGTGATATAGTCCAGCAGCCTGTCGATGTCCGCGTCGGACGGCGCGGCGCGGATTTCCGCCTCGTTGGAGAGCTGTCCGGCAAAGTCGAGCAGCTCCCGGTCCGGTCCGGAGGGGACGCGTCCGCCGCTGCGCTCGGTGTAAAAATCACAGAACAGCTCCGGCAGGCTCTTTTGCCGGACCGCCTCTTTGTCCGGCGCGCCTGCCTCCGCGCAGAACGGGTCGTACTCCGAGGCGCGCTCCATCAAAACGCTGCCCCGCGACCGGAACAGCTCCTCGAAGAACATGGATATCTCCGGACTCAGCCGCCGGTCTGTCAGGACCAGGCGCAGATATTCGTTTTCCCTCGGGTTCCGCAGCTCCCCGCCGCGCAGCTCCTCGAGTCCGCCGCGCAGTTCCCGCAGAGGATGGAGCGGCTCGATGATCTGCACCGAGGTCTTCACCGGCTCTCCCTTGGCCCCCAGCTCCACCAGGATCGGGCCTTTTTTCGCCTGCCGGATCTCGTTGAAATGGTAACACAGCGGCGAACCGGCGTAGCGTATCGTCTCCCGGCCCACCGGGTAGGCCGCGTGAATGTGTCCGAGCGCCACATAATCAAAGCCGTCAAAACAGCGCCAGTCGATCTGTCCCACGCCGCCGACCATGGATTCCGATCCCCCGCGCTCGCCCGGGGCGCCGTCGGAAACCACGTTCTGGTGCGCGACGAGCACATTGCGCCCGGAGAAGTCCGCCTTCTGCCGGGAGAGCAGCGCGCGGACCGCCGTGTCGTAATCCCGCAGACTGTCGTCGTGCAGCGCCTCGGCGATCAGCGCCGGATACACATAGGGCATCAGCCAGAACGTGACCGGGCCATGCTCGTCCCGGAGCGTCACGCGGCTGAGCTGATCCGACTCGTACAGCGGCCGGGAGATGTACAGTCCCTGCCGGGCCAGCAGCGAACCGGCAAAGGCCAGCCGCTGGACCGAGTCATGATTCCCCGCCACCATCATGACCGGGATCCCCCGGCCGGACAGACCCGTGATCATCCGGCTGAGCAGGTCCACCGCGTCCCCGGATGGCGCGCTGCGGTCATAGACGTCCCCGGCGATGACGACCGCATCGGGGCGAAGCTCGTCCGAGAGCTCCAAAAACCGGTCCGTCCAATAGCCCTGGTCCCCGTTTTCCAGCAGCGACACGCCGTGGAGGGTTTTGCCGAAGTGGAGGTCCGCCAGATGCAGAAAGCGCATGGTTTCCTTTCTCCTTTCGCCCGGTCGTTTTCCGGATCCTCCGGGCCGGGTTTCGTCCGATGCCGGGAAGCGGGATCCGCCGCAGGATCCGTTCCGTGATCCCGGACGTTTCATCGAAAAAAGAATACCATGTCGCCGCGCCGTTTGCAACGAATCGGCGCGATTTTGAATCCGGCCGTTCACGGCGGGCCGCCTCCCGGGCAGAGCGGGTTTTCCTTCTTTGCCCTTTACCGTCTGTTTTGCCCTTTACAGCCCGCCGCCGTCTGATCTATAATAAATACAACCATTTTCGCCGGCCGTCCTCGCGCGCCGGGACCGTCAACGGATTCCGCTTCCTGCGGATCGTTATATTATGTTAACTTGCAGGGAGCCGCAAACGGAGCATCACCATGGAAATCTTCTATTGGTCTGACTATGCCTGTCCCTACTGCTACATTGGAGAGACGAATCTGAAAGCAGCTCTCCGGGAGCTCGGGCTCGACTGTCGCCCGGAGATGCGCTCTTTTGAACTCTCGCCGGGCGCGCCGCGCAGCTGTCCGGGTCCCACCCGGGATCTGGTGGCCCGAAAGTACGGTCTGACCGATGAGCAGGCCGAGGCAAGTCTGCAGCGCATCAACGAAATGGCCGCCGATTCCGGGCTGATCTTTGATTTCGGAAAAACGCGTTTCACCAGCACCTTCGACGCGCACCGCCTGACCAAGCTCGCACGGAGCCGGAGCGCAGAACTCGCCGACGCTCTGACCGAGCAGCTGTTCCGGGCCGGTTTCTGTCTCGGCGCGGAGCTGGCGGATCCGGAGGTCCTTCTCACAGCCGCCCGGGCCGTCGGGCTGGAGGAAGACGCCGTTCGGGCCGTCCTCTCCTCCGACGCCTACGCGGAGGAGGTCCGCGCCGATGAACAGCTGGCGCATCAGTACGGGGTGAGCGGCGTGCCCTATTTCGTGATTGACGGCGAGTACGCCATTCCCGGAGCGCTGGAAAAGCAGCAGATGATCGGCGTACTGCAAAAGATCCAGGCCCAGCGGAAAGGCTGATACGATCGGGCAGAAGGGGACGGAGGAGCCGTCCCCTTCTCCCTTTTTTATTGGACGTTCTTCACAAAAAACGAAAGGACGTCCATTTATCCTGTGTGCATTTTTGTCGACATATGGTATAGTAAGGGCAGGAGTTCACAAATTGTGAAAAACCATCCAGTTCTTTATGGAACTGCGCCGGGGGCCGCGGCGGGAATCCGGTCTGCGGAGGGAGCGACATGGAACAGTTCAAGATCATCGAAGTTAAGGAGAGCATTTTTGCCGATAACAACGCCCGGGCGGACGCTCTTCGCGCCGAGCTGAAAAGCCAGGGGACGTTTTTGCTCAATCTGATGTCCTCTCCCGGCAGCGGCAAGACCTGCACGCTCCGGCGAACCATCGCCGCGCTGAAGGAGGAGCTGCGCATGGGCGTGATGGAGGCGGACATCGATTCGGACGTGGACGCCGCGGCCATCGCCGAAACAGGCGTGCGCGCGATCCAGCTCCACACCGGCGGCATGTGCCATCTGGACGCCGACATGACATGGCAGGGACTGCGGGAGTTCGGCGCGGAAGATCTGGATCTGGTCGTGCTCGAGAACGTGGGCAATCTGGTTTGCCCGGCCGAGTTCGACACCGGCAGCGTGAAGAACGCGATGATCCTCTCCGTCCCCGAGGGACACGACAAGCCGCTCAAGTACCCGCTCATTTTTCAGGTCTGCGACGTGCTGATCATCAACAAGATCGACGTGCTGCCTTATTTTGACTTCGACATGGACAAGGTGCGCGAATTCGCGCTCCGGCGCAATCCGGACCTGCAGATCTTCCCCCTGAGCGCCAAGACCGGCGAAGGCGTGGACGCCTGGTGCGACTGGCTCCGGCGGGAAGTCCGGGTCTGGAAGCAGACACGATAGTAACGGCGGAGCCTGCCGCCTCAACATAAACAAGGAGGAAGGAGACCTATGGCAAAGCTGACCCGCGACGAGAAGATCTTCCGGCTCGGCAAAATCATCACCGACCGGAAGGAGATCCTGCTCGGGCTGGAAAAAATGTCCGTCGACTCCCCGGAATACTGGGGCATCGACTGCGGCATCCAGTATGCCGAGCGGCGCTACGGCAAAGAGGTGGCTGACCACTGCCTCGATCTGGCGCTGAAAATGGGCAAGCGAAAACCAAAGACCTTTGCTCAGCTCAAAAAGCTCTGCGGCTGGGACGACGCACATCTGGAGACCGTACTGGAGGCCCTGTGTCAGGCCAGTCTGGTGGAATGGCATTTTGAGAATCTGGACGGCAAAAACCCGAACCACGAGAAGCGCTGGGTGCTGGATATGTTCGTGCCCGGCAGCGCGGAGATCATGGTCATGCGGCCGGAGATCTCCCCC
>JAEEGL010028632.1_pt1 | contig 10772 bp, 6 predicted proteins | sample 9134231 | NCBI WGS metagenome assembly JAEEGL01 (sample SAMN16246548, study PRJNA631951) | gut metagenome | biome: gut microbiome; feature: rumen; material: fiber-attached | host: Bos | place: Iran: Karaj | collected 2018-10
GATGTTCCAACTGATTGTCCTCAGAGAGATGAGAGACTTGGATGGACAGGCGATGCTCAGATATTCTGCAGCACAGCAACGTTTTTGATGGATACATACTCATTCTACAGCAAATGGATGAAGGATGTTGAGGCTGATCAGGCTAAGGATGGTGCAGTTGCCCATGTAGTTCCAGATATTTTGACAGGATACAGTGAAGGGGACTGGCTTATGAAAAATGGTACAGCAGGTTCTTCGGCATGGGGTGATGTTGCAGTAATCGAGCCATGGACCATGTATTTGTATTATGGTGATACTTCTATTATAGAAAGACAATTCAATTCTATGAAGGCATGGATCGATTTCATGACAGCACATAGTAAGGAAGATGTATTGTTTAACTATGGTTTGCAATTTGGAGATTGGGTAGCACTTGATGCAGCGGAGGGCAGCTATTTTGGTGCCACACCAGTAGAATACACCTGCAGTGCATATTATACATATGTGACAGGTTTGTTTTCTCAGATGGCTAAGGCAATCGGTAGAGATAAAGAGGCAAGTGAGTATGGCGCGCTTTATAATAGACTAAGACAATCATTCAATGAGCATTTTGTAAACGATAAAAACGAAATCACAGTTGAAACTCAAACAGCCCAGATAGTAGCTCTATATTTTGGACTAATTGACGGTGAGGTTAGAAAAAATGCAGTTACAAAGCTTAAGGAATTGCTTGATAAGGAAAATGGTCATTTGGTAACGGGATTTATCGGAACACCATATATTAACCACGCACTTAGCGAAAATGGTTGTTTGAAGGAAGCTTATGATTTGCTATTTAAGGATGATTTTCCAAGCTGGCTGTATCAGGTAAAAATGGGTGCCACTACTGTATGGGAGCATTGGGATGGACTCAAGCCTGATGGCACAATGTGGAGTCCTGACATGAATTCTTTCAACCATTACGCATATGGATCTATTGGGGATTGGATTTATAAGGTTATAGGTGGAATTAAACCTGATGAGAGCAATCCTGGCTTCAAGCATTTTTGCATTGCGCCAGAAATAGGTGGTGATTTAGAATTCGCAAATACGAATTATGAAAGTGTTTATGGTACTATTGGTGTTAATTGGAAAAAGAGTGGCGATAAGGTACAGCTACATATAACAGTGCCAGTAAATACTACTGCAACCGTTGTTTTAAAGCAGGCAAAAGAGGTTGAAAAGTCAGATGGACTTGTATTTACAGAAAAAGCAGCAGGCTTTGCGGCTGAGGTTGGATCTGGAGACTACAACATTACCTTCATAGAAAAATAATAGAGTGATTTTTCAAGTGAAGTGATTGATTATTCCATGTTGATTATTTTTTACAAATGCTAAAGTTTATTCATAAGTTAAGTAGTTAATCCGCAGGATTACGAAGAAGAAATGGGAGGGTATTACATGAGAAACAAAAAGAAAATGTTAGTATTTCCTTTAGTTGCAGCAATGTCATTATCAATGGTTGGCTGTGGCTCAACGGAGGGAACAGAGGCTACAACAGGGGGCGATTCAGAGCCAGTAGTTGCATCATCAGACGGTAATTGGAACTACGAGGAGGGTACAACAATTACAATGCTGATTGATACAGATATTACAGACACAGGTATTCTTGCTGTTTGTGATTTGGCTGAGGAGAAGCTTGGAATTAATGTAGAAATAGAATATCGTCCAGGCGGTACAGATGGAGACAACATTGTAAAAACAAGATTAGCTTCTGGGGAAATGGCTGATATTTGTGGTTACAATTCAGGAGCTCTTTTATCAGCTCTTAATCCATCAGAGTATTTTGTAGACCTTTCACAGGATTCAAATATCATGGACAGACTTGATGAAACATATGCTTCATCAGTTACTGTAGGAAATGCTACATATGGTATTCCGGTATGTGCTTCACAGGCTGGTGCTGTAATGTACAGCAAGCCATTATATGAGAAATACAATTTGGAGGTTCCTCAGACATGGGATGAGTTCATGTCAAACTGCCAGGTACTTCAGGATGCCGGTGAGACAGCAGTAATTGGTTCATTTGCTGATAGCTGGACAACACAGGTTGTTTTCCTTGGGGACAATGCAAATGTAATGAACAAAGATCCAGAGTTTGCTACAAATCTTGCAGCAGGAACAACTACATATTCAGATAGTGAGTATGCTCTCAAGTCATTTGAGAAGTGCACAGACCTTACAAAATTCTACAATTCTGATTACCTTTCAACATCTTATGACGATGCTTGCGATATGATTTACAACGGTGAAGGTGGACACTGGATTTGCTTAACACAGGCACTTTCAAATATCTATGAGTTATATGGAGACAACAGTGATATCGGTGTATTTGCAGTTCCAGCAGATATAGCAGAGGACACAAGACTTACAACATGGATGCCAACATCATTCTATGCAAACAAGAATAGTGAGAACTACGATGCAGTTATGGCATTTATGGAGTTCTACATCAGCGATGAAGCATTAGATTGCTACACAAACGTAATCCTTCCTGATGGACCATATTGTGTAAAGGGATACGAGTTACCAGACAATGCTTATCCAGCAGTTGCAGACGATATGCAGAAATATTTTGAAGAGGGTAAGACTGGTCTTGCAATGGAATTCATTACAGATATCAAGGGTGCAAACTGTGCTCAGATTTGCCAGGAGGCAGGCTCTGGTCAGACAACTGCAGCAGAGGCAGCAGAGAAATACGATGCAGATTGCTTATTACAGGCTCAGCAGTTAGGTTACGATTGGGCTCAGTAATTAGATTCAACAAATAGTTTTTCATTGAGAGGATGCATGAAAGTGCATCCTCTTATAAAAAGAGGGTAAAGGAAGGGTAATGTTATGGATAACAAAAGAATTTATCCAATATGGTTTTTAGCACCAGCAATGGTGATTTTCACAGTCTTTTTCCTTATACCAATTGCAATGTCTTTGATTTTTAGCATGATGAACTGGACTTTTACCGGTATGTCATGGGCTGGATTTAATAACTATATAACCTTTTTCAATGACTATTCCATGACAATTGGTATTAAGAATACTATCATTTATGCTTTTGCCACAATGGCAGCAAAATGTGTTTTGGGATTTTTACTTGCTGTATTTTTGACAAGCAATATCAAATCAAAACACTTTTTGAGAAGTATCGCTTTTTTCCCAAATATAGTTTCAACAATCGCAGTAGGAATAACCTTTACAGCGCTAATGCATCCCTCAAAGGGCTTGATAAATAAGGCTCTTGCAGTATTTGGTATTACAGGTCCTGACTGGCTTGGAAATATCAATATCGCCCTTGGAAGTGTAATAGCTACAGATGTATGGAAGGGTGTTGGTGTTGCAACTGTAATTTACATCGCAGGAATCACATCAATAGATAAAAGCTACTACGAGGCAGCTTCAATAGATGGAGCAACTTCATTTCAACAGCTTATAAAAATAACAGTACCTCTTTGTAGACCATCAGTGAATTCGGTAATCATTTTAGCACTTACAAGTGGTATGAGATGCTTTGATTTAATCTGGTCAATGACAGGTGGAGGTCCTGGATTTGCAACAGATGTTATGGCATCAGTTGTTTATAAGAAATATGCAGCAGGCTACTACGGTCTATCAACAGCAGGAAATGTAATTATGTTTATTCTCATAGCGGTTATCGCATTTCCGTTACAGAAATTCTTACAGAGCAGGGAGGCTGAATAATGAACACATACAAAAAGAAACATCTCTTTGCCGATATAATTGGAATAATCGTAGGTTTTATAATATTCGTAATTCCGTTTTTATTTATGCTTGTTAATTCGCTAAAAGAGCGAGTTGAAGCAAACCTACTTGATATAACAATACCAAAAACATTTGCTTGGTCTAATTTCGCAGAAGCATTTACTGCAAAGCACTACCAGATACTGACAGCATTCAAAAACAGCTTATTGCTAACTTTTTTTTCATTACTCTTCTTGATCGTGGTTGGTTCTATGGCAGGATATGTTATACAGCGTAGGAAGGATAAGCCAGTAACAATAATCAGTATGATTATCACAACAGGTCTTATGATTCCTGCGGCTGTAATGCCAACCATCTGGTTACTCCAGGCGCTTCACATCTACAAGACCATGTTCAGCATGATCATGATTGAAACCGCCCTACAGATACCATTCACCGTTCTCTTATACAGAGGCTTCATGTCCTCTATCCCTAGGGAACTAGAAGAGGCAGCTTATATTGATGGCTGCAGTACCTTACAGCTTTTCAGACAGATAATCTTCCCACTGCTTAAGCCTGTAACCGCAACGATAATCATCCTAAATGCCTGCACAATATTCAACGATTTCACAAACCCATTGTATTTCCTTCCGGGTGCCGAAAACATTACCGTACAGCAAACCCTTTACAATTTCATGGGACAGTATTCCAGCTCCTTCAACCTACTATTTGCTGACGTAATTATAATCACTATCCCAATGCTAATCGTATTCATCGTGTTCAACAAGCAGCTGGTTGCCGGTATGGTCGCAGGCGCCGTCAAAGGATAAACCCCGGTCCCAGCATTCACCATGTTTTTGGCATACCTCAGCTGCCGCCACCCATCAGGGCATGCTATAGGTAACGATGCACAGCCACTTTGGACCATGCCCCTTGGTCATACCTTGAACACTTTGCAAGAATATCTTGTTTTCCTAATGTGCAAAGACTCGCATCCTTATTAGCATGTGTTTTTCTCATGTCTGTACAATTTTGAAAAGCTGTTTTCTTCAAGTGGACACGAAAAACTATATAAAATGTACATCTCAGGGTCAGGGGACTTGGGCGATTTTGGAGTGAGCCTAGAAAAATAAAAGCAGGTTTTGATAAAAATATGTACGAGGTGCCATGGACGGCACCTCGAGCCCGACAGTGAAACGGACTGAACTAAAGGGCGGTACATATTTTTACAAAACCTGCTTTGTGATTTTTCTTGGCAAACGGAGCATGAGCCCAAGTCCCCCTGACCCTGAGATGTACAGAAGGTAACCTACAGTGTCCACCTACTGGAAAACACTTTTCAAAATAGTTCATCCATAGAAAGACACATGCAGATGCTCCCTATTGCACATTGGAAAACTACGATATTCGCAAAATTGTGTTTCAAGGTATGACCAAGGGGCATGGTCCAAAGCGGCTGTGCAGCATAATAATTACAACATGCCCTGATGGGGGCGGCAGCTGAGGGGCAGTGAGTGAGAAGGTGAATGCTGGGACCTGGAAATACGGCTTTTGAGGGCGCCTGAGATATTGTATAATGGTGCTTTAGGAGAAGGGTGTTATGACGTTTAAGAAGAGGTTTTTACGGATTTTATATAGTTTTGCAGGAGTGGCATGTCTGTTCATGGTGGTGGTGTATGGTTACATTGCTGGAAGGAATCGGACAGACGAGACGTACAATCTTTTGGAGCAGAATGCGATGGTGGTCTCTAATTCCTTTGCGTCGATTATTGATACTTCTAATAGTGCGATAAATTTGGTGATTTCGGAACCGTCTATTTTGACAGCTATTAGGAATTTGAGTTCAGGGAAGACTGCAAGACTTACTGAGACAGAGAAATATTATAGTGATGAGTATACGTTGCTTAGGGAGCGTATTAATCTCTATTTTTTGTATAAATATTGTTATAGGGTGCTTTTTTACAATTGGTCTGGAGATGTTATTGCCAGTAATTATTCTACCGGGAATAATCTGAATGTTGGCGTGGATATCAATGATGTTGACGGCGTGGAAGATTTGTCTGCAGGTGAGATTGTTGTTCTGCCAATGCATGATGATCAGTGGAATGTCAGGAATAAGCAGCAGGTAATATCTGTTGTTAAGAGGTTGGCTGGCAATAATATGGGTTATTTTGAGGTGCAGTGGCTTGAGAGCGATGTTGAGAAATTGCTGTTGCCCTCAGATAATGAGTACCAGATTAGGGTTTTTGCTGAAAGCGGAGATGTTGTTTACTCAAGTGATGAGACCCAGATAAATGATTTTGATTTAATAGCGGATTCAGGAAAGAAAAAGGGTGTAATTAGAACAGGTAATACACTTTTGGCTTATGTGAATCAGGATGGATATTATACGGTTATATCTACAGAGCTAAGCTTTTGGGAGACCATAGTGTTTCCGATTTTGCCTGCTTTATTTGTTTTGATTGTTGTGTTTTTGGGTATTTCAATTATTTTTGCTAATGTGGGTGCGGCAGCATTGGGGAGGCCTATTAGCACATTGCAAAAGGCTATCACAAAAACGGATTACGATAACCTGTTAAGACAGACAATCGATGATGATGAAAAAGCGAATTTACAAAAGGTAAGTGAAATAGAAAATACCTACAAGATTTTTGAGTCCATGGTTGAGAGACTAGACGAATCAAAAAAGACTGCAGAGAAAATGTCATTTTTACAGCTTAGAGCTCAGCTGGATTTGATGCAGGCTCAGGTTAACCCGCATTTTATATACAATGTTCTTAATATTATTTCAGCTAAGGGGCTAATGGCTGATGATGAGAGCATTTGTGATATGTGTGATAACCTTAGTAAAATCCTTAGATATTCTACGAATGTCAAGGAGAAGGAAGCTACAATTCATGAGGAAGTGGAGTATCTTCATGAGTATTTGATGCTTTTAAAGGCTAGATATGAGAGTCGTCTGGAGTATCATATCGAGGTGGATGACAAAATAGAAGATGAGATTATCCCAAAACTGGCATTACAGCAAATTGTTGAAAATGCTGTGATTCATGGTTTTTCTGATACGGCAGAGGTCATGCGTATTGAGATTCAGGGTAAACAGAGAAACACAGGTTGGGAAATCGACATCAGAGACAATGGTAAGGGAATAGAGAAGGACAGCCTTGCTGTTATGAAACAGCGAATAAATGAATTGAAAATTCAACTGGATGAAGGCAAGGAAAATGTGGAATTTGAAATTGGTGGAATGGGAATATATAACACATTTTCCAGATTATATCTTTTGTATCGTTCGAATCTTGTTTTCAAAATTCGCTCAGATGATACAGGAACAGTGGTAAAAATTGGTATTGAGAGAAGGGGTTAAATGATAGAGGAAACAAAACTATCAGCAGAGTGTAAATATCAGGTGTTGGTTGCAGATGATGAACCTGCAGCAGCACAGATGATAGAAAAAATAGTTAATACTAGAAGTAATGATTTTTATGTAAAGGGAATTGCACTAAATGGGCAGGAAGCTCTAGATTTTGTGGCAAATAATTACGTGGATTTGATTATTTCTGATGTGAGAATGCCTATGGTGGATGGAATTTCGCTTGTTACAAGGCTTCAGGAAAATCGACCAGAAATCGAGTCCATTATTGTAAGTGGATATCAGGATTTTGAATATGTGCAGGGGGCTCTTAGAGCAGATGCAAGTGATTATATTTTAAAGCCGATTACTCCTACCAAGATAATGGAGGCTCTTGAAAAGGTTAATAAAAAAATAGATAAGGCATACTATCAGCGTCGAAACAAATATTTAAAGATGATGGTAAAGGGACATAAATGTGCTGAAATCGCAGATTTTAATAGAGTATTCTGGTCAGACAATTATTATGTAGCTGTTGCAAGAAAAAATGGACTTATCACCAGATTTAGAGGTGGTGCCAATAGAGAAATTTTCTCAGAGCAGCAGGAACAAATGATTATTTATGGTCGTGATGAACAGGAGATGCTTTTCATTTATCCCCAAGAGCTTGTGTACACTGATTTTGATTCTATGATGAATCGACAGTATAACAAAATGCTAGAGGATAACTCTTTCCTGACGATGGTGGTTTGTGAGGAACCAGTTGCAACATGTGATTTGGCTGACTATGTTTACCGCATATATCAGACCATGGATAGGGACATCATCATTGGAAAAAACCAAAAGTTAGGATTGCGGGACAATGTGGTCAAGGAGGAGACAAACGAGGTCTCAAAGGAAAAGAAGAAGCTGCTTCTTGAAATATCTACTAATAATTTGTCTAGATTGAATACTGAAATTAAGAACCTGGTGGATATTTTAGGTAAACAGGAGTTTACGCAGCTTTATGTGGAAAGTACTATCCGACATATTTTATATGAATTAAAAAATAACGACATGCTCACAAATTGGGATGAGCATTGGCTTGATGATATATTCTGCGATGTGATTTCCATGGATGATTTAGCCAATAATGTAATTGACATCATCGACAATAATTTGAAGAAAACTAATTCACATACTTGTTGTGATAAAAAGAGCTTGTATGAGGATATTGTAGGATACATGGAAAAACATTTGAAGGATGACCTATCTGTGCAGAATGTCTGCAAGGCAAAGGGTATTTCACAGGCAACCCTTAATCGTTTATTTAGACAGTATGGAGACGATTCCTACAAAGGTTTTCTAACAAAGCTTAGAATTCAGGAGGCAGTTAAAATACTAGAGGACGTTCCATCTATGTCTATTAAAGATGTGGCGATGCAGGTGGGATTTAATGACCAGTTCTATTTTAGTAGAGTTTTTAAAACAATTATTGGGAAAAATCCTAGTGAATATACTGATTAAAAGAAGCATTTCCTCTGGAATTCTGAAAAAAATGTGAACGTAACATAATACACACAAATTGGATTTATAATTGTGCCTATAAAATTGAGTAATTATCCACGCTTTTTCGAGTAATGGAGGGATGAGGGATGAAAACCAAGAGGAATCCAAATGGCACAATAGCTGGCGCTTTAAGAGAGTTTTCAGGAGGAACTATACGCATCTTCCTTGAAAGTGCAGTTGTAATGCTAATATTCTTAGCGGTAATTTTTTACAATCTGTATACATTTTATAATGTTCAGTTCGTAACTGAAACATATCAAATGGAAATTCGTAAGGATGTACAGACAATTAACAAAAGATTGTTATTTGCTGTGGCATCCAATGATAGTGATGTTACAGCATCACAGAAAGAAGACTTGGAAGGGCGTTTTCCTAAGATTGAGGGATACTTTGAGGTCATTTCAAAGAACCTAAATAACGAAGAACTCGGTTCACGACTTACTACTAATTGGAAGGCATTTGAGGATGCTTCATTTGAAATGCTAGCAATGGTAGAAGCCGGAGATATTAATGGCGCCTTAGAATATTACAATTCTACATTGAATGATGTATCTGAGACACTTGCAGATTCCCTTGATGAGACAGGCGAATTAGCAAGTAATGCTGCAGCTGGCAAATACCGTACTATTCTCATTATCATCGTGGCAACTGTAGTTGTTCTTGTGGTAGCAATTGGGTTTATCATTATGATTAACAAAAAACGCAGTTCTACAATGATTAAGAATATTGAAGATGACTTAGATATTCTTGCAGGTGCTGCCGAAGAAATTGCCAAGGGCAATGTTCATGTAGACATTGACTATGACAATGACAACGAAATTGGACGCGTTGCCAATCAGTTAAAGATTGCTGTAGAATCCCTCACATACTATATAGATAAAATCGGCGAAGTTATGTCAACAATGGCAAATGGTAACTTCAACATTGGATTTGAACGTGATTTCTCAGGAGATTTCAAAGACATTCAATCTGCTATTGAGAGCTTCTCAAAACAGATATCAGAGTCAATGACAGAAATCATGGAAGTATCCGACATGGTATCCGATGGTGCTAACCAAATCGCTGGAGCAGGTCAGAATCTTGCAGATACAGTTACATCTCAGGCAAATATCGTAGACGATTTATCTGTTACAGTTAAGGATATTACCGAGCAGATTTCCAACAACTCTACTGATGCCACAGCAATTTCCAAGGAGGTTGAAATTGTTGCTGAAAACATCGTAGAGGGCAACCAGAGAATGCAAGACGTTGTAAACGCAATGGATGCAATCTCAGCATCTTCACAGGAAATCTCAAAAATTATCGATACAATCAATGCTATCGCAGATCAGACAAACCTACTTTCGCTGAATGCATCCATCGAGGCTGCCAGAGCTGGTGAGGCAGGTAAGGGCTTTGCAGTTGTTGCAACAGAAGTATCACAGCTTGCAGGTCAGACCGTAGAAGCAGCTCAAAATACAGCAGGACTCATTGGGGCATCCCTCAAGAGCGTTGAAGAAGGTATTGCAATAGCCAACGATACCGCCGAGAAACTCAACGGAATGGTTTCACAGGTTCAAGGTATCGCAGAAAAGGTAAAGACCATTGCAGCAGCTTCAAACTCTCAGGCCGTATCAGTCAAGGAGATGTCTTCAAACATCAACGAAATCTCTTCCGTTGGTCAAAACAATGCAGCCACATCAGAAGAGTCACTTGCACTCAGCTACGAAATGAACGAACATGCTAACTCCCTCAAGGAATTAGTTGAAAAATTCGAATTACGTAGATAACATATCAGCCTTGTAAACTCCGACGTCGCCCGGAGTTTGCAAGGCTATTTCTATGCCCTTCTCAGCCTACCTCCCAATTTCCACTGCCACATCCTCCATCAAGTAATTTCACACCGCAAGCTGGGCACATATCCAACACGCCCCGCCCCACTTGACAACACTTTGCAAGAATATCTTGTTTTCCAAATATGCAAAGAATCGCATCTTTATTAGCAAGTGTCTTTCTCATGTCTGTACAATTTTGCAAAAAGTATTTTATGGGCGGACACAAATAACTAAACTTAGTACAACTCAGGCTCAGGGGGAATTGGACGATTTGGGAGTGCGCTTAGAAAATTAAAAGCAGGATTATCAATATATTGGCATGCGCCGCTAGGACGGCGGCGCAA
>JAEEGL010165832.1_pt1 | contig 10772 bp, 7 predicted proteins | sample 9134231 | NCBI WGS metagenome assembly JAEEGL01 (sample SAMN16246548, study PRJNA631951) | gut metagenome | biome: gut microbiome; feature: rumen; material: fiber-attached | host: Bos | place: Iran: Karaj | collected 2018-10
CCCAAAGAGGTCAGTTCTGCAAACCTGCAGAACTGGAGATAAAAATCATTTTGGCAGGTTTGCCAAAATACCAAAATAAAGTTGAAATGAGTTGTCCGAGTTGTCTTCTTAGAACTTAATTATCAATTGTCAATTTTCAATTATCAATTATCAATTAATTATGAAAACCATTTGCTTATATTTTGAGATACACCAGATAATTCATCTCAAGCGTTACCGTTTCTTCGACATCGGTACTGACCATTATTACTATGACGACTATGAGAACGAGCGTTCCATCTCTTACATAGCCGAAAACTCTTACATGCCTGCCCTCAACGCCCTGCAGGAGATGATACAGCAGAACGGCGACTACTTCCGCGTAGCCTTCTCACTCTCTGGCGTGGGTATGGAGCAGCTCGAGATGCATGCTCCACAGGTATTGGAGAAACTCCAGGAACTCAACGAGACAGGTTGTGTGGAATTCCTCACCGAGCCCTACTCTCACGGTCTGGCAGGACTTGCCAACGAAGAGAGCTTCAAGCGCGACATCGAGAAGATGTCCGACAAGATTCAGGAGTATTTCGGCAAGCGTCCTACCGTTATGCGTAACTCCTCACTCATCTATACCGACGAGATAGGTGCACAGGTAGCAGCACTCGGCTATAAGGGTATGCTCACTGAGGGTGCTAAGCATGTGCTGGGCTGGAAGTCACCTCACTATGTTTACAACTGTAACATGGCACCAAACCTCAAGCTCCTGTTACGCGATGTCAGCCTCTCTGACGACATCTCACTGCGCTTCAGCAACACCGCTTGGGAGGGCTATCCACTCTTCGCTGATACATATATCAACAATATCGCTGCTTGTCCTGAGCAGGAACAGGTAGTCAACATCTTCATGGAACTCTCAGCACTCGGCATCGCCCAGCCACTGTCAAGTAACATCCTCGACTTCCTCAAGGCACTCCCAGCATGTGCCAAGGAGAAAGGACTCGAGTTCCTCACCCCTTCACAGGTCATGGATAAGTATAAGAGCGTGGGCGCCATCGACGTGCCTGACACCCTCTCATGGGTTGACGAAGAGCGCGACTGCTCAGTATGGCTCGGCAACCAGATGCAGCGCGAGGCATTCAACAAGCTCTACTCCGTTGCCGACCGTCTGCTCATAGCCAAAGACCCTCGTCTGCTTCAGGACTGGGACTACCTGCAGGCTTCTAACAACTTCCGTTTCATGACCACCAAGCCAAGCAACTGGAACATCGACCGTGGCATCTACGACGGACCGTTCGACGCCTTCACCAACTATATGAACATCCTTGGTGACTTCATCTCTCGCGTTCGCACCCTCTATGGTGGAATAGACAATGAGGAGCTCGACAACATGCTCACCACCATCACCAACCAGGGTAAGGAAATAGAGACCAAGGACAAGGAGATAGAGCGTCTGCAAGCCAAACTCGCCAAGTACGAGGATGCAGCAGCTGAGAAGGCAGCAGCCAAACCAGCCAAGAAGGCAGAGCCCAAGAAGCCAGCCGCCAAGAAGGCACCAGCCAAGAAGGCTGCACCAAAGAGCGAGGCTCCAGCTCCTGAAACCAAGTAACACTCCTTTCTTTTCATAATTCACTCAAAATCAGCCCTGATACTCCACAGAGAGTATCAGGGCATCTTTGTTGTACCTTGTCCTTAGTTCTTTTTCTTGATTAACAAAAACATTAAAAACCCCTGTCAAGGTCATAAGTCTTTCAGACTCTCGCAGTCCTGCCAGTCACATGCCCCTTGTGACTTTGTACTTTGTACCTTGTCCCTCGTGCCATGCCCTTGCAGTCCTGCACCCTCCTAACGTCAGGTTATGCCCTTGTCAGGAAAAACCCCGGTTCTGCGAACCGGAAAAACAATTCTAAGTACAAAGAATAACGACAACCAAGAAATAGATTATAAAATTTTGGCAGGTTTGCCAAAATACCAAAATAACATTGTCCATAGTTGTCCAAGTTGTCTTCTAAAGTTATCGTTCCCGTTAACGTACTCGCGTGCGAGTTCTGTTTTTTTCCACTCAAAGAGTGGGGTTTTTCTTTTTGTAGAATTACAGCCCTATAGGGGTGTTGGGATTATGAAAAGCCCTGACTGGAAGTGTACTTACAGGAAGGGATATGCATAATAGCAACAATACTCTTATGAGAGTATCTATTCTACAAAAAGGGTTTTCTTGGTTTTTGTTTTAAAACTAATATGCAAGTCAGACACAGCTTTATCTTTCCTCAGCAGCTATCATGTGTTCTTGCTCAGGAGGAGCATATGTTATGGTTCTGTCTCGCAGGTAAATGTTATTCAGGGTGAAGGCGAGTGACTCCAAAGTCTGCTCCCTTCTCTCGGGCTTCAGTTCGCATTCCCAGATGGTGATGCAGTGCCACCCCATCTCAGCCAGCTGTTGCTGTGTCATTTTGTCTCGTTCCTTATTCCTCATAATCTTCTCCACCCAGAAGGGAGTGTTCGACTTCGGAATCTTGCAACAGTCAGACGACTGCACCAGCGAAGCGTTTGAACTCTCTTGAACCAGCGCAGCGTTTGAACCCTCTTGAACCTCCACCTTGTGTCCATGCCAGAAGCATCCGTTCACGAATATGCAGGTTCTGTATCGCCTCAGCACTATGTCGGGCTTGCCAGGCAATCGCTTGTGGTTCAGTCTGTAACGGAATCCCATACTCCACAGATATCGCCTCACCACCATCTCGGGCTTAGTGTCCTTGCCCTTGATAGCAGCCATATTCCTATGCCTCTGTAGTGGGGTCAGTCTGTCCATTATAGACTACTATTTATGGCATTTTCCTCACACAACTCAAAGAACCTGTTTCTACTCATATACTCTTCATCAAACAGGCCTTTTGACGTTTCATATTTCATGGGTTGTTCAAGAGGTTTCCAATTGTCAACCTCAAACTTTATTCTTATAGGATATTGAGCATCATCGACCTTGATGATTTGAGCATTCTTTACCTTATAGTAACCTTTTATGCTTCTGCCATATCCATTTGCATCCTTAGTAATAGGTGCTATCATGCGAACAGTCTGAATATTCTTGCCTTGCTGTTCGTCAATGTCCTCACGCCCCATAATGATGCAAGTCGCTATTCCACTAACTATCTCGTCAACATTATTATTGACTTTCTTATCTATAGCCAATATCATACATGAAGCATCACCAGGATTGTCTGTTGTATAATACAATCCCTTTTGTGGTATGCTCTTATCAAGAATTTCAGTTGTGGCATTACCAATAAGAGTTTCTATGAAGCTAACTAACAGCTCTCTGTTTTCCTTGTCCTTAGGTCGTAAGGGGAATGCTCCTATGTTCACCTGAGCTATTGACTTGTAGAATTGTGCAACCTCTATATCAGCCTTTTTACCATCACCAGGAAACAGAATGTATCCACCTATAACCTCCTTCTTCAGCTCTGTTGATGAACGTTCCTTGTAATATATGGCATCCCTGTATCTGTGCATCTGATTGATGGCATCATCAGGTGGAGTGTCAGCACTCTTATATCTGCCATTTATTCGATATTTGGCATCAAAGAGGTAGGTCATCTTCATGTTTTTCTCCAAGTCATGCTTAGTCAGTTGCAGAACTATATCAGGCTTTTGGGCAACAGTAGGAACATAGAGGTTCTCCATGCTGATGTTGTCATTCTCGTTCTCGTTATGCTTAGGGTTGTAAACCAACTCCGCCAGCTCCACATTATCCTTCTTAAACAGAATGCGAGAATGCTCACCCTTACCCAGTTCCAAAGTGAAGATACCATTCATCTCCATTCTGTTGCGATGGTCCATATCCACACCTTCGCCAAGCAAATCCCTGACTATATGGCTCACCTCTATGAAGCACCATATCTCATACAGGGTCGCAATATCCTTTGTCTGTAGGCGATATATACCATCATTCAGAGAGTAAGCACGACGAAGCAGATTCCATGTCTTATATACCTGACTGTAGCCTGTAGCTCTTTGCAATACCATGCTCTCCTGATTCAGTCCCTTAAACTTACCCACTGTCCTGAAGAACGGATTTCTCTTAAGGTGTTTCAGGGTGTCAAGCATAGTCTGCATATCCTTTCTGTAAGGTTCAGAAGCCCCTTTTATGGCATCAACACGTTTTTTCAGAGCCTCATATTTAGTGGCTATCTGGGCTAAGGCATATTTCAGGAACCTGTTCTCTTGTGTGTCATTACTCAGTATGTGTTCCTCCACCCTATACAGGTGAGCAGGCTCCATTCTGTGTTCAGCCAGTTCATTCTCTATAGATGTGGGTATTCTCTTTAGCTTATCAGCACGCAAATACACCTCCACACCACGCAGTCTGTGGCGAGGACGCTCTATGATGCCCCTTACAGCCTTGATAAACTTTTCTTGTTCCTCTGCAAATATGCTCCACCAGATAATGTCAGGAGTGTCACCATGAGCCTCAGGCGAGAAACTATGAAAAGTGCGCTTCATGTAGTCAAGCGACAACATGCGATACTCACTCTCTATATCCTCTATTATCTTCCTCCAATGCTCATGATAGTTTAGCTTGGTGCTTAGCACATCATAGCCAAAACGGAAGTGCCTTGTTTCACCACCTACCTTGTAGTCTAACAGAATTTCACTCTTGCCTATGTCATTACCATAGTTAATGAACCCTGACAGGATGCCCTTTCTGAAACTGAAGTTGTCATTATCACTTTGCAGCATACTGCCAAAACGGGCACTTTTGACATCAGAATTAAATTCCACCCATATAGGGTACTCGGCATTATCAAAGAATACAGCTGGAGCAGCCTCGCCATTGCTTATGGTCAGGCTGTTACCTTCATCGTCCTGTCTGACAACAGTCTCCACGCCTTCTGACCATGAGTAAGTAGATGTAAGATTTTCCTCTCCTACATTCCTCACAGCCTTATCCCATATAGCATCAAACTTGCTACATTCGATGCTCATGGTAAAGTCCTTGTGTTTTATTGTCAGCAAGTCCATATTACGTTAGCTCCAGAAACTTGTGTAACCTGATGAAAGACGTTTCTTCATCTCATCCAGTTTGGCAAGAGAAACAGATTTATATGCCTCATCAGTTTCTTCTACATCAAAAGAACATTCGGATATTTCTTCCAATTCCTCACTTATTGTCTTTCCTATATCTTCAAGGAACTGCATGCTTACTCTTGTTTCATCACCCTCAATTCTTGAAAGAATCTTCATGTTGGTGATTTCATCAAGGGCACGAGCTATGACAAATTCTTCTTTAAGTTCCTCATCCTCACTCAAATCTTCATCTTGACGATAAGGCAGATTGTTCACGACATACAGCAGCACCTCGTTTCTTGTACGATAAGCTATCTTAAACGGAGTACCCTCCAGTTTGTCATTTATCTTCTGTAAGTATGCAATAGCAGTATCACAAACGCCCTTGTGTGCAGAATACACATCTACGCCCTCTACGGCATTACCTATCAGTTCAGCACTCCCCAGTTTGCCAATCTTCTCGTGTCTGCTATCAAGACCACCCAAGAGGTCAACCTCATTCATCTCTATAGTCATAGCTCTGTCGAGCACCTTACGGCTGAATGAGAAAGTAGTTTCATCCATATTGACTGTACCCACTACTATCAGGTTCTGAGGAATGCAGATACCCTCTTGCAGGAAACGATTCCTTACATCCTCATCAGAAGTCAACTCGTCAGTAAGTATCCTGTACCAATCCTCCTTACTCTTTTCAAGTATAGGGTCAGTTTCTATCTTTCCGTTCTCCTTTGCCTTGCGACTTTCCACCACACTCAGATATTCAGCAAAGTATTGCTCTACAGGAGCGAGGTTCATCTCATCAAGACAAAGGAAATAAGGCACGTCAGGTTCTTCCCATGCTTTCGCTATGAACTTTAAGAAATCGCCAGCTACAAACACAGGGGTTCCACTAACTCGGCTAACATAACCTATCAGTTCTGATGAATCATGCCAATTTGGCTTCACCTGAACCATCTCAAAATTACGGGGTTTTTGAGCCTTATATTCTTCGCTTCCCTCATCCCAACAAGCACGAGCCAACTCTCTTACTATTCGGCTCTTACCTGTTCCTGAGATACCAGCCAAAAGCAAGAAAGGTTTTGATTTGATAGCTGTTATAAATGGACGATATTTATTGTATGATTGAACATCAATACTATTATTTGGTTGTTCAACGGGTTGCACAGTTTTTGTCTTAAAATCAATAACTGAATATGCATGTTCGTTTGTATCCATATAGCTTATATATTCGTTTCTAGATTTGTTATAGTTATTAATATTTGAAGGGTACCAGAATTTCTGATATGTAATTAATTCTTGTATTTTATCGGCGTTTTCTATATATGCTTCGCTATTCATTGAGAAGTATAATACCTTTGCCCTGAAACGAAAACAAGAATAGGCACGAGCTAAAACTTGCATCATTTCAGAGGCTTGCCTTTCATATTGATTCCATTTTAATACCCTCCTTATATTGTTCTCAAGGTCCATATTGGATTCTCTTGCTCTTTCAATGGACTTAACAATTGATTGTACAGAGAATTGAGGATTCGTACAAACATTAGTGTTGCAAAAGACAAAATAAAGAATTTCGTTTAGCTTAAGTTCACTTTGCTTATTTGGGCTATTTTCTGCCATATAGAACAATAGCGAAACGACTGCTCGGTAAGGAGCTAAAAAAGTTTTATCTTCTATACATTCAGACAATGACTCTGATGTTCGCGTATTAGGAAATTGAAATTTAAGCACAAAATTCCTTATTGCAATCAATGGGTCTTTAGCTGCCCCCTTACAAGTTCCAGTACCTTTATAAAGGTTATAATAAAACTGTAGGGTTGTGGAATTATTATTTTCTGACTTATCCACTATATTGGAAACGTTACCACCGCCTTGAACAAATTTTGCAACATCTTGCACCCTTTGTTCTAGCATGGAAATTCTTTGGTCAGATGTGAACAAATATCTAGGCATACTTATCTGACTTATATTTAGTTAACAAATCTGATACGGACAACGCTAGTGCTTTTGCCAACTGAGGTGGAACAGCATTACCTATCATTTCATAAACGTTACCTCTAGAACCTATGAATTCAAAATCTCTGTCGAAACTCTGAAGACAAGCTGCCTCTCGTGCCGTTATTGTTCTAGCTTGTTTTGAATCATAATGTATGAATCTATTACCATCCTTGTATAAATGAGCTATAATAGTCGTACTTGGCAAATCTGGTTCAAGAACATGATATCTATGAATAGGTGATTTAGAACCTATTTTTTTCTCATACAAATCAGCTATCTTTTTACTATCAAACTCTCTTTTGCCTGATTCTATGTCTTCAGCCAGCAGTTTGAAGGTATCCATGTCACGTGTATTACTGTATCTGGGTTCATGCCAAGACAAGTCACTTTCAGGTGTAGAGTGAGATGTCTTTTTAGAATGATGCTTATCATCCCAATAAGCTTCAAGTGGGGGTAAATCCCCTATAGCTTCCCTTACTGTATGTATTTTCTTTGACTTATGTGACGGAAGAATGTTATTGTAAAAATCATTCAAGATACTTTGAGCATCTTCATTAAACGCTTTCGTATTCAAGCCGACTAAAATAACCCTTTTTCTATTTTGTGGTACATTATAGTCTGCTGCATTAACAATAGCCTGATTAAGTTTGTCTGTTATAATATATCCAATTTTTGCGAACTCCTGTGGAATGATTTCCGAGACCTTCATACCATGGGGAGCTGCACTCAGAATGCCTGGCACGTTTTCAAAAATAAACAAGTCAGGTTTATATCTATCAACTATTGAAAGGTAATGCTCAAACAGGTAGTTCCTATAATCATCTTGCATACCATGTTCATCACGTACTCGCCCTGCAACAGAATACGCTTGACAAGGTGGTCCTCCAATAACAATATCTATTCCATTTGCTGAATTAACATATTTATCCAAACCTTCGTTACTGCCAAAATCAGGGTCATTATGCCAACCTGTAAAAAGTTCATTTTCGCGTTGAATATCAAAATGCAGAATGCTTTGGTCAGCATCCTTCTTTCCCCATTTTTTTGACATTCTATTTCGCAAAGTCAAGACCTGAGGTTTTTTCCATTCTACAGCAGCTATATCATTATACATACCTGTCTGCATAAAACCATCAGTTAGTCCTCCACAACCAGCGAAGAGGTCAAGCATCTTTATTTTGTTATTTTTTGCCATTTTCAAGCCATTTCATAATTTCTTCAGCAATTGCCTTTCCAAGCATAGGTGGAACAGCATTACCAACTTGTCTATATTGCTGAGTTTTGTTTCCCATGAATATGAAATCATCTGGAAACGATTGTAATCTTGCACTCTCGCGAACCGTAGGTATTCTGTTCCATTTATAGTGAAAATGTGAACGATGTCCTGTATTTATCGTAAGTGAAGGTTTCTTACTATGATACCTAGTTAAAGCCTCATGATACTTGTATATTCCTTGATACTCAGGAGGTAATGATTTATAGTTTTTCCCCTCAGGTACCATAGCTATGAATTTCTTTGTTTTAGCGTCATGTATAGTTCCTTCATGATTATACAACTTTGTTGCTCCTCTACGCATCATACGTTGATACTCAGTCTTGGGTTCTGATGGGTATTGTTGTATCTTCTCGCCTACTTCGTCTATCAAAGGAGGCAAATCACCTATAGCATCTTCACAGGTTACATAGTTTTCAGGGGAGGTTGTTGGTTGTGGGTAAATAAAAGATTCCTCAGAATTAAGTAAACCTACGAACACAACACGTTTTCTAATTTGAGGAATACCATAATCTGGAGCATATAAAATTTGGGGCTCTCCCATTTTATATCCTAACTCTGTAAAGTCTTTTATTATCTTATCTTTAACCAAGCCACCATGAAGCTGAATCATCCCTGGCACATTCTCTAAGACAACTGCATTCGGTTTTAGAACTTTTGCAGTCTTCACCATCGCACGATAGAGAACATTACGAGAGTCATCAATTTGTCTGGGACCAGCCAAAGAAAATCCTTGACAAGGAGGACCTCCTACCAACACATCAGGTTTAGTTCCTCTTTCATCAAAGAATGATTTTATCACCTCAATATTATCGAGATTAAATAAATCAAGATTCATAGCAACTGCATCATCGTGATTACGTGCAAAAGACTTCAAGGCCATTTCGTCAACATCTATTCCCAGAGCGACATTAAATCCTGCATCTTGAAATCCTCTTGATAGTCCACCACATCCGCAGAACAAATCTAATACTGTATATTTTTTTGATTTAGCCATTTTATTCTTGTTTTCTAATAAAAGAATATTTTACCACAGTACCACTTGGCAGTACTCTTTTTCGCCCTGAGCCTGTTGAGTAAAATTCCAATATCTTTGGTTTTTTATTCCTTATTCCATTCAAGAATTCTAAAGTTTCACCCTTCGGAGTTGGCTCTGCACCATTTTTCCTGTCGATTTCTATAGCCAAAGTAATATCATCAGGAAGATATGATTTACTTTTTAACTTGTCAGGTTTTACATATATGCCTTGACAAACACGTTCCAGATAATTTTGTTTGCATAAATCAACAACGGCAGTACGAATAGCAGTATATTTACCACAATCCCTGAAATCTGTATAGTTAAACAAGTGTCCTATATCACTTCTTTCTACTATTCGTTTTATGTTATTGTAAACGCTATTTTCCTTGAATGCCATTAAAAAAGCCCTTCCTTTTGAAAAGGAGGGCGCAGAAGAAAGATTAGGATACCGAGGTTTAGCACAACCCATCAGACAATAATCATTTCAGTCTACGCCCTCGTAGAGCGTAAACACCCATGTATGCCTGATTGCTGATTAATTGAAGTGCTAATTCGGTATCCTCAGCAAATCAAGGATGTTATTTGCTAAATGTTTTCTTGTTTTACTTGTTAATAGTTTGGTTTTTAGTTTCTCATAGGTACAAAAATAGCGCACCCTCATCCCTTGCATACTTGAAAGCTGGCCGTCAGCAAAGGCCTCACTACATTACACAAGGAAAGGGTACGCCTATCAAGGCGTATCCCAATCCCGCGAGGTAGTAGTGAAATTTAGTTTGCTGACTATTCGCTTTCAAACCTCATCAGAATCTTCGATACGAATTCTTTAACCCACGATGTCCTGCAAATGCTCTTTCGAACACATGCAACTGCAAAAGTAATAAAAAAATCTCACTCTCCCAAACATCCCTCACAAATTTAATATTTTTTCAGTTGTCATATCATTGCCTAAAAGTCGTCAAAGTCGTCAAAGTCGTCAATAACCTTTAAGAGAATTGAAGCGCACACATCGGACTAATTCAAAATCAAGGGGCGATGACAGATGAAAAAAGAAGAGAGAAACCATTAAGGAAAAGAGATATTTATATTATATATATAATAACCTATACGTGCACGTACGTAACAGCGTTGACGACAATGACGACAATGACGACAATGACGACTTTGGAAATAAAACTGTCAACCAAAATCAGGAAAAGACACCCAAACATCCCTCCCCAATTTAATACTTTTTTTAAGGATGCTGAGCACGGCCATTCTTTAAGATCACATTTTGCGACCTTAAAATATTCACATAAAAAAGCCTCGCCTGACATTTAGACAAGCGAGGTGGATTTACGAGTTCAGTCCTTCTATCTTATGCATAATACTATCAGGTTTTTCTGCCCACTGAATTACATCCTGGGGATTTTGCCCCATATAGGAGATGTAATCACATATAAGCTGATA
>JAEEGL011581792.1_pt1 | contig 10772 bp, 9 predicted proteins | sample 9134231 | NCBI WGS metagenome assembly JAEEGL01 (sample SAMN16246548, study PRJNA631951) | gut metagenome | biome: gut microbiome; feature: rumen; material: fiber-attached | host: Bos | place: Iran: Karaj | collected 2018-10
ATCTCAAAGTATTGAAATTGGTGTTAGAGTTGACGTTAGAAATGAATTATTAGAAGACTTATGAAATGTTATATATGATCCATCTATCTTTATAAAAACAAAGACTTATGGTGATGAAATAAGAACATTCTGTACTAATCCAGGTGGATATGTTACAAAAGAAAATTATTATGGTTATATATGTGTTAATGGGCATGCCTTAAAAGATATTAAGTCAAGTAATTCGAACTTTGCCTTCATCTCTAAAGTTAATTTAACTGAACCAGTTACAAATACTCGTGAATATGGTGAATGTATTGCTAAAATAGCTAATTGCTTAGGTGATTCTAAGCCAATATTACAAACATTGGGAGACTTAAAAAAATATAGAAGAACTAGAGACAGTCGTCTTAATAAATTATTTATTGCGCCTACACTTAAAGATGTTGTGCCAGGGGATTTAGCTTTAGTTATGCCTCATAGAATTATTACAAATATCTTAGATGGACTAGAAGCATTAGATCGTATAATACCTGGTGTTAATAATGATGAAACACTTCTTTATGGACCAGAGATTAAATTCTTCTCTAATGAAATTGAAACCGATAATAAATTTAGAGCCAAAGATCATAATATTTACTTTATTGGTGATGGAGCAGGTAAAGCTGGTAATATTGTAATAGCTGCAGCTACTGGTCTTGTTTCAGCAAGAGATATCTTAGATAGGATGAAATAATGGATTACTATTATAAAGAGTTTGCTAAATTACAAGAAGAATTTCATGAAGTAATGCATGATTATCCGCTTTTTTCAGAAACTATTAGAGATATTGAAGAGAAAGATATTAAAGAAATTAATGAATTAATTAATAAAAATGATGAGTATTATTTAAAACAAGCTAATAGGAAGCTATCTGATTTAATTGATTTTATTAAAAATACTAGTACAAGTATTAAAGAAGAATATCAAAAGTTTGATAAATTAGCTAGTATTTGGGAAAAAGTAAAGATAACTAATGTAGATGATAATGAATTAGATGCTATAAATAGTAAAGTAAATGAGGCTAATAGATTAATTAATAGTCATGAATTAAAAGATTTAAAGGAAGCTAATAATATTTTAGAAAGACTTATTAAAGATAATAAATAAATCATGAAAATGATTTATTTTTTTATATTTTATTTAATAATTATAATTACTGTAAAAACCCTAAATATTTCTTAAAAAAATCAATATTTTAATTGCATGGTTCTACCATAAATGGTATAATTATCTTAGAATAGGAAGGTTTATGAAAATATTACTAATTAAGAATAATCGTTTATATAGTTATATACTTCCAAAAGAGGTTAAGGATAATTTCTGGATTACGGATATTGATAGTTTTGATAATGTTCGTAATCTTATTAATGTGGAAGCAGAAAACGGCGAATGGGTACTAGTTAGTAATTATGATACTCATATCGTTGATACATCAAGTACCCATGATAAAGTAGTGTTATCTGAATATCACTTTTATTCCATAAAAAATGATAGTGAGAAGAGTTTATATTATTTATATGCCATTCCTGATGTTGAAAAAACATATGTATCTTATGAAATATTAAATGATGCTATTTTAAATATTGGAAGAAGCTCTAGTAATGATATTGTTTATGATAATTCATTAGTAAGTGATGAACATGCTAAGTTAGAGTTTAATAATAATACATGGGTAATTACTGATAATAATTCTAAAACTGGAGTTTATGTTAATGATAAAAAAATAGATAATAATTATGTGCTATCATATGGCGATATTATTTTTATCGCTGGTTTGAAAATAATTATTATGAAAAAATTTCTTTTAATAAATAATGTTTTAAATACAGTTAGTATTAAGACAAATATGTTAAAAGAAATGGCAAAGCCAAGTTACTTTGTTGATGAAACAAAAGAGAAAGATGAAGATTTAAATAGAAATCTTTATGCAAAAGAAGAATACTTTTATCGTTCTCCAAGATTTATTGAAGATATTGTTAAAGAAACAGTAAGTTTTGATAATCCACCAGCTAAAGTAAATGTTGAAGAAGGGTCATTAATACTAACTATTGGACCAATGTTTACGATGGCTCTTACTTCTTTTACAACGGCATTTACCACAATTAATAATATTACTAATAAAAATATGACTCTAAAAGAAGCACTTCCATCATTAATAATGGCTGGTAGTATGTTTGTAAGTATGCTAATATGGCCACTTATTTCTAGAGTATTAGATCGTAAAAGAAAAAAGAAAAAAGCAGCTGAACGTATTAAAAAATATGAAGATTATTTAGCGGGTAAAACTAGAGATATTGATTCAATTATTGAAAATCAAAGTACAACACTACGTGATAAATATATATCACTCGATGAATGTGCTAATATTATTTTAAGAAAGAAATCGAACTTATGGCAACGTTCAATTAATCAAAAAGATTTCTTAGCACTTCGTTTAGGTATGGGTGATATGCCGATATTTGCAGATATTAATTATTCAAAGCAAGATTTTACTTTAGAAGATGATGAATTAAGAGAAAAAATCGAGAAAATAGTTGAAGAAAGAAAGATGCTAACTAATGTTCCAATAGTTTATTCAATGATTGAAAAATATATTACCAGTATTATTGGAACGAATAGTTTAATTCATGAATTCTTTAAAGGGCAATTACTTCAATTAATTACTTATCATAGTTATGAGTTTTTAAAAATAGTTGTTTTAACCGATAAAGAGAATGCATCATCATTTGATTATTTTCATAATTTGCCATATTTATTTGATGATATGCATCAAATAAGATTCTTTGCAAGTGACTTAGATGAAACTAAAGAAATATCTTTATATCTTGAAAGAATATATCAAGATCGTAAAGCTAATAAAGCTAATTATGTGGATACTCCACCATATTATGTTATAATTACGGATAATTATCATATGTATCGTGATGTTGAAATAATTAAAGATATTTTATCTGATGGAACTAATTATGGTTTTAGTTTATTAATATTTAGTGAGAAATTACAAAACTTACCAAGTGAATGTAAAAACTTTATTAATGTTAATAAAGAACGTTCAGGTATCTTTGAAAGTGAAATTAGTGTTGGTAATCAAAGAGAATTTAAAACGGAATTATGTAATGATTTTAATGTCAATATTGATGATTGTATTAAAAAGATTAGTAATATTCCAATTGAGTTTAATAGTGATGATAAGACATTACCAAATACCATTAGTTTCTTAGAAATGTATAATGTTGGTAAAGTAGAGCAATTGAATGTATTACAAAGATATCAGAGTAATAACTCACAGAAATCACTTGCAGTTCCTGTTGGGGTAGAGAAATCTGGTAGTTTATTAAAACTTGATTTACATGAGAAATATCATGGACCACATGGTTTAATAGCCGGTATGACTGGTTCTGGTAAAAGTGAATTTATTATTACATATATTTTATCAATGGCTGCTAATTTTAGTCCACAAGATGTTTCATTTATTCTAATCGACTATAAAGGTGGAGGTTTAGCTGGTGCATTTGAAAATCGTGAAACTGGGGTAAGTTTACCTCATCTTGCTGGAACTATTACCAATTTAGATGTTAGTGAGATGAATCGTAGTTTATCTTCTATTCAATCTGAACTTCGTCGTCGTCAACAAATATTTAATGAAACAAGAGATAAATTAGGTGAAAGTACCGTTGATATTTACAAATATCAGAAGTTCTTTAAAGAAGGTAAGGTCGAGGAAGCTATTCCACACTTGTTTATTATTAGTGATGAGTTTGCTGAACTTAAAAGTCAACAACCAGATTTTATGGATCAATTAATTCAAGCCGCTCGTATTGGACGTAGTTTGGGAGTTCACTTAATATTAGCTACACAAAAACCTAGTGGAGTAGTAAATGATCAAATCTGGAGTAACTCAAGATTTAGAGTATGTCTTAAAGTTCAAGAAAAGTCAGATAGTAATGAAATGATTAAAACTCCAGATGCGGCTTTCTTAAAGCAAGCAGGAAGATTTTATTTACAAGTAGGATATAATGAGTTGTTTGCTCTTGGACAATCAGCATGGTGCGGAGCCCAATATTATCCAACGGAGAAAATTAAGAAAAAAGTTGATCAATCGGTTGTAGTTATTGATAATGTAAGTAACGTTATTGCTCAAAATGATGATTCATCTACAACGCAAGTTAAATCTAGTGGTGAAGAATTAAATAATGTACTTAACCATATAATTACTGTATGTAATGAAAATCATCTTAAATCAGGTAAACTATGGTTAGAAAAGATTTTATCACATATTTATGTTGATAAATTAGCTATTAAATATGATTATCATGAAGAGGCATTTAAACTTAATCCAATTATTGGTGAGTTTGATGATCCAAATAATCAAAGACAAGATTTATTAACTATTAATTTAACCGAAGATGGTAATACTAGTATTTATGGAAGTAGTGGTAGTGGTAAAGAGTTATTACTATCATCAATGATTTATTCTATAATTACTAATCACTCTCCAGAAGAAGTAAGTATATATATAATTGATTTTGGTTCTGGAGTATTGGGTAGCTTTAGAAATGCTCCACAAGTAGGTGATTTTATCCTTCCTAGTGAAGAAGATAAGATTAATAATATCTTTAAATTACTTGATGATGAATTAGAAAGACGTAAGAAATTATTTGTTAACTATAATGGTGATTATCAAAGTTATATTGCAAAAAGTGGTAATAAAGTACCATACATTCTATTATTTATAAATAATTATGATGTTTTCCAAGATACTTTTGATTTTGAAGATGTTATGAATAAAATATCTCGTGAGTGTGCTAAATATGGAATTATTATTATTCCTACTATTAATACAACTGGTGGAATGAGATATAAACTAAGACAGAATTTCAAATCAGATATTACTTTACAATTTAATGATCAAGATGATTATTCAATGATTATTGGTAATACTCATAAACTATATCCCGCTGATATATATGGTCGTGGTTTAGTTAAACTTGATAATATTTATGAATTTCAGACTGCTCATATCTTTAATGAAGAAGAAGAGAAAAATGGACTTGATAAAGTTATTAATGAATTAAATAGTAAGTATGCAATGAAAGCACCAAAGATACCAGTAGTACCTGATGTAGTATTAGTTAGTGATGTTATTTCTGAACTTAAAGATTTATCTCGTGTTCCAGTTGGAATCAATAAAGAGTATATCTCTACGGAATCATTTAACTTTAAAGATAACTATGTTACATTAGTTGCTGATAATGATGATTCTATTTCACGTAATAACTTTACAATAAGTCTTACGAAAGTATTATCTAATCTTAAAAACAATAATTTAATATTAATTGATGTTGATAGTAAATTAGCTAGTAATTATGAAAAAGTATCATATGTTAACAGTAACTTTGATGAAGTAATTAATAAAGTTTGTGATAGTATGGAATATCAATATAAAGTTTATGTTGATAATAATTATAATACTAGTTCACTTGTTAATACTAATACAACAGTAGTTATAATAGATGGATTTACGAAGTTGTTATCAAGAATAAGTGAATCAGTTAAAAAGAGATTTTTAGAAGCAATTAAAAATGCGAAAGATCTCGGACAGTTCTGTTTAATTGTTGTCGACCGTGTTGACAATTTAAAGAAATTAGAGTATGATGAGTGGTATAAGAAGGTAATTCAAAATAACTATGGTATTTGGATTGGAAATGGCGTAGCAGATCAATCATTAATCAAGACTAATATTGGATTTAAGAAGACTAATAATGAGATTATGGATGGCTTTGGAATAGTAATTAAAAATACTAAGACAAGTCTAATAAAACTTATTAGTGATGGTGAAAAGAGGATGGATGAAGAATGATTGAGAATAAAGTATTAGTTTCTGTTATTGTTCCATTATTGGAAAAGAAATATGATATATATTTTCCAGTTAATCGAAAAATTAGTAATGTTATTAAAATGATTAAAACTTCTTTATGTCAACTATCACAGGGTTCATTTGATATGAATGGCACTTATGTTTTATATAATAAAGATGATGGTGAACCATATGATATGAACATACTTGTGAGAGAATCAAATATAAGAAACGGTTCAAGTGTTATTTTGTTGTAGAGGAGGTGAAAATAACAATGAATAGTGATTTAGATTTTATGGTATCAACTGAAGGATTGCATGATAAAGGGAAAGAAATTGGAGAAGAATCTGCAAAGATTAAAGAAGCTCTAGCTGATATTGATGCAGCAAGAAAATCTCTTGATGGATGGGTAAGTCAAAATAAAGAAAGATATGATAATAAGTTAGCAAGTGCACTACCAAAATTGTATGAAATGACTGAAGTTATTGATTCATATAGTGGTGTAGCTATACAAACCTCTGAAAGAGCAGTTGCTGTTGAAAACAAAATTGCTGCTGCAATTGAAAATGATGATATTCCAGCTTAATGGAAGAAAGGAAGAATATATATATGGTTGATATAAAATTAAATGCAGCTAGTTTACTTGAAGCTGCAAAGAAAATAGAAGATGCTGCTGCTAGAATAGATGCATCAATTAATCGTATTGATAGTGCTATGTCTGATTTAGATTCAGTATGGAGTGATAAAAACTCTAAAAAATATTTAGCAAGATATGAAGAATTGAAACAAGATTTTCCAACTTTTAAAGAAGCAGCTCATAACTATAGTGCATTCTTAAATGCAGTAGTTGAAGCATATAGAAAAGAATTTGTTGAACCAACTTCAGCAAGTGTAAATTAAAAAATAATCTTTCGATTATTTTTTTTAATTATTTTTTGATAGTTCAATGATTAAGTCCATATTATCATCATTTGCCATGATGTTTTTATGGATTTTTTTACATTTTTCACATTCATATATTATTTTATATGTATCACGATATTTTTCGATACCTATGGGCTTTAATAGCCCATGACAGTTATTACTACGATCACCTGGTAAGTTATCAACGTGTAATGAATAAAGGCAATAATTACAGTGATCTCGGGCAGTATACCCGAGTTTTTTTATTTCTTTACCACAATTAGCACATATAAAATTTTCATCAATCATATTAAATCTTTTCATAATTAGATTATATAATAAAAGAAATACTAAGTAAAGAAGACTTTTTATTAAAAATAATGTATAATTATAATGGAGGGTATATGAAAAAGCAAGCTAATAACCAAAAAGATGGAAGGGAAAATAGGTTTTGCGAGGTTTCTTCTGACGATGTTCTTTCTTTATATGTCAGATCGGAAGAGTTAGAGTATGTTCCTACTAGTTACAATATAGTTTTAAAAGATAATAAAGAATATATCGGACATATGTTTGTTCAGTATACTTGTAATAATAATATTGTAATTATGATTAAAGATGAATATCAAGGTAAAGGATATGGATACCATGCATTATGCTTACTTATTGATTATCTTCTATCAAGAGGTGTTAAAAATTTCGAGTTATTTGCTCGTGATGATAATATTCCATCATTAAAAGTATTATCAAGAATTCATGAACGATATGGTGCAAAAGAAGTGGAAAATAGATGGGGAGAAACAGTATATCGTTATGATTTTAATGAAAAAAATTTGAGTGGCAAAAGATGAGAATTGTTTGCAAGAATAAGAAATATGTGGTATTCTAAATTATGGTGATGATATGAAGAATATCGAGAGAAGTTTAATTATTAATTTGTTTATTGTTGTTGTCTGTGTAATACTTTTTAAAAGTGTAAGTTATTCAGCTAATGATAAGCCAAATGAAGCTAACAAGAATCTATTAATTGAAACGGGGAATATGCAAGTTGTCTTAAATATTCCAAGTGATAAATATGATTTAATTAATGAAGATGGCTATGAGTTTTCAGTTAAAAATACGGGTAATATTCCAATTGAATATTATGAAATAAGGGTAGTTGATCAAGAAAACAAAATATCAACAATGCCACATAGTTATGTTGATTTTTCAATTACCAAAGATAACAAAAGTGATAATACCATAAAAAATCTTGGTGATAATGATAGTATTATTTATTCAGGATATAATTTAGATGTTGGTAAAAGTTCATCTTTTAATTTAAAAATGTGGGTTAAGAGTGAAATAAAAGACTCATATGGAAAAGAATTATTTGGGGCCATAGAAATTACTTTATATCAAAAGTTTGATGTTTATAAAAACTATGTTTTATATGAGGGAGAAGGATTTAATATCCCAGTTAGAACATCAATATATAATCCAATTTCGAGTACTATTCCAAAAAGGGATGGATATGAGTTTATTGGATGGGAAACCAAGGATGGTAAAAAGAAGTATTATCCTGGTGAAACATATGAAGAAAATATAGGTACAACATTATATGCAAGATGGGATAAAGTTTAGTCATTTGACACTTTACCCTTTGTAAAATAAAAAAAATATTATATAATATATATAGGAAAATAAGGAAGGATACTAAAAGTATCGCTTTTTTATGTTAGAAGAGGTGGATTAATGGGACTTAAATATGATGAGAGTTCAATTAAAATATTAGAAGGTTTAGAAGCTGTAAGAAAACGTCCAGGTATGTATATTGGATCGACTGATAGACGTGGATTACATCATCTTATTTGGGAAATTGTTGATAATTCAATTGATGAAGTTATAAATGGATTTGGTGATCGAATAATTATTACTTTACATAAAGATGGTAGTGTAACAATTGAAGACTTTGGTCGTGGTGTTCCTATTGGAAAACATGCTAGTGGAAAGTCCACACCAGAAGTTATTTATACCGTCCTTCATGCCGGTGGTAAATTTGAAGAAGCTGGTTATAAAGTATCTGGTGGACTTCATGGTGTTGGTGCATCAGTTGTTAATGCATTATCAAAGTGGATGGAAGTAATTATTCATCGTGATAAGGGAGAATACTTTATTCGCTTCCATAAAGGTGGTATTGTTGATACACCACTTACGAAGATTGGTAATACTAATAGAACTGGTACAAAAGTTCATTTTATGCCTGATGATAAAATCTTTGGTAATAATACTTTTTCATTTACAACGATTAGTGAAAGAATGCAAGAGTCTGCTTTTCTTTTAAAGGGACTTACAATTGATGTAATAGATGAGGAAACTGGAAGAAGCAATCATTTCTGCTATAAAGATGGTATTAAAGAGTTTGTTTTATTCTTAAATGATGATAAAGATAAATTACATGATGTTGTTGGTTTTAGTGGAACTAAAGATGGTATGAATATTGATATTGCATTTCAATATACTGATACTTATAATGAAACCATTGAATCATTTGTTAATAATGTAAAAACTAGTGATGGTGGATCACATGAAGTTGGATTTAAAACAGCTTTAACTAAAGTATTTAATGACTATGCTAAAAATAATGGTTATTTAAAAGCTAAAGACAAAAATCTTGAAGGTAGTGATACAAGAGAAGGATTAACGGCTATTATATCACTTCAAATACCTGAGGCCTTACTTCAGTTTGAAGGGCAGACAAAGGGGAAGTTAGGTACTCCAGAAGCAAGAACTGCTGTTGAAAGTATTGTTACGGAAAAACTTCAATTCTTCCTAGAAGAAAATAAAAAGATAGCTACTTTAATCATGGATAAAATGGTAAGAAGTAAGATAGCCAGAGAAGCAGCTAGAAAAGCAAGAGATGAAGCAAGAAGTGGTAAAACCAAAGGCAAAGTTGAAAAGAACTTATCTGGTAAACTTGCACCAGCTTCAACCAAGAATCCGGCTAAAAATGAATTATTCTTAGTCGAGGGTGATTCTGCTGGTGGAAGTGCGAAATCAGGTCGTGACCGTACATTCCAGGCAATACTTCCTTTACGTGGTAAAGTACTTAATACTGAAAAAGTACGAATGGAAGAAATATATAAAAATGAAGAAATAAATACGATGATCTATACCATTGGTGCGGGTGTTGGAAGTGATTTTGATATCAATGATTCTAACTATGATAAAGTTATTATTATGACCGATGCTGATGATGATGGAGCACATATTCAAATATTATTAATTACGTTCTTTTATCGTTATATGCGACCATTAATAGAAGAAGGACATTTATATATTGCTTGTCCACCTTTATATAAGATTTCAAATAAAAAAGAGGTTTTCTATGCATGGACCGAAGAAGAAAGAGCTGAAATATATAAAGAACATAAAGGTATGGAAACAGCTCGTTATAAAGGACTTGGTGAAATGAATGCTGAACAACTTTGGGAAACAACAATGAATCCGGAAACAAGAAGTTTAATTCGTGTTAATATAACAGATGCAGTCCTTGCCGAACGTCGTGTTAGTGTACTTATGGGTGATAAAGTTGAACCAAGAAAAGAATGGATAGACGAAAATGTTATCTTTACCCTTGAAGATGACTATGAGATTGGAGGGTAATCATGAGTAGTATGTTAAATAGAATGATGGATTTAGCCCTTGAAGAAGTAATGGGTGATAGATTTGGTCGTTATGCTAAAGCAATTATTCAAGATCGTGCTATTCCCGATGTTCGAGATGGTTTAAAGCCAGTTCAAAGAAGAATATTATATGGTATGTATGATGACCATAATACTTATGATAAACCAACTAGAAAATCTGCTAAAACAGTAGGTTATATCATGGGTAATTTCCATCCACATGGTGACTCTAGTATTTATGATGCGATGGTTCGTATGAGTCAGTGGTGGAAACAATCTACACCATATATTGAAATGCAAGGTAATAATGGTTCAATGGATGGTGATGG
>JAEEGL012552200.1_pt1 | contig 10772 bp, 11 predicted proteins | sample 9134231 | NCBI WGS metagenome assembly JAEEGL01 (sample SAMN16246548, study PRJNA631951) | gut metagenome | biome: gut microbiome; feature: rumen; material: fiber-attached | host: Bos | place: Iran: Karaj | collected 2018-10
CATCAAAATCCATGTGCTACCTCCGTAATATCTTTTTGGGATGAGTTACTGCAGAGGTCTTTCGCATGTCACAAAAACAAGAAGAGCCATTCCTGAATTTTCGTTCAAGAATGACTCTAAAATGAGTACTTTATTGATTCATCTATGATACTACTTCCCTATTATTCCCGTGTAAATAGGCTCATTCTGTTGTAGTATTGTTGCAGTAAAAATATGTGATCCCTTGTAATCCGCTTGTTTACTGGTATTACAGCTTGGTGGACTTAAGTGTCGGGAACAACAACACGTCTCTGATTGTCGCACTATCAGTAAGCAGCATGCACAGTCTGTCAATACCATAGCCGATACCACCGGTTGGTGCCATACCAACTTCCAAAGCGTTGAGGAAGTCCTCATCGGTGTGCTCAGCTTCTTCATCACCGGCAGCTGCATTGGCGTCCTGCATTGCGAAGCGCTCACGCTGATCGATAGGATCGTTGAGCTCTGAGTAGGCGTTGCACATCTCCCAGGTGTTGATGAAGAGCTCGAAACGCTCAACCTTCTCTGGATCAGTGGGCTTCTTCTTGGTAAGAGGTGAAATTGCAAGAGGGTGATCCATGATGAATGTTGGCTGGATCAGCTTCTCCTCGCAGAACTCCTCGAAGAAGAGGTTGATGATGTCACCCTTAGTGTGACGATCTTCAAACTCGATGTTATGCTCCTTGGCAAGAGCCTTTGCCTCTTCATCACTCTTAACTGTATCGAAATCGATGCCTGCGTACTTCTTGATGGCATCGTTCATTGTCAGGCGCTCAAATGGCTTTCCCAGGTCGATCTCATTGTCGCCATACTTAATGAGTGTTGTGCCACACACCTTCTCGGCCAGGTAACGGAACATGGATTCTGTGAGTTCCATCATGCCCTCATAATCTGTGTATGCCTGGTAAAGCTCCATAAGTGTGAACTCAGGGTTGTGACGTGTATCAACGCCCTCATTTCTGAACACACGGCCGATCTCATATACTCTCTCGAGTCCGCCCACGATAAGTCTCTTGAGGTATAACTCAAGGGAAATGCGGAGCTTCCTCTCCTCGTCAAGGGCGTTATAGTGGGTAAGGAATGGTCTGGCCGCAGCGCCACCGGCATTCTCAACAAGCATAGGAGTCTCAACTTCCATGAAATCTCTATCAGCAAGGAAATTACGAATCTCACGAAGAATTGCGCTTCTCTTCTTGAAGGTCTCCCTGACATCCTCGTTCATGATGAGGTCCACGTATCTTTGTCTGTAACGGATCTCTGTATCTGTGAGTCCATGGAATTTCTCAGGAAGTGGCATAAGGGATTTGGACAAAAGAATCAGTTCCTTTACATGGACAGAAATCTCTCCTGTCTTGGTCCTGAAAGCAAAACCCTTTACACCTATGATATCTCCGATGTCCATCTTCTTGAAATCTGCATAAGCATCGTCACCTATGTCATTTCTTGAGACATACAGCTGCATCCTTCCGTCTCTGTCCTGAAGGTTTGCAAAAGAGGCCTTACCCATGACACGCTTGCTCATCATACGTCCTGCAAGAGAAACAACCTTCTCTGATGGCACTTCTTCAAGGGGCACTATAACTGCCTTGCCATCCTCCCCTGTAGGAGCCACAAACTCCAGGGCTTCAAAGTTGTCCCTGATGTCACTGGTGTGATGTGTCTGGTCATACTTGACTATCTGAAAAGGGTCTCTTCCCTGTTCCTGAAGCTCAGAGAGCTTGTCTCTTCTGACCTGACGAAGACGGCCAACGTCTTCCTGTGGTGCATTGTTGTTCTGCTGATTATTGTCTGCCACTTGCATTCCTCCTCTATAACGATAGTTTATATCTGACATTTACCATAACACTCTGCAGTTAATTCAAAAGCCGACGATCATGCTGGTCGCCGGCTCGCATTATCAGATATCGGTTGATCTCTCGATTCCAAGTACCTTGTACTTGAGAACGCCAGCCTGTGTCTCTACAGAAACTGTCTGTCCCTTCTTGGCTCCAATGAGAGCCTTGCCAACAGGTGACTCATTGGAAATCTTGCCCTTAAGGCTGTTGGCCTCTGATGAACCTACGATCTTGTATTCGAGATCCTCATTAAACTCAAGATCACGAATCTTGACCTTACATCCGATGCTGATCTTGTTGGTGTCAACATCCTCTTCTGTTACGACCTCTGCATTCTTGAGGATCTTCTCAAGAGCCTCGATCCTTGCCTCGATGTCGCGCTGCTCATCCTTGGCTGCATCGTATTCGGCATTCTCGGAAAGGTCCCCCTGCTCCCTTGCTTCCTTGATCTTCTGGGCAACCTCCTGTCTCTTGTTCACCTTGAGATCATGAAGCTCGTCCTCATACTTCTTGAGGCCTTCATAGGTTAAAATGTTTTTCTTCTCGTCCATAGTCATTTCCTACCCTTCATAAATATCTAAACGTAAAAGAAATACTAAAAATTCTCTTTTTAACTTGGCTATTATACAATCTATACCTGCCTATGTCAATCGGCACCGTCATTCCGGGGGATCCTGACCAAGCATAACCCTGGCACAGGCCCTTTTTAATGACTCCATATCGGTCATCTGGTTTATCTCATTCCTAAACCTGGCGCTTCCGGGCATCCCCGTGGTGTACCAGGACACATGCTTTCTCATCTCCCTTATACCGATGTATTCGCCCTTGTACTCAAGCTGCATGTCCGCATGTCTGATGACCGTTTCATATATTTCTTTTGCTGAAGGCCGCCCACAGGAAGTTCCCTCTTCAAAAAAACTCCTGATCTCCCGAAAGATGAATGGATTGCCCTGAGCTGCCCTTGCTACCATAACGCCGTCACACCCGGTCTCCTCAAACATGCTCTTGGCGCTCTCGCCGTCAACCACATCCCCGTTGCCAATTACCGGGATCCTCACAGCTTCCTTCACCTTTCTTATGATATCCCAGTCGGCTCTCCCGGAGTAGTACTGCTCTCTTGTTCTTCCATGAACAGCAACAGCGGCAGCTCCACCACTCTCCGCAGCCAGTGCACACTCAACTGCATTTACGGAAGCCTCGGAAAATCCTTTTCTTATCTTGACCGTAACCGGTCTGTCCGACACCCTGACAAGTGCAGAGACAATTTTTTCAATCAGTTCGGGATTCTTCATAAGGGCCGAACCTTCACCGTTACTTACTACCTTCGGCACAGGACACCCCATGTTGACATCAAGGATATCGTAGGCTCTGTCCTTTATCATCTCCACGGCCTCCTGCATGATCTCAGGTTCTGAGCCAAAGAGCTGCAGTGATACCGGATGCTCTTTTTCATGTATCTCAAGAAGCATATTGGTGTTGCGGTTCCTGTAAGTGATTGCCTTGGCACTCACCATCTCCATACATACCAGCCCGGCTCCCATCTCACTGCAGAGCACACGAAAAGGCAGGTCTGATACACCTGCCATGGGGCCCAGGATTATGTTGTTTTCCAGAGTAACGCTTCCTATCTGAAGCTTCCCGTATCCTGCCATCTCACTCTTCATCCAGTATTGCTGAAAGGTCCTCCCCCAGCACACATACCCTGTAGTACAGTGCCAGTGCCTCAAAGAGGTCCTGCCTCTTACGCCTGACTTCACCCACCAGGAGACCTGCCGTTATCTCATCGTAAGTAATGTCCTCCTCGTCGGCATTGGTTTCAATTGACACGCTGCCGTCGTCCTCAAAGACAATGGTAAATATGCCTCCGGCCTCCTGGGTAAAGAGCACGCTTATGATATTTAGTTCCTTCTTAATGCTCTCGGGTATCGCTTTGAACAGCGGATTAAAGTAGTACTTCTGCTCATAGGCATTGGCACCGCACAGTACGATCCTGCCGCCTGCTGCCTCCTCAAAGGTCCTTCCCTTGTTGGTCTTGTGCATGCCATCTATTTCATTTTCATTTTCGAAATCATTATCTGTCATATATCTCTCCATGTCCCTGCCCGGCAACTGTTCTTCGCCAGAATACATCCCCGATATCACTCCGGCTGATCCTGATCCTCAAATTCCTTCATCTGGGGCTTCTGCTTCCTGTTCTTCATATAAAGAATATGCAGCCCCTTCATGGTCAGTGTCGGATCATATACGTCAATCTCCTCTATCTCATCTGCAATGAGCCTTCCCAGGCCACCGGTGGCAACAACCTTCATTTCCGGACAGTCAGAAGCTTTCTTGATCTCATCTATTATATACTTTGTCTGCCCGATCTGTCCGTATATAAGCCCCGCCTGCATGCTGCTTATGGTCTCCTTGGCCAGTATGCTGTCAGGTTTTTTGATCTCTATCTCCGGCAGCTTGGCAGTACCCTCCCACAGGGCCTTGGCAGATATCCTGATGCCCGGTGACACAATGCCGGCATAGAACTCACCCTTTTCATTTATTGGTACATAGGTGGTGGCTGTTCCGTAATCGATGACAAGAACAGGCCCGCCGTATATCTCATAAGCTGCAACCGCATCCACTATAAGGTCCGGTCCTATCTCCCTTGGATTGTCCGTAGTTATCTTTATACCGGTCCTGATACCGGGGCCAACTATGTATGGTTTTTTGCCTATATATTTCACAATGGAATTAATAAGGGCATGCATCACCTGTGGTACAACACTGGCCACCATAACGCCCTCGATATCCTTAACACTGATGCCATAGAAAGTGAGCATCCCGGTGAGCTGCGTTCCATACTCATCAGATGTGCGCTGGGTCTTGCTCATCATTCTGAAGCTGCTTACCAGTTCTCCTTCCTTAAACACCCCAAAGGTGATATTTGTATTTCCAACATCAATTACAAGGATCATTTTCCCTTCCTCCATCACTGTGTCATCAATTTATACATATCCGTAGAGGCCTCTGACAGAGACTTCTCCGCCGTTTATACGCCGTATCTTGCGGGAGCCTTCTTCCTCCACCTCAACTTCAAGGGCTCCGAGGCTGTCAATTCCCAGGGCCACTCCCTCATATATGCCCTTGGGATCAAGGACCTTAACTGTCTCATTCCTGTTTACAAGCCTTGACTCATACTGGTGCCTTATGAGTGACAGATCATAGTTCCTCTGGTAACTGTCGTAGTTCTCTTCAAAGCGCTCCATGCACCGTGCAACCACCAGTCCTCTGTCAATTCTTTGACCGGTCTCTGACAAAAGAGATCCTGCCACCTCCTCAATATCTTTGGGAAAATCCATCATATTGACATTGATTCCCACACCTATGACAACGTCCCGTATGCCTCCATCGGGGAACATGTGGAGCTCAGTCAATATACCGCAGACCTTCCTGCCCCCAAGGACTATGTCGTTGGGCCACTTGATGCCACAGGCCTGCGCCTTAGCACCGCTCTCAGAAAGCGCAAGGTCAATCCCCTCTGCCACAGAGAGTCCCATAACAAGCGTAAGCATGGAGATCCTTTCAGGTGGAGCCGTGGGTCTTATGATGAGACTCATGGCAATATTGCTGCCGGGTGGTGTCTCCCAGCTCCTTCCCCTTGAGCCCCTGCCCATCTCCTGTCTGTCAGCAACCACTAATGTACCGTGGCCTGCTCCCTCCAGGGATAAGTCCCTGGCGTCATTGTTGGTGGAATCTGTCACATCTTTATATACAATATCGCGGGCAGCCCACCTGGTGTTGAGCTGCCCCAAAATGTGGTCTCTATCAAGCATATCCCTTACTTCTTCAATGTGGCGTACATCACAGCCTTTATTGTGTGCATGCGGTTCTCAGCCTCTTCAAATACAATGGATCTGTCGGACTCGAACACCTCATCTGTGACTTCCATCTCGTCCAGTCCGTACTTTTCCTTGATGTCCTTTCCAATACCTGTATTCAGGTCGTGGAATGAAGGCAGGCAGTGCATGAACACAGCTCCCTCTCCCGCATTGTTCATGACATCCATTGTCACGCGGTAGGGCTCAAGATCCCTTATCCTCTCCTCCCAGATACTGTCAGGCTCTCCCATGGAAACCCATATATCGGTGTAGATGACATCTGCACCCCTGGTTCCCTCTGTGACGTCCTCAGAGAAGTCAATTTCAGCACCTGTCTGCTTTGCGATCTCCCGACACTCATTTATAAGCTCCTCTGAAGGGAAATACTTTTTGTTGGACACTGCCGTGAAATGCATTCCCATCTTGGCACAGACAACCATAAGTGAATTGCCGGTGTTGTATCTGGCATCACCCATGTACACCAGGTGGATTCCCTTGAGGTGTCCGAAGTGCTCCCTTATGGTCAGAAGATCAGCCAGCATCTGTGTCGGATGAAACTCATTGGTCAGACCGTTCCAAACAGGAACCTTGCTGTATTTTGCAAGGGTCTCAACTATCTCCTGCTCAAATCCCCTGTACTCTATTCCATCAAACATTCCGGAAAGAACTCTTGCAGTATCTGCAATGCTCTCCTTCTTGCCAATCTGTGAATCGGAAGGGTTCAGATACGTGGATCCCATCCCGAGATCACTTGCTGCAACTTCAAAAGCGCATCTGGTCCTGGTGCTGGTCTTCTCAAATATGAGAGCAATGTTCTTCCCACGAAGTTCATCGTGGAGTATCCCTCTCTTCTTTTTGTCCTTGAGATCAGCAGCCATATCCACGAGGTATTCTATCTCCTCTGTGCTGTAATCAAGTAGTTTCAAAAAATCACGCCCGTAAAGCTCCATATCACACCTCCCGCCTGTATTATAAAAAAGGAGACTGCCCACTAAAAGCAATCTCCTACATTCTATCATATATAATTAAACTATGGAAACGCTTTATACTGTTTCCTTGTGTGTCCCGGCTATTACCAGAACACGTGGGCTCCTATTATTATGCCCTCTCTTCCGTTGACCCTTCTGAAGTGAAGCGCTGAACCAACTGTGGTCTCACCATTTATGGCTGCCTGTGCTGCCTGCAAGTTGCTGTCATATATCCTGCCGCTGTTGTAAACGTTTGCAACTGTTCCGTTAAGAGCCGGAGTAAACTGACCCGAAGCATAGATAACGCCATATATGCTGTTGGGATAAGCACCGCTCTTGACACGGTTCAGAACTACAGCTCCGACACCGACCTTGCCCTCATAGGGCTGATTGCCTGCCTCACACTGTATAAGTGCTGCAAGAAGCTTGACCTCGTCTGCGTCTGCACTGACTGCACCGCGGTTCTTGGTAAGAGCTGCCTTCTTCTCAGCCTCCTTGCGGAGCTTGATGGCTGCATTTGTCTCACCCTGGTCAATCTTGAAACTTGTTGTAACATATTCGGACTGGACGTAACCTGTCTCATCGTTGTAATCGACGGTTATCCATCCATCTCCTGTATCCTCAATGAGATCCACAAAGGTGTTCTCTGTAAGAACTCCAAGAACCTCTGCATCTGAAGATGCTTCTTTTCTCACATTGAGGGCACTGTCGTTGCTTGTGACGATCTGCTTGCCCACATCATTGGCAAGAGCCTCTGCATCATCATCAAACAAAAGATATTCATCCTTGGCCCAGCCGATCAGATCTCCGGACTGGATCTTGGTCCATCCGTTCTGTCTGTCAAGAATCTTGCCTCCACAGTCCTTGTAGAGAACACCGACCTTGACTCCCTCTTCATCGGGCTCTTCCCTGACATTCATCACGCTGCTGACATTTGCCATGACCAGCGTTGATTCTTCCTCTTCTTCCTCATCCTTGTTGGAATTGGATGACCTTTCGGCCAATGCTACCACCTTCACCTCTGTGGCTGTCTTGTCAACACCAAGTGGTGAAATAGGGCTTACGATATTCGTTATGCCCACTGCATAGTCCTTATAGGCTGCCGCACTTCTTGCTTCAACTGTACGTCCCTGAGATAAACAGATTACTAAGGCCAAAAGCGCCGCTGCATACTTATATGCATTCTTCATATTCTTTACTAACCTCTCAGATTTTCAAATGTTACAAATTTGTTGCAATTTGTTAAGCTTTGTTGAGTTCGGGAGTAATATTAGCAAAGAATTTTTAATTTGTCAAATTTTTCTTGATTTTAGAGGCTTTTGCTCCTATCAATGCACGCAGATACAGCATCCATCACTGTTCCGCGGAAACCCTTTTCCTCAAGTACCTTCACTGCTTCGATTGTGGTACCTGCAGGCGAGCAAACCATGTCTTTAAGCTGTCCCGGATGCTTTCCTGTCTCCAAAACCATCCTGGCACTGCCCAGAACGGACTGGGCTGCAAATTCATAGGCCTGTTTTCTTGGCATCCCGCCGGCAACTGCAGCATCCGCCATGGCCTCTATGAATAAAAAGACATATGCAGGGGATGATCCGCTCACACCCACAACCACATCCATCAGGGTCTCGGGAACTGTATAAGCCTTGCCAAAGCTCTCCAGGAGCTCGATCACAAAGTGATAGTCATCATCACTAACCAGGTCGTTCCTGCAGACAGCTGAACATCCCTCTCCCACGAGAGCAGGGGTATTGGGCATAACCCTTATGATCTTGGTCGGTTTCTCAAACTCAGACTGGAGCCAGTTGATGGTCTTGCCTGCTGCTATGCTGACGATGAGCTTGCTGTCATCCACATAGTCCATGATGTCGGCGATTACCACCTTCAGATACTGGGGCTTAACAGCCAGAACAATAATGTCCGCCTCCTTTGCCACAGCCTCGTTGGAGCTCCTCACCTGGATTCCGTACTTGTTGCCCACCTTGAGGCAGGTCTCCTCTGTGCGGGCCGAGCCTATGATCTCATTGGGACCCATGAGTCCCTTCTGGAGTATGCCTCCGATCATGGCCTTTGCCATGTTTCCCAGTCCAATAAATCCTACTGTCATTTCCCTTACCCCCTTCTCTGTCTTGATGCTTCAAATGTGAGTATAGCTGATGATGTGGCCGCATTCATGGACTCCACCTCACCCTTCATGGGGATGAGAACGTACTGTTCAGCTGCATCCGCTGTCTCATCCTTCAGTCCCTTACCCTCGTTACCAATAAGAAAAGCCGTAGGTCCCGTAAAGTCAAACTCATCGTAATTCTTCTGTCCCCTGAGATGGGCCGCATAGGTATGGATCCCCCTGTCATTCAGATCTCTTACCATCTGAGGAGTGTCGTCCACATATATAAATGGCATCCTGAAAACAGATCCCATTGTTGACCTTATCACTTTGGGATTGTAAATATCCGCGCATCCACGGCTCATGATGACTCCCGTGACACCGGCTCCCTCTCCGGACCTGAGCATGGTGCCAAGATTGCCCGGATCCTGAATGTTCTCCAGCACCAGCAAAAGAGGTGTCGTCGATCCGTCAGCATTGTAGCCCTCAAGGACTTCATCCATGGAATACTCGTACTGTCTTATTACTGCCAGCACTCCCTGGGGTGTCTGTGTATCGGACATCCTGTTCATGACATCTTCGGACACCGTCTCTGCACCATATCTCCAGAGAATCTCCTGATCCTCATCACTGGCATTTTCCAAAAAGCGCTCCGTGACATAAACATCGCTTACCTGCAGCACCGGAGCCTCCCTTAGCATCTTCATTCCTTCTATTATAAAGACCTTATCCTCCCGGCGGGCTTTGCTCTTCTGGGCATAGGCCACGATCCTGCGGACACGGTCGTTATTCACACTGGTTATCATGTACAAGACCTCTCTTCCGAAATTCAGCGTATGTATAATATAGCATAAATTGAAAAGCCGTCAACACCCAAAGGCATTGACGGCCTGTATAATTATCGTGATCAGATTGTACGGGAGATCTCGTACATGTACTCGTTGATGTTCTTCTTCATTGCAAGAGCTTCATCGATATCGTAGTCAACAAACTGACCGTTCCTGTATCCCACTACCCTGTTGGTCTTGCCTGCTGCCAGAATATCTGCGGCATAGCATCCCATCATGGAAGCATATACACGGTCCTTACAGGTAGGGCTTCCACCTCTCTGCATGTATCCAAGGATCGATGCCCTGGTCTCAAGACCTGTGGCAGCCTCTATACGGCGTGCCATGGAGGTTGAATGTCCGATACCCTCTGCGTTGATGATGATATGGTGGGTCTTGCCCTTCTTGCGGTTGTCGATGATGTTGTCGATGATCCTCTGCTCATTGTAATCATATTTCTCAGGGAGAAGGATATCGTCCGCACCGTTGGCAATGCAGCACCACAAAGCAATATATCCTGCATGACGGCCCATAACCTCTACGATGCTGACCCTCTCGTGGGAGGAAGATGTATCACGGATCTTGTCGATGGCCTCCATCGCAGTATTTATAGCTGTATCAAATCCTATTGTATAATCCGTACACGCAATATCAAGGTCGATGGTTCCGGGTATTCCAACCGTGTTGATACCCTGCAGTGAAAGCTTCTGGGCTCCGCGGTATGAACCGTCACCGCCGATTACAACCATTCCGTCTATTCCATGTTTGCGGCAGATCTCAGCACCCTTTGCCTGTCCCTCAGGTGTCGTCCACTCCATACAGCGGGCTGTTCCGAGAATAGTTCCGCCGCGCTGGATGATATCCGCAACAGAGCGCCTCTCCATATCAATGATCTCCTCATTGAGAAGTCCCTGATATCCCTTTTTGATACCCTTGACCTTAAGGCCGTTAGCAATGGACTTGCGAACAACCGCACGGATTGCAGCATTCATTCCGGGGGCATCGCCGCCACTTGTCAGTACACCGATTGTCTTGATCTGTTTTGCCATAAAATATATCCTCGATTCTGTTTATTTCCCCTAATTTCAACCGTTTTCTAATCTATTATATTATAGCATAGTTTTTCAAACTTCAAGTAAATTGTGGTATCATGATACTATTCA
>JAEEGL013570985.1_pt1 | contig 10772 bp, 2 predicted proteins | sample 9134231 | NCBI WGS metagenome assembly JAEEGL01 (sample SAMN16246548, study PRJNA631951) | gut metagenome | biome: gut microbiome; feature: rumen; material: fiber-attached | host: Bos | place: Iran: Karaj | collected 2018-10
ATAACCTTCCTTCTCGAACTTCACTTGCCAGAGACCTTTGGGTACATCCCAACGGTACATTCCATACTCATCAGTAAACAGCGGGTTCTCTTGAGCATACTTTTCAGCATCCCACAGAACAACGTTATCATGCAGGTCGCCATACATGTCCTCCACGGTCTCTTTGTAGTAGCATGAGGCTATCACACCTTGCAGACGGTTGCTGGCAACACCCTCGTAAACGTAGCCTGAGGGGTCATGTTGTACATCTGTATGGTTGTCGGGAGGAGGACATACACAAGGATTCTTTCCACATTTTGGACATTTGTCAGGACAGGTGCAGGGTTTATTTCCACATTTTGGACATTTGTCCTTACATTCACATGGATTCTTTCCACACCTTGGACATTTGTCATCATCTTTTTTACATTTCAATCCCTTCTTTATTCCAGTATAATATGCATATTTCTGCTTTGAAGCATTTAATGCATTATTGAAAATTGATTGGGATGTATTGTCTAAGAAATCATTAAGAATACCTATACCTAATTTAAAAATGAATTTCAAACCTTTTGCCGCCTTATTAAATGTCATGAAGCCTGCTATAAAAGTTGATAGCCCCGACAGACCAGCCGCCTTACCGTATTCTCTTAAGTATGCATCTCTTGCATCTGTAGCCATATATTTCAGGCTGTGTGCATTTTGATAATCATTCTCGCAAGGAAGAATCGTGTCAATAAACGAGCTCCACTTTCCATAGTCTGATATTCCTTTCCATATGTATGTTATTAATTTACGCGCATTGTTTGCTAGTAAAACATAATCAGTTACTTCTGACAGTAAAGCGACCTTCGCCATACGTGAAGACTTGAGTTTAGCAATTCTTGATTGTGTATTACTCTTTAATTTGTCAAGCCTCTTTATGTCATTGGCGAGAGCCTGGCTTTCTGCCTCTAACGCATCAATTTGTTGTTGCAGGTAGCCTCTATATACTTTTTTCTTTTTTAAGGTGCTAAGTTTCTGCCTAACTTCTGCCAATCTCTGAGCTTTCGTTTGACTTAGTTGAGCAAGTTCACCTGATTCTTTTTCCAGATCTTTGATAAACCTGTCTAATTTCTCAATATTATCTTTTAATTCCTTACTCAAAGATGAGCCTATTTCACTTAATCTTGCAGCAACCTTTTCTAACGTATTCCCCGCCTTCTTGAGATTGTCGACAATATCACTGCTTATTCTTGCACGTTTAGCTCTTGTGCTTGCAGATTCAGAAGCAAAAAGCTCATCAACAGAGATTCCCTTTATTGCCCAAACATTGCCACTGATAGAATCTACGATATATGTGTTATTATTGTCAAAGTATATAGTAGCGTAGTTTCCATCCGTTAAAGGCAAGATGGTTATTTGTGTTGAATCGATTTTGGGAACATTGAAAGTTGCTAAGTCCAGCCTTTGAACGCTAATAATTGTATCGCCATTTTCAATTATTATTGTGTCACCTCCAATAGATGAAAAAGATTCCTCAATATCAATCATGAAATCGTCTTCAGCCAACGAGTCTGCATTTGCAATCAATTCTTCCAATTTAGATTGATATGCATCCATACCATCATCGTGTTTATCTAATAGAGAATCACACTCTTCAACCAAATTCTGGACAAATTCTTCAAGTTCTTCATTTGAAATATCGGGGACATTGCCCTCCAAATCCTCTGGATTAATGGTATAGCCTGCAATTATAGATAGCTGACTAACCAATTCATTAGATTCTTCATCTGTTATATCCTCTCTATTTAGTGATTCTATAATTGATTCTATGGCCTCTTGAGTTCTTAGACCGTTTTGCTCTATTTGAACTAATTTTGTACCTAAAGCACTTATGCTATCTTGAAGAATTGAGATCTCATTTTTGGACTGATTGAAATTGTATGAAATATCGTCAAAAGGCTTACGGTCTACCAAGCATTTTGTCTGGGACTCAAAGATTACATCTACACCTACAGGTGCTTCTTCTTCCTCAAATTGACTAACGGCAACCCATCTGTTCATGGATGTGTTGTATTGTGCCTCGAGATTACGCCAATAGCCATTGTCTGTATAAACACGAATAGTTACTCCACTAACAGCGGTAGAGTCATTATTCGACAAATCAGCAATGAAAGTAAAGTCTTTTGGTTCAGTACCAGAGCCATGCCAGTTTGGCCAACTCTTGTATGGGAAGAAATAATAAGATTTAGGCGAGACGGTTTTATTAATGAGGTCAAACACAATATTATATTGCCCTACATATTCTGGGTTATAATAAAGCATCGTTACCTTTTCAGGCACAATCATATTCACATCATACATCACCTGTTTTGTCTCACTAATCAATTCCAATCCTGTTTTCGTTGTTACTTTTGCATAAATATTATGCGTTGAAAGATTGTATGGCTCATTCAGTTCACAGGTAGTTGTCCATGTTCCATTTGCCATCGAGGTGGTATTGCCTATCATCATACCATCGTCATATATTTCAACGGCAGACTGGCCAATAGCCGTTCCGCTGATGGTAACACTGGATTTTGCTATTGTTGAAGGCACGGAGATAAACAGGTCTTGGACTGTGTAGTTGGCATCGCCTATCGGTTGCGTCACCGTCTCACCGTTCAAGTCAAACTGCGCAAATGCGCTGGGGGCATACTCACCACCAAGTGTGGGGATGATGCAGAAGCGCACACGGTCAGTATAGCGAGCCATAGGGATTGTAATCTGACCGCCATTGATCGTATAGCTGCTGGTAGAGTTGCCCACCATGACGGAGTTCTCCACGAACTCGCACGATTCTGGCAGGTCAACAATCATCTGCACATTGCTGACATTGGTAGCGTAGGCAGGCTTGAAGTCAATGCGACCTGTCAGGGTGAGGTAGTTGCCCGCCACGATGCTTGGCTTGTTCACTGAGAACGATGTGTTGTCGCCAGTGTAATAAAGCTTGCTTTCGTCAAGTGTAGGAACCTCGCTGATACTGATGGCTGAGACCTGACCACTCTTCACCTCTACGCTGTTCTGCACATAGTCCACATTCTCTACAAGACCAGTCTGTGGCAGTTGTGACAAGTCGTAGATAGTGTTGAACAGACGGCTGCTGCCCATTGATACTAACGTATAGCTGTCATCAGATAGGTCATTGATAGCCAGCGATGCATTGGAGTAGTTGTACGTCTTCAGCAATTTACCAGTTGCATCATAAAGAGAACCAACTACGGAAGCATTGCCAGTAGAAGTAAACGAAGACTGAATCTTTCCTAATTCCACGATGGCAAACGTGGATTCTGCCTTTTGTTCCGCAATAGTGGCTGTCGCCGTCACAGGCATAAATGCATTGGTGCGGCTTGTGGCGGTCAGACGTAACACGTCGCCATCAGCGACCTCTTCCAATAACACAATCTGTGGGTACTGTACGTTGAACTGGCTGATGGCCTTGTTCTTTGTGATATTGAACAATTCATAGCTTACGTTCTGATAGTCGCTGTACCAGTTTTGAGTCTCTCCCTCGCATGGCGTATAGGTGAAGCCCAGAGTAATAGTGGCTCCCGTAATAGTCTTCAGCGACACGTCTGGCAAGGTGACTTCTCCGACTCCCGTCAACAGAGAATCACAATTGACGGTCTGACTGACGTAATCGGAAGCGGCAAATGCTACGGACGTGGGCACATTAGCGATGTCAAGCGTGAATAGGCCATTGCCATCGGTCTTGGCATTGAGCGTTTTACTATACTTTCCGCCAAACGTCTGTGAAGCGCTGATAACGGCTCCGCTGAGTGGAAGTCCTGTTGACGCATCTTTCACCTTGCCTGAAATCTTTACCTGTGGGATGGCATTGAGTTGACAAGTGATTTTGTTACCGCCATCAGTTAGGGCATAATCTACTGGCAGCGGCGTATTAAATGCCATTGCTAGTTCCTGTGACAGCACTATACGATAAGTAGTTTGATAGCCTGCGGGCAGACCTGTAAGCGATACGCCTTGAGCAAGATAATTGCCTTGGGCATCAGTCCACGTCACCTGTGTCTGAGCCGTTATATCTTGACCATCAGGAGTAAGCACAGACAGAACAACTGACTGAGGTTTTGACAAAGAACTGAACGCAACGCTCACGTCCTCGTCCTTTACCTCCACATTGTCAATCTGTCCGAATACGTCGCCTCGCTCATTACGCAGCGTAATATTCCACGACGTGTTGCGAATGATGTTGGCAAAGGTGTAAGTCTGGCGGTCGGTCATCACATAGTGCATACGCTGGCCACTCTTGGTGTTGGTCAGTTCCAACCACATCTGTGCATAGTCAGCAGGATTAGCACCTTCCGGCAGAGATATGGAAATGCTGCGGATGTCCTCCAGGATAGGCAGCAAAGTGAACTTGCCCCATGCTTCCACATCCTGATATTGAGCGATGGCTGCTGCGGGCACATAAACCACCAATCCTTCAGGTACGCCTTGGAATACATTACTTTCAAGCGTTGGCGGTGTCATAGCGTAGATAGTCAGCGATGACAACTTAGTACATTCAGCAAAGGCACGTGCGCCAATCTTCTCTATCGTTGCAGGGAGATAGACCGTTTCAAGATTCGTGTAGTCAAAAGCGTATGATGGAACTTCCGTAACACCTGTGACACGGCTCAAATCAAGCAGCGAACAATTCTGGTAGTTGTTGGCAATGCCAAAGTCGTTGCTGGTGATTCGTCCTGCCACAATAATCATCTGCACATCATTGCTACTGCTACCACTAATCACAGAAGAAATGGCACTTGAAAGGTAGCCAGGCGAGAAGTCATCGACTATCACCTCACCAGTCTGCTTGTCCCAATGATTTCGGTTGGGGTTGGCGGGACTTGCTGGATTGTACTCGAATACTCCGACCATCTGCACGTTGTGCGACGGCATGACGAAATCCATGTTCGGATTGATTGACAAGACGGAATCGCCTATCATCCAACGTTTGAACACAAAGTCTGTGTTTGCGTATGCCCGTAGGGAGTTGTTGCTCCCAACGGCCAATCGCTCATTGCTGATGTTGAAACTTCCGCTGTTCATTGGCACAGCCGTCAAAGACAACTGATATTTCAGAGCCTGTTCCTGTGGGTCAGAAGGGCTGGACGGACGATAGGTGAATACGCCCGTAATATCAACATTGTGCGATGGCATCGTATAGTCGTAGGAAGCCGACTTGGAAAGCGTGTCACCTTCGCACAGCCATGCCACAAAGGCAAAGTCCGTGTTTGGGTAAGCACGAAGATTATACCGTTCTCCAACAGATATCTTTGTACTTGTAGTGTTAAAGCTTCCACCTTCCGAGGGCGTGGCTTTCATGGTGAGCGTATATTTCTGTGCTATCACACTTGGGTCAGATGGGTTCGATGGGCTATAGGTAAACACACCTATAATTTCCACATCGTGATACGGCATGGTGTAGGTGTACGATGACGATTTAGACAGCGTGTCACCATTACACAGCCATGCCACAAAGGCAAAGTCCGTACTGGGATATGCCCGTAACGTGTATGTTTTGCCACCCGCAAGGTTGGTGCTGGTGGTATTGAAGCTACCGCCATTTGATGGCGTAGCTTTCAGCGAAAGCGTATATTCCTGTGTGGGGTTTCCTGGGTCGGAGGGGTTTGAAGGATTATAGTCACCTCCGATTTGTGCCCAGGAATACAGGGAAATTAATAACAGGAATATCGCAAGTGATATTCTGTTCTTCATTATTTCACAACGATTTTACGTTTTACATCCTTGCTGTTGATAACATAAATGCCCTTAGAGAGGTTGGCAGTAGTGCCAGCGTTGTAGTTTCCTACCAAGCGGCCATCAATTGTATAGACAGCGTATGGGCTGTTGGCGGAAATCGCTCCGTTATCTACATTGATGGTGCTAATACCTGTGGTCTCACCAAACATGATGGTGAAACGGCTGTCATTGTAACCTGCTTTTGCTGTAAAGTGATATTCACCAGACAGGGCAGTCTCAGTATTTGCTTCATGGTCAATCAAGATAAGAGGCTCTTGTTCTGCAGTATTTAACGACAGTGTGAAATCACCATCCGTAGGAGCATAGAAGCCAAGGTTAATGATTCCATTAGCCATAGGACGCTCATTGATAGCATACCTCACACCGTCTTCAACCGTATATACAAGCATAGCAGCATTGTCGTCAGCAATAAACTTGGAGGCATCCTTGTCGAGTTCGTATGCAAGTGATGCATTTCCGTTTACGACGAAGCGTGTATGATCTTCAACAGTTCCGTTGCTCATAAGAACATTGAAAATCTTTCTATGCGAATTGGCAGCGGCACGTTTTTTTGCATTTGCTTGTAAGTTCTGAACCGTGGCGTTCTTCTGGCGACCAGCTTTGTCGAACGTGATGGCAGACTGGTCTACAGGACGCTGCACAAAGAACGACTGTGCGGGATGCAGAATGTACGAGTCATCAACAGGAGAGTAAGCATCATAACGCTGATTGTATCTGTTCCAAACGGTTATTGGAGCCGTGAAGTCCATGCGGCGAGTGTCATAGTAGCAAGGATATGGATTGCCTATCAAGTTCCAAGAACGGTTATGCTCGAACTCACTGAGATATTCTCCAAGAGGCATCACTACACTTTCTTTCTCAAATACCTTGTTTTTGTTCGTGTTGTTGATGGCAGGAAAAGTGAAGTCTGCATTTTGTTTGTTACATCTGAGAATATAACCTTCGTATGCTTGCATCACATCATTCTCCGTGAGGTTCACCCATGTAGTTCCACTTTGAGCCGCACGGTTCTGGCCAGAATACTTGCGAATGGCAAACTGAGTGCCGTCGGTATAGGTAATATCCGAAACCTTTACATCGTAAGGCAGAGAAATAAAGTACCATGTATTGGTGTCATAGACTCTCAATGTGGTTTGCACATTGTCGGAACGCATGGTTCCATTTGGAATAAGCGATGTAAAGTGAGCTTCATACGAATACTGGTTGCTGTTGCTGCTACGGCCCATATAATGGTACTGCTTGTAATCGTGCATTGAGAGAGTCGTGCTGCCATTATAATCTAAAGCACCGCAATAATATTGGCTTGAACCGTTACGATTCTGCTGAATCCAGTTAAGAGTCATGTCGCAATCAGTAGTAAATTGAGAAGCATCGTCGATGGTAGCATAATCGTAGATGTGTATGTTTGAGGTCTTGTCTTCCATTGGGAGAATAGTATAGAAGGTTTTCCAACCACTTTCTGCACGATACTTATCAATTGACATGGCAGGAACAAACAACTTAATGTCGGTCTTATCACATCCATTCAAAATAGAATAATTATTGTTGTGCGTTGGGGGGATTACAGCTCGACTGATGACTTTCTTAATGCCATAACAGTTTCCAAATGCTTGCGAATACATGCTACGCAGTGTGCTAGGTAAATCAATTTCAGTTAAGGCATTGCATCCATAGAAAGGTTCACTGTCAAAACTTTGAAGTCCTTCTGCAAATGTTACTTCTGCAAGTTGTTTACAATTGTAGAAAGCTCGGTCACTAATTGACTTAACTCCCGGAAGATTAACTGATGTTAGTCCTGATTCTCTGAATGACTCGTAGCCGATTTTTGTTACAGAAGAAGGGATGTTAATGAACTTCAAACGGCTGCAATATTGAAAACAATAATTGCTTATTTCTGTGATAGACGAAGGAATTGTTATGCTCTCCAGGTTACTACGATAAAAAGCATAATCAGCCATTGATGTAAGCCCTTCGGGTAATGTGATTTGACTTGCTCCTAATCTGGAAAAAGCACCATATCCAAGAGAATTAACCTTAGGCATTGTTATACTCTTCAAACGATAGCATTCAGCAAATGCGTATTCTCCGATACTATTAACTTCGGGAAGAATCAACTCTTCGAGTAAGTTAAAGCCATAACGGTTACTACCAGTTCCATTAGCTCCATCGAATTGGTTGGGTATATTAGATATTACAGCACGAGACAAATCCAGCTTGGTCAATTGCTTCATTCTCTTGAACACATTCAAATCGTCAGAGTTTAAGTCACCAACAACTGTGAGTTCATTGACTTTATACCAGTTGTCGGTCTGTTGGAGAAGCAACTGAGCAAACTCTCCTGCTTTTGTCATAGTCACAGTGATTCTGAGAGGTTCTGTTCCTTCAGCATTGATAAGAACGTAATAGCTCCAACTGGTATTTCCATAGTAGGAAGCAAGTGTCTCCGCTGGCACAAGTACTTTGTCCAAATTTGAGAACTGTCCGCTATTGACAGAACTGATGTAATTTCTTGTATGCAATACTTTTACTGTTGAGGGCAGATAATTGATATAAGTTGTCGTTACAGGGAGGGTAAGCGATTTTACACTTTGTGCATTGTCAAAATCGCAACGGTTATAGCCAATGTAGTTCACGGCATAGCGATTAGAAGAATAGAAGATACTGTCAGGGATAGCCAATTCTCCTTGCTGAGAGATAGCTCCACAAAGATAGACGGTAGAGCCTGACCGACGGAAACCAAGGACTGTTCCATCATCAAGTGTCGCAGTCAAGTTTGCATCGACAATGCCCGATGAAGAATTAGACGTTACGTTTACCGTAGTACTTGTTGCAGCACTACCTTCGACTGGCATCGACGCGAGTGTTGCACTCAGCATCCCGATTGCCAAAAGGGAATTGATTTTTTTCATGTTTTAAAATGTTTTTAGTTTATATTTTAAGTATCTTGTTTCTTATTAACGAAAAGTGCGCAGAACGAATCCACGCGCTACCGAGGTTTACCACAACCTAACCACACCATAGAAACGTCTGCGCACTATAGCGCGACGCCCGTTGTGTGGTTTAGGGTGGCTCTTCTTTCGAGGTGGTAATTCGGTAGCGTAGAGCCAATATGAATAGACAACTCTTACGAGAAATCTGGCACAAAAATAGTAATTTTTCCTAAAACAAATGCAACTAAATGAAAGAAAGTATAAAAACTGCAATGTTTTTAACTGTTTTTGTGCAAAATGGAGTTCCTAAATAGTATCAAGTAGTACAATATCCTTCAAATCCAATAAGAATTTTATCAAAAATTCTTTCTTCATTCGTTGAATAGTACAGATACCTTTCCCTGTTAGCTTTACCACGTCCCTGATGGCATAACCCTTCTTCAAAAGATAAATAGCATCCTTGTATTCTTTTTCTTTTGATCGGCAGATTTTAGAGAACCAGACTTTCGCCCCAGTTTGCCGCCTTTGGCGATATATTGCTTACGTCCTGACTGCAAGCGGAAGGTAACGTTATCTCTCTTCAACTGCGCACATGCGGAGAGCGTTGTCTGCATGACAGGGACAAAAAGGGATGGTTTGTCGTCATCGTCAAGCAAGATGAAATGTTCCTTCTAGATATAGAGGTTGATGCCACAGTCAATGAGTTGACAATGGAACCCAGTCATAAAACATTCTAGGAAATGTTACCTATTTGTTACCTCTAATCATATAAAAATACTATATGTTATTATATTACAGTAATATATGAATATTATATAGGATAAAAGCCTAATACCCCGACCAACTTCGTTTGGTGGGAGAACTGCCAGATATTTCAGCAAGCAGAAACAGGAAAAATCGCCTCATTGAGACTCTATACTGAATTTGTTTTTAACGAAAGGGAAAGCAATGTCATACGAATGCCATTGTAGAATACGGATGCAGTGATTACAAATGTCTATTACATACATCGCCTCACATAAGGCATAATGCAATAGCGGCACATGCTTCAGCATCGGCCAATGCGTGATGATGGCGTGTTAGGTCGTAGCCACAGGCTGCTGCAACGGTGTGTAGTTGGTGATTGGGTAATGAATGTCCAAACTGACGGCGGGCAGCTGCGAGTGTGTCGTAGAAGCAATAGTCGGGATAGTCCATCTGGTAAGTCCTGAAAGCGGCTTTCAAGCATCCTTCATCAAAGCGAGCATTATGGGCCACAAAGGGTATGTATTCAATCTCAGGAAAGACTTCTGAAATGCGTGACATGACCCCATCCCACACCTCAGGAAACGAAGGTGCATCATCTGTTTCTCTTTTACTGAGGCCATGCACCCTCTGACAGAAGTAGCTGTAGTAGTCGGGCTCTGGATGAATGAGACTGTAATATGAATCCACGGCTTCGCCATCCTTTACGATAACGATACCTACCGAACAGACGCTGCACGGATGTTGGTTGGCTATCTCAAAGTCTATAGCAACAAAGTCTCTTATCATGGCTGTCCTGAGATTGATGCTGTATTGAAATCAATGGATGCTTTATGGGCTTGGCTCATCTGCTCTTTTCGTGGAATATGATAGATGCGTCCATTCATACGGAAGTGGGCACCTGTCTGTTTGAAATGGAATGGGACATTGGCATTGACACACTGTTTTCGAATGTTTAGCACCCAATCGTAATCACATACACGGGCATCATTGCCAGACTCACCGCCGACAGTCACCTGTTCGCACCAAGAACCAATTCCTTCATGGAAGTCAATAGATTCCAAAAGTGGTTCACAGATAATGGCCTTGTGTCTTATGGGGAGTTCTCGGAATATGGGCAGACGTTCATCTGTTCGCCGTTGGTTCTCCATCGTGCAACATATAGTGACGTGTTCATAGCCGTCGCCCCAATCCTCTGGCAAACACTGAGCAATCCGCTCTGGTCGTTTCGTGACCATGAAGAAATGTAGGTCACTACGTCGTTTTATCATTAACCAGGCATCTTCGCGCCATTCATCGGCTTCCTCGATGAAGAAGTCTGAGGTAAAGCAC
>JAEEGL014542842.1_pt1 | contig 10772 bp, 8 predicted proteins | sample 9134231 | NCBI WGS metagenome assembly JAEEGL01 (sample SAMN16246548, study PRJNA631951) | gut metagenome | biome: gut microbiome; feature: rumen; material: fiber-attached | host: Bos | place: Iran: Karaj | collected 2018-10
ATCGATCAGGAGGGCGGCAAGATCACCCGCCTTGCCACCGGCACCCAAACCCCGGGCAATATGGCGCTGGGCGCCATCGGGGACCCGGACGCGGCAAGACAGGCCGCGGGGATCATCGGTGAAGAACTGGCATCTCTCTGCATCAACACCGATTTTGCCCCGGTGCTGGACGTAAACAACGAGCCCGCCAACCCCGTGATCGGCGTGCGCAGCTTTTCCGATAACGCCGCAGCGGTGGCCACCATGGGCGCCGGGTATATCGGCGGGCTGCAGGATCAGGGCGTGATCGCCACGCTCAAGCATTTTCCGGGCCACGGCGACACGGGCACGGACAGCCACACCGGCCTGCCCCGCATTGAGAAAAGCTACGCGCAGTTAAAGGCCAACGAGCTCATCCCCTTCGCCGCGGGCATTGCCGAGGGCGCCGAGATGATCATGACCGCGCATAGCCAGTACCCGAACATAGAAAAGACGACCTACGTTTCCAAAAAGGATGGCAGCAAGGCAGAGCTGCCCGCCACGCTTTCCAAAAAGATCATCACCGATATCCTGCGCGGCGACATGGGCTTTGACGGCGTTGTGATCACCGACGCCATGAATATGGACGCGGTGGCGGCCCACTTCGACCCGCTGGACGCCGCCGTGCTCGCCATCAACGCCGGTGTGGATATACTGCTCGACCCTGTTTCGCCGGGTTCCGACGCGGCCATCGCAAAGCTGGACGCCTACGTGAACAACCTTGTTCGCCTTGCGGAAAACGGCGTGATTGAAATGGACAAGGTGAACGCCGCCGTTACGCGCATTTTGCGGCTGAAATATCGCCACGGGCTGTTTGCCGAATACGGGCAGCCCGCCGAAGACGCCGCCGCCGGAGCCAAGGCGACCGTGGGCAGCCCCGAACACCACGAAACCGAATGGGCGCTTGCGAAACGGGCGATCACCATGGTAAAGAACGATAACCGTACCCTGCCCGCCGCGGCGGAGGGCAAAAAGCTGCTGTTCGTTGCCGCCTACCCGAACGAGGTGCTCTCCATGCAGTACGGCGTTGCCCGCCTGCAGGACGAGGGCAAGCTGCCGAAAAACGCCGACGTGAGCTTCGACTGCTTTGATACCAACGATATCAACACGATCCTGAACAAAGCCGCAAAGGCGGATTACGTTTTCGCCATTTCGGAGCTGTATCGCATGAGCGCGCTGAACCCCGCCGCAAACCCCAACGGCGCCTGCGCAAAGCTGGACCGCGTGATCAAAACCGTGCATCTCAGCGGCGGCAGGTTCGTGCTGATCAGCGCCCACCTGCCCTACGACGCCGCCCGGTTCCCGGCGGCGGACGCCATCCTTCTTTGCTGGTCCGATAAGGGCATGAGCGAAGACCCGCGCGTGACCGGCGGCGATATTACGCAGTACGGCCCCAATATTCCGGCGGCGGTATACGTTGCTCTCTCCCCCGACGAAGGGCCCGAGGGGAAGCTGCCGGTGGATATTCCCGCGCTGACCTCCGACTACACCTATTCTTCGAAGATCCTCTATCCGTTCGGATTCGGATTGCACTATTGATGAAAAAGGAGAACGCGATATGAAGCATAAAAAAGGGATCAAAATATTTTGCGCGGCGCTGGCGGTGCTACTGGCCGCCGCCGTGATCACCCTTACAGTATTGATCGACGGGGGACGGCTGAACGGGTATCACCCGCTGAAGCAGCCGAAGGAAGGGCAGATCCGCGTTGCCTGCGTGGGCGACAGCGTCACCTACGGCTTCGGCATACCGCATTTCGGCAAAAACAGCTACCCTGCCGCGCTGCAAAGGCTGCTGGGCGACGGGTACTGCGTAAACAACTACGGATATTCGGGTAGAACGGCTTGCCTGATGGGCGACCGGCCCTACCGCGTAGAAACGCTCTGCACGAAAAGCCGCGCCTTTGCCCCCGATATCGTGGTGGTGCAGCTCGGCGCGAACGATTCCAAAACCTTCAACTGGGGGAAAACGGCTGCGGAGGTGACCGTATACCCGGAGCAGTTTGCATGGGATCTGAAGGAACTGGTCAAGATGTATCAGGCGCTTCCCTCGCACCCGCAGATATACGTTGCTTCGCCCCTGCCCGCCTACGAAGACGGCACGGGGAAGGTGCGCTACGATATTCAGCCGGACGTGATTCGGGATGAGATCCTGCCCATCGCGCGGCGGGTTGCCGAAGATACCGGCGCGGAGTGGATCGACCTGTTTTCTGTTTTCGACGGAAAACCGCAGCTTTTCAGCGACGGCCTCCACCCCACCGCCGAGGGCGCCGCGCTGCTGGCGCAGACGGTATACGAAGCGATTCATTAAAACGAGACCGGCCCGAAGGCAAACGCCTTCGGGCCGGTTTTTTATTGAGGAATTGGAATTTGCAGGGCTCGACGCCCTACAAATTCCAGTGGTCAGCAGCCAGTGGTCAGTGGTCAGCATCTGTTAAGGCAGGCTGATCCGGTTACAGATCGCTGGTCACTGGCCACTGGTCACTGGTCACTTACTCAGCAACAAACTGAAATTTACTTCGTAATCTTCACGGCATACAGATAACTGCACTTCATTTCCTCGGGGTCGATGGCGGGGAACACGAGCTTCAGTCTGCCGCCGTCGTCCGCCGTTTTCACCGGCGCGGGGTGGCACAAAAGCGCCGCCTTGGTTTCGGGCGTAAAAGGCACCTCGCTGAGCGTGACCTCTCCGAAGGGGAAGCGGTTCAGGATGGCGTACACGGCGCCGTCCTTTAGCGTATAGTAAACGCCGGGCTGCTTTTTTTTGGTATAGACGCGGGTGCCGTAGATGGCCTCGCCGTTCACGCGCAGCCAATCGCCCATCTGCAGCAGACGTTCTTCCATGATCACGGGGATGGTGCCGTCCGCCGCGGGGCCGACGTTCAAAAGGAAGTTGCCGCCCTTGGAAACGAGATCGCACAGGGTTTCGAGCAGCTCCTTCGCGCTCATATAATCCTCGGTGGTCTCGGCGCGGTTCAGGCCGAAGGAGCGGCCGATGCCGCGGCATTCCTCAAAGGGCCGGTCCAGAACGACTTCCTCGATCGCCCCCACGCCGTTGCCTACGATGCCGTATTCGGTGGTGAAATTGCCGCCGAAGTGGCCGCGGGTCTCTTTGCCCCAGCGGTCGTTGGGCACGATGAAATCCTTTACGGGGCTTTCGTTATAGAGCCAAGTGAGAAACTCGGTGGAATGCCATACGCTGCTGGGATGGTCCCATTCGCCGTCCGTAAACAGGGTGGCCGGCTCGTATTTCGTGATGAGCTCCTTGAGCATGGGGTGCAGATGCTCCAGCGCGTACTGCTCCGGGTTTTTCAGGTACAGCGGGTGGAACCACTCGTAAACGGAATGGTACACGCCGAAGCGCACGTCCGTTTTGGCGAGCGCGGCCTTCATTTCCGCCAGAAAATCGCGGTGCGGGCCTACGTCCCAGCTGTTCCAGTTCCAGGCGTAATCGGTTTTATACATGCAGAAGCCGTCGTGATGCTTGGAAACGAAATTGATATACTTCGCCCCGGCGCGCTGAAACAGGCTCGCCCACTGATCGGCATCGAACAGCTCCGCCTTGAAGCCCGAAACGAAATCCTCGTATTTCGCGCTGCCGTAAACCCGGCTGTGAAAATCCTTTACCGTTTGATTATCGCCCAGAAGCTGCTGGTAATACCACTCCGCGTAGTCGCCCTTCCGGGTGAAGGCGGGCACGGAATACAGCCCCCAGTGGATAAAAATGCCGAATTTGGCGTCCGCGAACCACTGCGGCACAGGGCGCGCGTTCAACGATTGCCAGTTGTTTTCATATACCATAACAAACCCTCCCGTTCGGTTTCATTATAAACAATGCGCCGCGGCATTGCAATCTTTTTCGCAAAAAAACGGCGCGGCGGGATTTTCCTCTTGCAATCGGAACTTATTTTGTATATAATAAAAACTAAGTAAGTATAACTTTCCGGAGGTTTTTCCATGAAACACGGATTTTTGAGAAAATGCCTGGCGCTTGTGCTGGCGCTGATCATGCTGACCTCACTGGCTGCGCCCGCGCTGGCTGCCAACAGCTCCAAGGGAACGCCCGTGATCTTTATTCCCGATATGACGGAGATCGTTCTCTATCAGAACCCGGACGGCTTCACGCCCTCCCCGGTGTTCAACTGGAAAGAGAACGGCGACGACTATCTAAGGGAAATCCTTTCGGGGTTGATCATAGCGAAAGAAAAGGTTGACAGCGGCGCCAACAAGATCAACGGCGTGATCAACGAGATCTTCCGCTCGATCCAGTGCAACGCGGACGGCAACTCGCGCATCGGCAACGTGGGCCCCATCAAGTATTACCGCCCGGTGGAAGATAACGTTGACGAGCCGATCTACACCGAGAACATCGCCTCCTTCGTTACGGCCTCCAAGCAGCTCATCAGCGCGAACCGCATTTTCGTATACAATTACGACTGGCGGCTCGACAGCTACGATAACGCCAAGGGGCTGAAGGAATACATCAACAACGTGCGCGCCAACACCGGCTGCAGGAAGGTATCGCTCATTTCCGGCGGCTACGGCGGCATCGTGGCGAACACGTACCTGTATTTCAGCGAATTTCACGCGAAGAATTACGTTGCCTCCTGCGTGTTCCTTGATTCGCTGGCGGACGGCAGCTCCATCATCGGCGACGTGATGAGCGGCGACCTGATCCGCACCGTAAAGGACGTGGTAGAGGGCTACGACGGCAACATCTTTGATCTGGGCACCGACGTTTACGACACCATCAAGGGCGCCGACGTGGGCGACGCGCTTCTGCGATACATTTCCACCGACCCCACGGGCCTGCTCAGCTCCGCCCTCGAAAGCATGCTGGGAAAAACGGACTATAACAACCTGATCGTGAGCGCCGTTCTGGCGATCGCGCTTGACATCATCAAGGACGAAGGCATGTTCACCGACGTGGGCAAGGGCTACCGCGAGATCCTGATGAATGCGGACGAAGCCGTTTACGCCGGCGGTCTGCGCGAATATATGCGCAACATGCCCGGCCTTTGGGCGGCGGTGCCCAACGACAGCTACCAGCAGGCGCTGTATTTCATGTTCGGCAACGATCTTGAGGTATCGGGGAAGCTGCTCGCCAAGATCGAGCGCAGCAACACCGTGCTGAAGGCCACGGAACAGACGCTGCAAACCGCAAAGAACAACGGCATCAACGTTTGCGCGGCGGCAGGCTACAATCTGCAGATTCTGCCCATCACCTCCAGCCTTGTGGAGCAATCGGACGGCCTGCAGGCCACCCGCTACGCGGGGCTCGGCGCCACCACGGGCGATATGAAGCATAACCTGAAGCGCACGCAGCAGTGCGGCAACGGCAACCATAACCACCTGGAGCCCGGCAGAGCCGTGGATGCCTCCACCTGCTACCTGCCCGAGAACACCTGGTTCATCAAAGACCATCAGCACATGAACTACAAGGCCGATACCGCTTCCGCGTTTTTGGTGTGGCTGGTAACGGGCAACGGCCAGCGCACGATATGGCAATCCAACCTTTACCCGCAGTACCTGCAGGTCAACAAGCTCTCGGAGCAGATCAGCGCTTATTCCGACCCCGTTTCGGACGCGTACGATAACTATATGTACGGCGATCTGGACGTGAACGGCCACGTTGACACCGCCGACGCGCGCATCGCCCTGCGGTATGCCATCAAGCTGGAAAAGACCCCCTCCCGCCTGATGCTGATGCTCGGCGACGTGAACCACTCTAACCAGATCGACACCGCCGACGCGCGCCTGATCCTGCGCTACGCCATCGGTCTGGAATCCTCGCTCGGCCGCAGATAACCCCCGATAAAAACCGAAAACCGGCGCACAGCGCCGGTTTTTTTGCGTATAAAATATATTGGTGCGTTTGCGGCGCACCCGCGAACGCAAAACGGCGAACGGCGAACGGCGATTATTACTCGCCGAACAGCTCCGCCTCCAGCGCGGCGCACAGGGCGTGGTACACGGGCAAAGTGAGCTCCTGCACCTCGTATGCCTGCAGCGCGGGCAGCTTAATAGTAACATCCGCAAAGCCACGGATCTCGCCGCCGGTTTGCCCGGTAACGGCCACGGAGCGGATGCCCGCCGCCTTTGCGGCCTTTACGGCGTTCACCACGTTCAGGGAATTGCCGGAGGTGGTGAGGGCGATCAGCACGTCGGCGTCGTTGGCGGCGTAGGCGTATACCTGCTGCGCGTAAACGAGGGAGGCGTCCGCATCGTTGGCGAAGGCGGAGAGCAGCCCCGTTTGACTCACGAGCGATATCGCGCGGATGCCCTGCTGCAGATGATCCGCGATCTCGGTCCCGCCCTCGATATCGGAAAAGCTCTCTTTCTGAAAACGGTTCAGCGGGCGGGCCAGATGAAAGCCCTTCATGAGCTCCCCTACGATATGCTCGCAGTCCGCCGCGGAACCGCCGTTGCCGCACACCATAACGAGCCCGCGTTTTTCGGCGCAGGCAAGCAGCAGATCGTAGGCTTCTTCGATCTGCCCACGGCAGATGGCCAGCGCGGGGTACGAAGCGAAGAGGGCGTCAAAAATCTCGGTTTTCGTTTTCATAGGTCCATTACTCCAATACGAGGCTGAGGGCCGCGATATCGCCGATGTGCTCGTCCAGCGCGGCAGGCAGGATCTTACAGGCCTCCACAGCCGCGGGCAGCGCCTCTTTTTTCAGCGTTTCCACGGTCTTTTCGCGGAACAGCTCCGTATCGCGGGTATAGATGCTGCCGATCACGATGGCCTCGGGGTTCAGCAGATCCACCAGCATGGCCAGCCCCTGCCCCAGGCGGATGGCGCTTACGTCGTAGATCTCCTTCGCCACCGGGTCGCCTGCCTTGGCGGCGGCGGCAATGCTCTGGGCGGTGAGCGTTTCGTCGTCCGAAAGCACGGTATGGCGGCGGTCCACCTCCATCATCAGCCGGGCAAGCTTTACGATGCCGCCCCCGGAGCAGTAGCCCTCAAAGGAACCGGCCTTGCCGTAGCCCTCGGGCCCGGACGTGTTCAGCCGGATATGCCCCACCTCGCCCGCGAGATCGCAGGCGCCGGAATAGAGCTGCCCGTTCAGGATCAGCCCCGCGCCCATGCCGGTGCCGAAGGTGAGGAACACCACGTTCTGCATGCCCTTCCCTGCGCCGTATTTCCATTCGGCCACGGCGCAGGCGTTGGCGTCGTTCTGCAAAACGGTTTTCACACCGAAATGAGAAGAAAGGATCTCGGTGATCGGGATGCGGTCCCAGCCCGGCAGGTTGGGCGGCGAGAGGATCAGACCGTGTTTGGCGTCCATCGGGCCGCCGCAGCTTACGCCGATGCCGGTAAGATCCGCAAACGAAGCCCCCTGCTGCTCGAGCAGGTCCTCCGCAGCAAAAATGATATCGTCGATCACGGCCTGCACGCTGCCGCCGACGGCCGTGGGGAATTTCTTTTTATCCACGATCACGTCGGTTACGTTTTCCGTCATGCGGTCGCGGCCCAGCACCACGGCGCACTTCGTGCCGCCGATATCCACGCCTAAGGTATACTTCATACTTCTTTTCCCTCCATAAGCGGCAATATGCCGCCGATATCCGTAACGGGCCCGCTTGAAAGCGAAAGCGCCCTTACGCCGTATTTTATCAGAAACGCCGCGATATTGTCGGCGTCCCGGTGAGTGTTGAGGCTGCCGTTGACGGCAAGCGTATCCGGCGCGATCAGCCCGCTCGCCCCGCCGAAAAAGCCGGTGTGGGCGTCGCTCAGCGCCACGTCCCCGGCGGAGATCAGGAGCACTTCCATCCCTTCACGCCGCAGCACGTTTGCGATCCCGGTATCTTCGGTGATGAACGCGTTTTCGGCCACGAAGCACAGCGAGCATTTCGCGTACCCCTGCCGCGTATGCAGCAGGCGGCGGCCGCTTTGCGCAAGCAGCGAAACCAGCGACGGTTCCGCGTGCTTCAGGTTGCCGAGCGCGAAGGTTTTGCAAACCGACACGTTCAGGCGAACGTCCATAGGGTATTCCCCGCCGAGGGGAGAAGAAAAACGGACTTCAAACCCGAGTACCGCAAGCTTTTCCGCCAAAGCCGTTTGCGAGGGCGCAGCAAACACCGTGCGCCCGCCCGCGTGGCACAAGAGCATATCCGCGTGCCCCGCCGTTTCCGCCGGGAGCGCGGTTTCCGGCGCGGGAGAAAGCACACGCACGCCGTATTTTTCCAATACCGCAGCCCACGGGCCGGCCTGCACGGCGGCAAGGCGGACTTCCCTTTTCGGCAGATTGGGTACGGCAAGGGGGATCATGCCTTGAATTTTTTCCAGGGGCGCACCGCCAGGAAGCAGGCAGCCGTGCCCACCGCGGCGATCACCACCCAGGCGAGCAGCACCGTATTCCAGCCCAGCGCCTCGTTATCGGCGATTTTGCCGAAGAGATACACGCCCGCGGAAGCGCCTACGTAAGTGAGCGAATTGATGATGCCGCTCATGGTGGAAACGATGCCGTATTTTTCAAACCGGGCAGGCACCACGCAGATCAAAAAGAAGTTGATGGCGTGCATCGTGCCCACGATGAGGGCGGAAACGCCCAGCGTAACGTATTCGTTTTTGGAATAGAACAGGAACAGGAGCAGGCACAGCACGGTGGAGCCCACGAACGTTACGCCTGCGCCGGTCACCTCGTTTCGGACCCACTTGTTGGCGGCAATGCCCACGATCTTCATGCTCACCACGCCGATGATCGGCAGCACCACGCTTTTGAGGATCGCCTTATCGCTGGATTGGCTGAAGGTGTTGCTGATGAAGGTGGGAACCCAGTCGGTGATGCCGTCCCTGAGCGCCCCCTGGGCGATGATGCCCAAGGCGATCAGAAGGAACCCAGAGCCCAGCAGCAGCTTCGGCGTCAGCCTGCCCTTCGCGCCTTCCGCGTTTTGATCGTCTGTGTCCGGATCGGCCGGGCGTTTTTTGCGTTCGAAGCGCAGCGCCTCCACGTTTTTCAGGCGGCGGAAGCCGAAGATCCACAGCACGAGGATCACCGCAGCCAGCCCGGCGGAGGTGAAGAAGGTGAGCTTCCACGAGCGGAAGAAGCGCAGCCAGAGCAGCGAGGAGCTGAGGTAGATGAATATGGTGCCCGTAAGCCCCGCCACGTTGGTGTTGGCGGATACGGTATTATACTGCTTTTCATTCATCACGGCGGCCATGATACGCACCAGCGGCGGCCAGAGCATGCTCTGGGCAAAGCCGTTGATGAACCACACCACCACGCGCCAGCCCGCGGGGGTAAATGGCATGAGCACGTTGCATACGGCGGTAACGGCAAGGCCGCCCATAATGAGCCGCTGGGGTTTGAAGCGGTCGCCTAAAATACCGCTGATGATCTGCCCCGCGCCGTAGGAGATCACGGCAAGGGATTCCACCTGCCCCACCTGCGCCTTGAGCAGCCCCTCGTTTTCGATGATGGCCTGCATCACGATGGAATAATCCTTGCGGGTAAGGTAGCTGGCGAAATACACCAGCGGGCACATAATGCTCAGCAGCTTTACGGCGAAATCCGTGCCTGCGTTCGTTTTTCGGAGTTTGCTTTCCATATTTATTTTCTCCCGGTGGAGCCGAAGCCGCCGTCGTTACGTTCGGTTGCGCTCAGGGCTTCGCTTTCGGTGAATTCCGCCCGCAGGAACGGCACGATCATAAACTGCGCCACCCGCTCGAAGGGCTCCACGGTTTGCGGTTCCCCCGAATGGTTATAGAGGCCCACCTTGATTTCGCCGCGGTAATCGGCGTCGATCACGCCCACCTTGTTGGCGGGGGCAAGGCCGCGCTTGATGCCCAACGAGGAACGGGCGAATATAAGGCCCACGTACCCTTCGGGGATCTCGGCCGAAAGCCCGGTGGGCAGGAGCGCCGTTTCACCCGGGGCGAGCGTAACGCTTTCGTCCAGCAGGGCGTAAAGATCCGCCCCCGCGGCGGAAACGGAGCCGTATTGCGGGAGCTTTGCGCGGGGATCGAGTTTTTTGATTTTTACTTCCATGGCTTATTTCACGAATTCACGGTAGATCGTGTTGATGGTTTTTTCGTAGTTCTTCTCTTCCACGGCCACGATGATGTTGATCTCGCTGGAGCCCTGGTCGATCATGCGGATATTCACCTTTTCGCCCGCCAGCGCCGCAAACACGCGGGCTGCGGTGCCTTCGGTATTCACCATACCGCGGCCCACCACGGCGATGAGGGCGAGGTTTTCCACCAGCGTGATGGAATCGGGGTTCACGGCCTTTACCATTTCGGCGGTGATGGCGCCCTTGCATTCCTCAATGGCCTTGGAGGCCACCAGCACGCTCATGGTATCGATACCGCTGGGCAGATGCTCAAAGGAAACGTTGTGGTTCTCGAGCACCTCCAGCACCTTGCGGCCGAAGCCCACCTCGGAGTTCATCATATCCTTTTCCACGTGGATGGCGGTAATTCCCTTTTTGCCCGCGATGCCGGTGATCACGGTTTCCACCACGTTGGTGCTTGCTTTGGGTACGATCATGGTGCCGGGGTCGCCGGGGGCGTTGGTGTTGCGGATATTGATGGGAATGCCCGCCCTGCGCACCGGGAAGATGGCGTCCTCGTGCAGCACGGTGGCGCCCATGTAAGAGAGCTCGCGCAGCTCGCGGTAGGTGATTTCGGGAATGGGCAGCGGGTTTTCCACGATGCGCGGGTCGCACATCAGCATGCCGGAAACGTCCGTCCAGTTTTCATAGATCTCCGCGCCCGCGGCCGCCGCCACGATGGAGCCGGTGATATCGGAGCC
>JAEEGL014719654.1_pt1 | contig 10772 bp, 11 predicted proteins | sample 9134231 | NCBI WGS metagenome assembly JAEEGL01 (sample SAMN16246548, study PRJNA631951) | gut metagenome | biome: gut microbiome; feature: rumen; material: fiber-attached | host: Bos | place: Iran: Karaj | collected 2018-10
ACAGTGGACAGTTCAGGGCTCCATCATGATGCCTGCAGGAGATGCTATCGGAACCAATCCCGCTGTAACTGCTATGTCTGTTGCATGGGGAGACTCCTGGACCAACATGATCCAGCCGTTCTGGGCACTTCCCGCTTTAGGTATCGCAGGACTTTCCGCAAGAGATATCATGGGATATTGCGTAATTTCCCTTATCATCTCCGGTATCATCGTAGGCGGAATCTTCCTGGTGCTTGGATTCATTCTGTAATAACAAAAGCATTAAAACCACCGGTTCTGCCTGAACTAGTCAATAAAAATTAGACACACTAAAAAGCCTATGCAAAGCCCATTTCAGTTTTAAACTGGATTGGGCTTTTGTTTTTTAGTGCATTTGCCGGTCTCTTGTAGCACCATTATTGCGATTCATCTTTTTTGGGGCTTTTCCTTAAAAAAAGATGAATCCTTCGCGGGTGATTTTTACTGATTCTTCGGATATCTGCCGTTTTCATCTTTTTTGCTTATCTTTTTTAAAAAAAGATGTATTCGTTCTGTGCATAATTTGTTAACGTTTTGTCATCTTCATCTTTTTTTACAACTTCTTTGCTAAATAGATGAAACGACCTTTTTCGACCATTTCTCCCAAAAGCCATTTCATCTTTTTTTATCATTTTCCTTCGAAAAAGATGAACTCACCTTCCCTCAAAAAATATGCCCCTGGGGTGAACCAATCAACAAAAAAGCAGACATGGTTTTACATGTCTACTTTTAGTTTACCAGTTCAGTTTTGCCGGTAATTTTTATTCTACCTTGGGCCCACGTCCGAAAAAGCTACGACGTGCGGGCTCATCTTCTTTGTACTTTCTCTTCTCAGCCTTCTGTCCGGAGGGCTTCGTTTCCTCCCTTTCAGGCGCTTTCCCCAGCGAGCTCCACTATCTCTTCAGTACGCTTTCCTTCTTGTCAGACTTTCTGGCAAGTTCAGGATCGATGTCACCTTCATTTTCCTTAAGATAGACCGGGTCCTCATAATATACCAGCATCGGCGCCATGTCGAGCATCATCTTGCCGCATTTCCTGCAGAGATATCCTCTGGCATTATCGTCAGCAGACACTCCTGTCAGATGTTCTGAAAGACTGAACTTATTGCTGTATCTGTTCCTCAGCGTGTAAACGCCTTCCGGAAGACCGAAATCATTGGTCGATCCCACAAGCGATATGTTTTCTGTCCAATAGGCCGGCTGTGACTGTGCTCCGTAAAGATAGCCCATCTCCATCACGCCTCCACAGAATGGACATTCCTTATCCAGTCCGTAAACTGCCGCCCTGAGTCTTAATGAGAAATTCTCGGGTTTGTCATAATAAAAGAATACTGTATCAGCTTTCTTGTAATTATCTTTCACAGCGTTTTCAAAACACTCTCTGACCGCTTCGGGTACATACACCTTACCTGTAAGATCCGGGTATTGCTCATTAAATGCTCCGAATATCTCAGCCCCCTCCTCATCGCCTATAATGAAATCCATGGCGCTTTCTCCAAGATGTTCTATCAAACCGGCGATTTCAGCGACTGTATCCACCGGACCATTGCTGACGGTCTTGCCCTCCTGCATGCCGTATTCCATCCACATCACGTTATATGCAGGTCCGTCCGAACTGTAATATCCCAGCTCAGATGCCGTATTGTGTTTGAAGTACTCAAACTCACCTGAAGATTTCAGGATGATGATTCTTTTTCTGTTTTTGACATCTTCTGAAAATTCGTGATAGTAGACCAGCCTGTCCTTATAAATAAAACTTCCCATATCTCAAAACTTCCCCTTTTTTAAATATATATCAGGACGGATCATTACTCCGCCTCTTCTACAGGCTCCTCGCAGGTCTTCATGGCTTCCAGAGTCTCGTTCAAGAGCTCGTCCAGTTCCCAGCCCAGCATCTCTGCGCCCTGCTTGATGACTTCGCGGTCACAGCCGGCTGCGAATCTTTTGTCCTTGAACTTCTTCTTGAGGGACTTGAGCTCCATGTCCTGGCAGGACTTGGAGGGTCTCATAAGGGCTGCTGCTCCGATGAGGCCGGTTAATTCGTCGCAAGCGAAGAGGACCTTTTCCATTTCGCGTTCGGGCTTTACGTCTACGCAAAGTCCGTAGCCGTGGGATACGATAGCGTGGATCATGTCTTCAGGCACGCCGCCCTCCCTCAAAAGCTCCGGAGCCTTGATGCAGTGTTCCTCGGGCCACATCTCGAAGTCGATGTCGTGGAGGAGGCCGACTATTGCCCAGTATTCCTCTTCATCGGCATAGCCCAGCTTTTTAGCAAAATACCTCATGGCGCCTTCTACCATTCTTCCATGGTGAAGGTGGAACTCGTCTTGGTTGTACTTTTTAAGTAATTCGTATGCTTCGTCTCTTGTGATCATGATCTTGCCTTTCTTTTGGTTTTATTAATTATGACTAAACGCCAACGACCCCTACAAAGATTTCGTAAGGATCCCTGGCGTACTTATTCTTTTATCCATTTCCCGAAAGATCAGTCGGTGGTTTGGGTCTTTTCGGGCAGGTTGGAGATTACTACCGCAGCGAACATTATGATGCAGCCGAAGATCTCTCTCGTTGTCATACTCTCGCCCAGGATCACCGCTCCTGCCAGAACTCCGAATACGGATTCCAGGCAAAGGATCAGCGCCGCGATGGTCGGTGTAGCTTCCTTCTGGCCCAGCACCTGGAAGGTGTAGGCGATGCCGCAGCTGATAACGCCGGCGTACAGGATGGGGAACCACGCTGTCATGATATTCGACAAGCTTACGGGGCTCTCAAAGATGAACATGCAGATGATGCCCAGGAGTCCTGAAAAAAGGAACTGTATGCAGGAAAGCTTGATTCCGTCTATGCTCACTACGTAATTGTCTACGGCTACCATCTGTCCAGCGAAAGCAATTGCGCAAAGAATTACCAGCGTGTCGCCTATCTGGATGCTGAAGGATGCGTCCGTCATGCATAGCAGGTAGAGGCCGATGACATCCAGCACTACGCAGAGCCACACTAGGGGGCGGGTCTTTTTCTTATGGACTATGAGTGACAGTATCGGGCAGAATACCACGTACAGAGTCGTGATGAAGGCTGCCTTGCCGGCGGTGGTGTAGGCCAGGCCGAACTGCTGAAGAGAGGCTGCTACGAAGAGGAAAAATCCGCAGACGATGCCTCCTATGAGCTCGTGCTTGTTAAATACCGGCTGTGACTTGTCCGTGTGATTTTTGAGAACCAGGGGAAGCAGTACCAATCCGCCTATGAAGGTACGGATACCGTTGAAGGTGAAGGAGCCTATGGCTCCGCCGCTCTTCTGCGCTACGAAGGCGGTACCCCAGATAAGGGCTGCTATGAATAGCAGTACGTTGGCTTTCATTTTTTTGGACATGGTGTTCTCTCCTTATCAGATCAATTTGCTGTCTTGTGTTCTCCTTCCAAAAGGAGCACTCTGACCGCCAGATTCAGACTTTCCCTAAAGCTCTCCTCAGAAGAGCCGGGTTCTATCATATCGTGTATTTTCTTTATGCGATACCTTACGGTATTTTTATGGCAATATAGCTTTTCGGAAGTGCGGTTCAGGTCGCAGCCTGAAAGCACGTAGGCTACCGCGGTCTCCATGAGGCTGCCATCCTCGTCGGTTTCCATGATCGGTTTCAGATAATCGTGAGCGTTGGCCACCAAAGTCTTGGATTCCATCTCCGGAGCGATCAATCGGTAAATACCAATCTCATCGTATCCCCTTGCGTGGGCTCCTTCGATCTGGCAGACCCTTAGTGCCCAATAGGCTTCCTTCACCGCCTGGGCGAAGCCCGTCTCTCGTCTTAAGACACGGCTTTTGCCCCAAAGGGCTTTCTCTTCAGGAAGGTCGGCCACGATGATCACGTCCTTCATGAGGACATCCATATCTCCGGCGCTGCTCTCGTCCCTGCTAAGCACCAGGAAGCCTCCCTGTCTGAACCTTACGAGGGATACTCTGTCGCCGAATCTGGAATTCAGGGCGATCCTCCTGGAGTATCTTATCAGATGCTCTCTGTCAAATTCCTCCTCGTGTCCCTTGATCGGAGCAAAACACATTACCTCCACGTTTTTTCTCATGGCTGGAAGTATGCGGTTTCTCAGGCGTTCCACGTCCTTGTCGCTGAGCTCATCCACGATGAGCGCTTCCAGCGCTCCCTCTATCTCCGACTCCGTCATGTCCTGCCCTACCTCTTTTTTGATGACTAGGACTATGTCCTCGAAGAAGGCGTCATCTGTGATTTCAAAGATTGGGAAGTCGTGTTCCTCGGAGTATTCGATGACTTCTTCAGGAAGTTCTTTGAAGAAGATCGGTTTATAACAAAGGCATGTCACGCCCATTCCGTCCAGCTGCCTCACCGCGTCCAATATGAGCTCCGGCTTCTGTCTGGCGAACATGAGGCTCGTGATGCCCACGCTGTGTCCGTAGAACATCTCCTCTCTGGTGAACTCAATGCCATCGGCGAATTCGAAGTCGATGATCTCCGTGGCATCCACGTATTTATCAAGGCCACCGGAGCCCGATATGAGCTTGAAGCCCGAAAGCTCCGGCAGTTTCATTATATCTCTCAGTTTCAAGATCAGTTCCCCTTTGGTACCTTAAGTATATAGCAACTTGGAGTCGCCTGCATTATCGCGACATCTAAATATCGAAGGCTTCTTTTGTACAATTGTACAACAAAACTATAAATACTTGCAACTAAATCTCGAAATATGTATTATTTTTTGTTCTAACTTACTGTGACTCTCTCCAGACCTTGCCTTTAGCAGACTCACAGGTCAGGGTTTCATAGCTAGCAGGCTCCCCGTTTTCGAAGTAGACGATGTAACCCAGACCAACCACAGGTACCCAGTCCCAGAAGGTCTCCCTCTCACCGGGGAACCAGTTCATCATGGTGGCTGAGATGCTTCCGCCATGGCAGACCATGACGGAGCAGGCATCGCGCCCGCTGTGTCTGTGGGCCAGCTCCTGCATCCTGTGGTAGCCAAGGAGCTCCTTGTTTCCTCGCTTGATGCGCTCCATGTAATCGTTCATGCACTCGCCGCCTGGGAAGGTAAATGTTCCGTTGGCGTCAGACAGCCACTCCGCTGCTCCTTCCTTCTTGGAAAGTTCATCGAAGGTCTGGCACTCCCACTCGCCGAAGTTTATTTCTTTCATATCCGGAATCACCGTGTGAGGCACGTCTCCAAAGAGAGCGTGAAGGGTCTGGGTGGTTCTCACGAAACCCGTGGTGTAATATTTTGTGTCCTCGGGAAGTTCAGGGTAAGCCCCTTCCTTCTTGTACTGCTTCAGCTGCTCATAGCCCTCCTGAACTATGGGCAGATCTGCCCATCCGTAGTACCATCTCCTCTGGATGCCCTCGGTAATTCCATGTCTAATAAGTAAAATGTATGATTTCATTATTTTAATCTTTTTCCTATTCCCGCGAATACTCTGGTCACCGCGATGGCTTCCTGAGCCAGGTACGTGGTGGTCCTGCCGACAGCCTCTCTGAAAGCTCTGTCGTCCTTATCCATGGGCACCAGTCCGCAGCTGATCTCGTTCACGATCATGACGGACTTGGCCCATCTGCTCTTTCTGGCAGACAGATATTTCAAAGGGTCGCGGCCGTTGGCCAGGCAGGCCCAGACCAGATCTTCTACGTTGTTTATGATGGCTGCTCCGTCAGGCATTTCTACCTTATCTCTGGAGCAGGTGTACATGTCTTTCCTTGAAAGATTGAATTTTTCGCACGCGTAATCAACTTTTCCCTGATACGCTCCGCCTATCAAAAGTACCATTGTTCCTCCTGATCATCCAAAATATATAGCTAAACTTACAATTCCCATGAGTTCGCCCCAGAGGATGCCGTATCCGGCGATGTCGCCGTTCATGCCCTGAAGCTCATGTCTCGCAAAAAATATCGATACCAAAGTGCCTAAGATGCAAGCCGAGACCGTCATCAATAGGTAATTGAAATCCTTTCCCGCTACGATGGCTGCCAAAGCGATCCAGAAGATCAACTGGATAAGCAGGAAGGCTTCCGCCTTCTTATCCCTCTTCATCTCCTGATATTGGCTGGTGTCCATGGGCTTTAAGGTCATCATCATAAGGCCGCTGAAAGCTCTCGGCACGACCATGATGAGCACCGCCCTTGTAAGGGCCGTAAAGCTTTCAAGATAGTAGGCCGCCGATGACAAAACTCCGAATTCCACCAGCACCAGAAAGATGAAGCTCACTATGGCAAAGGTGCCGCAGCGGCTGTCCTTAAGGATGGCGCGCTTCTTTTCAAGGGTTCCCCTTGACATGACCGCATCGTTCACGTCCATATAGCCGTCCACATGCATGAAGCCTGAAAGGACGAAGGGAAGCCAGGTGGCTATAGCTCCGAAGGCCGTGGCCGGGAAGGATATTAAGTTAAGTCCTGCCATTAAGGCCGCCCAGATGATGCCCATGATGGCGCCCACAGTGGGAAGCCAGGCCAGCATGTAGGGACGAGCCTCTTCATCCCATTTTTTGGGCCCCGGAATGTAGCAAAACATACCCCAGCTCATACAGAAGCCCGTGAGTAATTTTTTCATTTCTCGGGGACCTCCTTATAGTCGATGGGGAAGCCGTAGTAAAGCTCCACCACCCTGTCGCAGGCCTTGGCGAGAGCTCTGTCGATTATGGCCAGACCTCTGATATAACCGTCGGTCAGCTCATCGTACTCCACGCCGTCGCCATAGATGTAGTCGGACACGAAGATGAGCCCGTCGTGGGTCTTGGTGAGAGCGCTGAGCCTCTCAGCGATCCTGATGGAAGCCTCTGCATCCACCTTACCGTTAGGTCTGAACATCTCATTGGAGAGAAGGGCTGTCACGGAATCGATCAAGAAAACACCCTCTCTGCCATCTATCTCACGGTCGATATCGCGTCCGCATTCGATGGTTTTGAATCCCAGGCCTTGACGATCCCAGCGATGTCTCTCTATTCTGGCTCTGTCTTCCTCGTCATGAGGGATCATGGTGGCTATATAGTAGAGCGGACATTTGCGCTCCTTAGCCATCTGTACAGCCAAGTTCTGGGCATAGGTGGACTTGCCGTTCTTGGCTCCGCCTGAAATAAATACGTTCATCAGAAGAAATTACCTTCCTTTCTTTGATCCAGATAATCCGCGTCAATGGCTCCTTCTGCGTAGGTGGCCATGCCGTTCATGGTGGCACAGGCAGTCTCCATTATCTTAAAGGTGATGGGGCATCCCGAACCCTCTCCAAGACGCATTCCCAGGTCGAAGATGGGCTTGACTCCCAGGGCATCCATGGCCAGCACGTAGCCGGGCTCCTTGGACTTGTGGGAAGCGAACATGTAGTTCACGCACTTGGGCTGGATTCTGGCTGCTGCCAGAGCTGCCACTGCTGAGATATATCCGTCTATAACTACGGGAAGCTTGTAATATGCTGCGCCGACGTAGGCTCCGACCATGGCTGCTATGTCGAATCCCCCGACTTCCTGAAGGATCTTCATGACATCCTGGTCCTTGACGCGGGCAACTGCTTCGTCTACGATCTGAAGTTTTTTGTTAAGGCCTTCGTCGGTGAGTCCGCCGCCTCTTCCTACTACGTCACAAGCCTTCTTATCGGTCAATGCCGCCAGTACACAGGCTGATGTGGTGGTGTTACCGATACCCATCTCGCCTACTCCGAAGACCTGGTAGCCCAGTTCTTTGAAAGTCTTGGCCGCCTCAACACCTGTAAGAAATGCTTTAGTAAACTGTTCTTCTGTCATGGCAGGGCCTTTGGCCAGGTTGGCTGTGCCCCTTCCGAGCCTGCGGTTTACGATCTTCTTCGTAAGGGTCTTCATGCAGGACATGCCTGAGTGATCCTCAAAGCCAGGGTAGGTCATATGGTCTGTAAGCAGATCCTCTGGAAGGTCCATGGCAACTCCCATGTCGCATACCAGAAGGTCGATTCCCCAGTACTTGGCCATGGAGCTCACGCCGGTGAGGCCTCTGGTGAAGTTGATGGTCTGGGAGAAGGTGACGGACTGAGGAGCGGAGGCTACGCCTTCCTCACACACGCCGTTATCGGCGCTGAAGATGGCTATGGCCTGCTTCTTCACTTCGTTCTTGACCTGGCCGGTGATGCCCGCCAGCTGTATGGTCATGGCCTCCAGGTCGCCCAGAGCTCCGGTGGGCTTGGCAAGCTGCTCCTGACGTGCCTCTGCGGCTTCGATAGCTTCCTTATCCAGATCGCCCTTTTCCTCTATATCATTTAGTATCTTAAGTATTCTGTCATCCATATGTAGTCTTTCCTTTCTAAATGAAACTTTTATCTTCCAGCCACTGAAGGCAGTCCATGGCCTTTCTGGCTTCTATGGTATATGTTACGTCTTCGGGGCAGTAGTCTTCGATGGCCAGAAGCACTTCCTTCATATCCATCGTGCCCTCATCAAAGGCACTATGGCTGTCACCTGTGCCGTCGTTATTGTGAAGATGGAAGTGAGTGATATATGGTCCCAGCACCTTGAGCCACTCCACAATGTCCACATCCTTAATGGTCATGGCATTGGCGTGACCCACATCCAGACATATCTTTATCCTGGGGTCTTCTACCTTTTCCATCATCTCTTTCATCATATATGGTTCGTCCTCCAGGACGTTCTCCACGGCAAGGATGAAGTCATCGGGCTTACCCTCCATGGCTTCCTGCCAGAACTCAGCGCCCTTCTGAGCCTGATATGACTTGAAGTACATGAAAGGCATCCAGCCCGTGTGAACCACCATCTTCTTTAAGCCGAAGTGCTGAGCCACGTCCAAAGCTTGCTGTATCCTTGCCATGCCGGCCTCTCTCATCTTGTAGTCGATGGAGGCGGGGATGATCTCAGTGAAAGGCCCGTGGATCATGACGCGTTCAGCCTCGGAAGCCTTTATGTCGCGGGTTATATTGGACAGGAGCTTGTCTCTTTTTTCCTCATCCAAAAGATGGGAGATGCAGGTGTGATTTATCTCCATGCCCACCTTGTAGTCTTTGATGGCGTCTTTATATTTCTCGCAAAACGTCGCTATGTATAATCTGTCTCTGATGTTTCTCATTTTATTTTTTGCTCTTGTTTGGTACGCCTACCCTGGAATATCCGTCCAGGAAGGCCGCCATTATCTCTAATATGGTCTCGCAGCTGCCCTCGGTGACCTCTGCGTTTAGCGGCATGATGGGGTCGTGAAGGGATTTACGGAGCAGGCACCAGCCCTTGACTTCCGGAAGGTCGAAGTTGATCCTGACGCCCTCGTAGTTGGGCTCTACCAGGCTCAGGCCCTTGTCTTCCTTGGCCTTGACCCAGACCTTGAGGCCCTCCAGGATCTGATCTCCGTAAACGCTGAAATCGGAGCCTTCAATGGGAAGTCTCACTTCGATGGCTTCCTTGGGTTCCTCTAGGCTGGAGATCATGACGCTGATATCCACGCCCTTCTGCATGAGCTGAGCTTCCTTGATGACGATCTTGGTGGCGAGATAGGCTCCGTCGTCCAGCCAGAAGTTCTCCTTGTAGGCCGCGTGGCCGGAGGTCTCGATGGCCAGCTGAGAGTCGATGCCGGCCTCGTTCAGCTCAATGGATTTATTGATTACGTTTCTGTAGCCTCTCTTGAATCTTAAGTGTTTCAGGCCCAGGCAATCTTCCAGGTATGTGGTGAGCTGGTCGGAGGTGATGGAGTCCGTTACAACGGTAGTACCCGGATGCTCCACAGCGATAAGGGCTGCAGCCAGGGCTACGATGCCGTTTCTGGCGATCTCCTTTCCGTCCTTGTCGACGGCTGCGGATCTGTCCACGTCCGTGTCGAAGATGAGGCCCAGGTCAGCGTTATTGTCCAGGACCGCCTTGGAGATGGATGCCATGGCTTCCTTGTTCTCCGGGTTCGGCTGATGGTTGGGGAAGTTGCCGTCGGGATCCAGGAACTGGGATCCGGTGATGTCCGCTCCCAGGGGCTCCAATATCCTTGTCGCAAAAAATCCTCCCGCGCCGTTACCTGCATCCACCACGATCTTAAGGCCTTCCAAAGGTTTCGCAGGATGGTCCGGATGGGCCACTTCTCTTACGATCTTTTCCTTAAGATAGTCGCTGTACACCTGGATGAGATCGCTCTCTGTGACGGATCCGAGAGTTACCGCCTCGGGAATGAGCTCAGCCTCACCCAGATCGATGATCCTCTTGATGTCCTTCTTGTCCAGGCCGCCGTCCTTACTGAAGTACTTGAAGCCGTTTCTGTTAAAAGGCAGGTGAGAAGCCGTGATCATGATGGCTCCATCGCACTGGTATTCTTTGAACATGGTGGACATGAACATGGCAGGTGTCGATGCCAGGCCACAGTCGAAGACGGTGATACCCGCCTCCATAAGGGTGTATATCAAAGTTTCCTTCAAAGCGTCGGCGCTCAGTCTGGAATCGTGTCCCACGGACACTCTCATGTCCGCTGTGTGCTTGCCGGTCTTCTCCTGGAGCCAGAGGATGAAACCTCTCGTTAAGGCCTTCGCCTCGTTGGAGCCCAGGGTTATTTCCTCGCCGGGTACACCTTCCATGGACACGCCTCTGATGTCCGAACCGTTCTGAAGTCTCTTAAGATCAAGATCCATAATTTCTCCTTGCCCCGCGCTGATCAGAGCGCGAATTTTTTGTACACCAAAAACTCCCCCATAGTAACTTTTATTTTACTACAGGGGAGCATGTTTTGCAATTGATTTGAAGGTTGTAAATGTATTAATTCTTTACTCTTCGTCTCCTATGGCGTCGGTCCTCATGATGAAGCG
>JAEEGL014881025.1_pt1 | contig 10772 bp, 12 predicted proteins | sample 9134231 | NCBI WGS metagenome assembly JAEEGL01 (sample SAMN16246548, study PRJNA631951) | gut metagenome | biome: gut microbiome; feature: rumen; material: fiber-attached | host: Bos | place: Iran: Karaj | collected 2018-10
TAGATTTCTCAGTAAGAGCTTATAATTGCTTAAAGAGAGCAAATATTCATACATTACAAGATTTAGTTAATATGAGTGAAAACGATATGATGAAGATACGTAATTTAGGTAAGAAATCACTTAAAGAAGTATTAGATAAAGTTCGTGATCTTGGACTTGTATTACGTAATGATGATTAGTAAGGAGGATAAACATGGCATATAGAAAATTAGGAGTAGATACAAAACATAGAAGAAGTATGCTAGCTAATTTAACAAAAGATGTTATCATGAACGGAAAAATAGAAACTACTGAAACTAGAGCTAAAGAAGTTCGTAAGTTTGTTGATAAGATGATTACTTATGGAAAGAATGGAGATTTAGTTTCAAGACGTAAGGCACTTGCTTTCCTTCAAAATGATACAGTAGCAGTTAAAAAGATTTTTGATGAATTAGCACCAAAGTATGCTACTAGAAATGGTGGATATACAAGAATACTTAAATTAGATGAAAGACGTGGAGATAACGCTTTAATGGCTGTTATTGAATTAGTATAAAAACTTTGTTTAACAAAGTTTTTTTATTTTCTGGTTTCTTGACTATATATTCAAACTATGCTTTAATAAACTAGAGAAGTATTGGTGAAGTGGAAGGAGGAGATAGATATGAGTATAAGTATGAAATATCCTGATGGCACTATTCATATTATCGAACCTAGTAGGTTACTACATGTTGTGAATGATGTTTATGTATGTGATTATAATGATGTAACACAGGCAGAAGCAATGCACAATAGTTTTGCATTTACGCAAACTATTCTTATTAGAAGAAATAATCGTTTTATAAAACAACCATTGCATAATTATGAAGATGGCTGGGATGAGTTATATAGATATTTTGAGGAAGTAGGAGAAGAGGAAGATATAGAAATATTGCCAGATTTGATTGCGTGTGTGCCTCCTGTAAATATTGATACTTTTATTGAAGGATACTTACACTTGTCAAGAGAAGATGTAGCTAATAATGCTCAAAGAATAGAAAATGGAAATTATTCTTATGCGTATGCACCAGATGTAAAAAATCCACCAAATGAACGTTATAGATATCAACAAAGAGAACAAGTAAATACTAGAACTGCAATTTTAATATTTTTTAATGAAGCAGATAATAAATATTATTGGGATGGAAGATGCACTAGGGTAATAGAAGGTGCCCCAGATAGTCTTGGAACTTTGAATGGTGAACATATAAGAGGAATTGGAAAATTTGATTACATTATAAAGAAAGTAAATATAAAAACAGAATCATCAAAGTATTTATATAGCAAAGAAGATGAATACTTTTATTTAAAAGAAGAAGATGCTAAAAGATTTGGTTTTCTTGGTAATTTAGAAATAGTAGAATATAATTACGAGTATGAGGGTGATGGTAAAAACACTATTCATACTGATAGATTAGTTCCTATTCCTGAATTTGATGTATTATATTGTAGCGATGAGTATGCTAAACAGGAATTAGAACAACACAAAGAGAATATTATAAATACGAAGTTGAAAGGGAAATCAACTGGTACTCGTAATATTCCTGTTTATATGGATTCTGATGGTAATAAATATATAGATAATTATTATGTACGTCATTATAATATAAGATTTACAGAACCAACAGTTAGTATTTATAGTTATAATTCTGGAGTTGGTAAAAATATTACTAGAGAATTTGATAAATATAATCAGTATATAAGAGCATCTATCGAAAGAAATGTAGATAGTAAAGTAAAGTTTATTAAAATGCCTTTATTAGTAAAAAAAGATCATGATTATTATGAAGAAGCAATAGTTAATCCACAAAATGAAGAATTAAAACCAATAGTCAAAAGGTAAAATAATTTAACTTAATAATATGAAAGAGAAAAGAAAGAAAAACTTTTTTCTTTTTTTGTTTTTTAATAGACTTTAATTCAATTTAGTCATATAATAAAGATAGTAAAGAGGTGGAGAAATGAAAAAGAAAGGATTAATAATAGGTATTGTTGGAGTAGTATTAATTGCAGCAGCAGTTGTAACAATAATGCTATTACCAAAAAAGAGTGCAAAAGAAATTTATACAGAAGCAGTAAAAAATAGTTTAAGTTTCAGTAGTCTAGAAAAATTAAATGATGAAATAGATTATGAAACAATATTAAAAAATCATATTATTAAAATATCATTAGATAGTGATGGTAGCAGTGTTGATGAAGAAAATGGAAGTCGTACTTTTACTGAAAAATTACTAATGTATGTTGGAAAAGATAATTTCTATTTAACTGGAAATAGTATTGTTAATAGTAAAACTTTAGAATTTGAAGCAGCATTAAAAGATAATAAAGTATACATGTTATTTAAAGATATATTCAAAAAATATTATTATGCTGATATGAGTGAAACAAATACTTCAGAAAGAGTAGATTTAAATATTGAAAAGTTACTTACATTATTTAGAGATTCATTCTTAGATGTTATTGAAAATGATAAAGTAAAGAAAGAAAGTACTGATATAACTATAGATGGTAAGAATTATAAAGTAGATAAATATGCTCATACATTTACTGGAGATCATTTATATAAAGTAGTTAAAGATTTTATTAATAAAGTAAAGAATGATAAAGAATTAAATAGTCAATTGAGTTCATTACTTAAAAATGCAACTGTTGATGGTAAATCTATATCTTTGAATGATGCATTAGATATTGTTCTTCAACAAGCAGAACCACTAAAACAATTTGGAGATTTATTTACGTATACATTATACTTAGATGGTGATGAAATTATCTCAAAAGTAGCTGCTATAAATATTGAATTTGGTGAACAAAGTATACCAGTTTCTTTAACAATTAATTCAGTTAAATCATTTGAAGAAGTATATGTTTCTATGATGGGACAAAAAATGTATGAATTTACTATCAAAGAAACAAGTGAAAATAATGCAGATATTTCAATTAAAATGTTAGGGCAAGAAATAGCTTCAGGTAAAATAGTTAAAACTGATAATAGTTTAACTGTTACTATAAATGGTAATGAATCAGTTGGTGTAAAATTCAAATTTGAAGCTAAGATAAATAAAGTTAGTGAATATCAAGTAGAAGGAATTATTACATTAGAATCTGAAAATTCACATGCTTCTTATAGAATTAAGACAGAAGAAGTAAATGAGATGCCAAGCTTTGATATCTCAAATAGTGCTCCTATTGAAGAAATAACAGCAGAAGAAAAAGAAGCATTAAAAGCAGTTTTAGGAGAAATGTATCCTGGAGTAAATTTATCATTTGCAGGGGATAATACAATATCAGGTTAATAAGATTTAGTTAAACTAAATCTTTTTTCTTTTTGTGGTATAATATATGTGGAGGGGTAATTATGAAAGCATTAATAACAGGAGCTTCTAGTGGTATAGGCCATTCTATGGCTAAATACATGAGTTCTCTTGGATATGATTTAATACTTGTAGCAAGAGATAAAGAAAAATTACAAGAAATCCAAAAAGAACTTAAAACGGATGTAAAAATAATAGTAGCAGACTTATCTATCGAATCTAAATTAAAAGATTTATATGTTTTATGCAAAAATGATAATATTGATGTCTTGATAAACAATGCCGGTTTTGGACTTTTTGGAGAATTTAGTTCAACTGATTTAACAAGAGAAATTAATATGATAGATGTTAATATAAAAGCAGTTCATATCTTAACTAAACTATTTATGAAAGATATGATAAAAAAAGATTCAGGATATATTTTAAATGTATCATCTAGTGCTAGTTTTCAAGCAGGACCTTTAATGGCAACCTACTATGCTTCAAAATCGTATGTTACAAGATTAACTGTGGCTATTTATGAAGAATTAAGAAGAAAGAAATCTAAGGTTCATATTTCATGTTTATGTCCTGGACCAGTTAAAACAAATTTTAATGATGTTGCAAATGTTGATTTTGCTATGAAAGGATTAGATAGTGATTACGTAGCAAAATATGCCATTGATAAGATGTTTAAAAATAAACTAATTATAGTACCTGGATTCAAAATGAAATCAATATTATTTTTTAATAGATTTGTATCAAACAAATATGCAGCTAAAATTGTTTATAAATTTCAGAAAAAAAAGGAAAAAAAGTAAGAATAGAAATATTCTTTTTTCTTTTCTTTTTTTTAAAATAGTATATAATATGCAGTATATGGGGTGTTTTATGGAAAAAATAATGGAAGTAGATGAATTAAATCTTACTCTGAATGATAAAAAAGTAATCGATAATCTATCTTTTTCTATAGAAGAGGGATCATTAAATGCTTTTTTATGTGCTAATAATAGTGGTAAGACAACATTAATAAAAACTTTAAGTGGAATTATTAATAAAGATGATGGTAAAATCGTTGTAAATGGTATTGAATTATCAAAGAAGAATTTTAAAGAATATGTACTATCTATTTCAACTATCTTAGAAGATATAGATGATAGTTTTTTATGTAATAAAGTAGAAGATGAAATTAGATATCCTTTAAATAATTTATCATACGATTTATTAGATATTAACAGAATTGTGGATAATGTTTCAGATTCATTAAAAATATCCACAATCTTGGGGAAAGATATTTCTAGACTAACATATTTTGAAAAAGTAAAAACCCTTATAGCAGCATCTATTGTCCATTCACCAAAACTATTATTAGTGGATGATATATTAAGATTTTTAAGTATAAAAGAAAAAAAAGAAATTATTAAGATATTTAAATTACTAAATACAAAATTCAATATTGCAATTATTTTTACTACAAGTGATATAGAGGATATTATTGATTTGAAAAATATATATGTGTTCAATAATCTTAAAATTTATTTCAAAGGTAATTATAATGAAGTAATAAAGATGGATAATGATCTAACAAAATTTGGATTTTATATTCCTACTATGATTGATTTATCAAGGAAACTGGAGTTTTATAATCTTTTAGATGAAATATATTATGATGAAGATAGGTTGGTTGATAAATTATGGAATTAAAAATAAGAAATACTGAAAAAAGCAAAAAAATTGAAATAGATTATTCTATTTTATCAATTCAGTATAATGATGAATCAATAATAAATAATTTAATGGAAGATTATGATGTAACTCTGATAGATAATAATGATGACTTCTTTGTAGCAGATACAGTAATTAATGAAATATCATGTTATACAAAATATCCAGAACTAAGTATAGTATCTGATATAATGCATGTTCTTGATTTACCTACAGATTTTTTTGATAAAGAAATAAGAACACTTTCTAAAACAGAAAAAATATATTTAAATCTATTAAGAAACTTAGGAAATATTAATAGTATTATATTATTTAAAGATATCTTTTTTGGATTAGATTTAAATAATCAAAAAAAGTATATTAAAGTAATCAATTATTTAAAGAATACTAATCATCTAGTAATAATATGTAGTAATGAAGTAGATTACTTATATAATATTGCAGAGTATTCAATAATAGAAAATAAATCAATTATAAAGTATGGATTAACTAATGAAATATACACTGATGTTTCAACTCTAATAAAAAATAAATTGGAAGTTCCAACACTATCCTATATTACATATAAAGCCAAAGAAGATAAAAATGTTAAACTATTTTATAGCAAAGACGTAAGAGATATAATAAAGGATATATATAAACATGTATAAGATGAATTTATATTTAAAGATGATTTTAACACTTTTATCAATTATTATTACAATAATAACTGGTAATTATATAATTCTTTGGATTTTGCTTGTATGTTTAACATTCTTAAATTATAGAAAAGATAGACATCTTTTAATAATTGATTTGATATTAATTATTTCATTAGCTATTTCTAGTAGAATTGGTGATTTTTTAATTCTTTATAAATTATTATTTATAGTTAGTATCATTGTTACATTTATTTATTTTCTTACGAAAGAAGAAAATAAACAATTAAAACTATTATTTGGTAAAGATTCCAATAATAGTACTAGAGATTCTTTCTATAATAAATACTATAATAGTATTTTAGAGAGTAATAGAAAAAAAGTAATAGATAAATATGGTGATATATCTTTTGATGAAAAAGTAAATAATGATTTGGAAAGAAAATATTTACAATCTAGAATTAGATTTAATGGTTTTGTAAATAAAAATATATATGATAGAATTAAATGGAATAGAATAGATATAATGATTTTGATATTAGCAATTTTATTATTCTGTATTATGATTATATTTAGGTAGGTGAATTATGAGATACTTGATACATTTTAGTTATGATGGTACTAATTTTAGTGGATATCAAAAGCAACCTAATTTAAGATGTGTTGAAAGTGAATTAGAAAAAGCTCTATTTGAAATAAATAATCATAGAATAACAAAAGTAGTAGGGGCAGGAAGAACAGATAGAGGGGTTCATGCGAATTGTCAGTGTGCTCATTTTGATATAGATGTAGATATTACACTCTATAAATTAAAATGTGCTTTAAATAGTTTATTACCACCTGATATTCATATATTTAAAACAGAAATTGTTGATGACAATTTTCATGCTAGATTTAGTGCTGTAAGAAAAACATATAAATATATAATTAATTGTGGAGAATATAATCCAATTGAAAGAAATTATGTATATCAATACGGTAAGAAACTAGATGTAGATAAAATGAAAAAAGAAATAAAATCTTTTTTAGGAGTACATGATTTTAAACCATTCGTATCAGAAGAAGCAACAAAAGAAGATTATACAAGAGAAATATTTGATGCTCATATAGAAGAAGATCAAAACAAACTAATATTCTTTTTTACAGGAACTGGATTCATGAAATATCAAGTTAGAAATATGGTTGGAACATTATTTAAAGTAGGTAAAGGAAAGTTAGAATTAGGAATAGTAAATAAGATTTTTAATGATAATTCTTTATCTAAATATGTTACTACAATTAAAAGAGAAGGTTTATATCTTGAAAATGTCGAATATGACATCAAAAAGTGCGAAAAATAAGGAAATAAACTAACTTTTAATTGACTTTTTAATAGATTACCATTATAATTTACTTTGGTACATTTAGATTCCCCACATAAGTTTGGCTGTGGGAAGGCTAAACTTAAGTATAAGGAGAAAAATTATGAATAGTTATATGCAAAAAAAAGAAACAGTTGAACGTAAATGGTATGTTATTGATGCACAAGATGCAACATTAGGACGTATAGCAGCTAAAGCAGCTCATATGTTACGTGGAAAACATAAACCAACTTACACTCCACATATTGATTGTGGTGATTACATTATTATCGTTAATGCTGATAAGGTAAATTTAACAGGTAATAAATTAGAAGATAAGAAATATTACAACCACTCTATGTATACTGGAGGATTAAGAGAAAGAACAGCTAAAGAAATGAAAGAAAAATATCCAGTAGAAATGGTTGAAAGAGCTGTAACAGGAATGCTTCCTCATACTAGACTTGGTAGACAAATGGCAAAGAAATTATTTGTTTACACTGGTAGTGAACATCCACATATAGCACAAAAACCTGAGAAAGTGGAAATGAAATAGGGAGGTAAGTTATGGTTAAAGCTAAACAAAACATTTATTATGGAACTGGAAAAAGAAAAGCTAGTATTGCAAAAGTAAGAATGACTTCAGGATCTGGTAAGATTACAGTTAATGGTAGAGACGTTCATGAATACTTACCATACGAAACTTTAATTATGAATTTATCACAACCACTTGAATTAACTAATACAAAAGATATGTTTGATATCGATGTAGAAGTTAAAGGTGGAGGGTTCTCTGGACAAACTGGAGCAATTCGTTTAGGAATTACAAGAGCTTTATTAGAATATGATTCAACTACTCCTGCAGAAAGTGAGAATAGTTATAGAAGAATATTAAAAGCTGCTGGATTCATTACAAGAGATTCAAGAATTAAAGAACGTAAGAAACCAGGATTAAAGAAAGCAAGACGTGCACCACAGTTCTCAAAGAGATAGAAAATTTATTTCAATGTTTCAAAAAGTCAGCAATGCTGGCTTTTTTGCATGATATAATTAAGATGGTGATATTATGAAATATTTAAAATGGGTTTTTGGAACAAGTATAGGACATAAAGAAGATGAACATTTTGAAATTGGTAAAGAAACAATAGCTGATATTTGGGATCCTCATAATGATGATTGGGATAAAAGAGGTGGATTTAATTTTACAAATGAAGAATGTGCTTTAAGATGGATGTCTAGAGGAGATACTTTATATGAAGTTACTGTTCCATCTGATGGAGAACTAGTTGAAGTAAAAAATTCAAAGACTCCAGGTGGCATTTATATAGCAAACAAAATAATACTTAATAATCCCATTCCAATAACAAATGAATTATTAATAGATTTATATAATAAATCAAATTTACCTTTAACAACATATTTTGAGTGTATTGGACTTTTAGCATCTAGGGGATATTATGATATTGCATTAATGATAATTAAAGATAAAGTAAGAATGGATAATATTGATACTGCACTTGATGAGTTTAATAGTTCTTTAAAACCATGGCATAAAGTAGATTGTGATTGTTTTAATAAAGTTAAAGAGATTTTAGAAGAAATTAAAAGCCCAATAGATATCAATTTATTTATTGATAAAGAACCATTTATTAAAAAACTTAGTGATGATAATATTATTAACTTAACTGGTCAAACAGGAAGTGGTAAAACTACATATGCATCATCAAATTTTAATATAGATGATTATTTAATAATTGATACAGATGATATTTTATCAGAGAATAGATTTATTAATTCAAATGGAATTAATAAAGAACTAGGAGAGTTCTTTAGAAGTAAATATAATCCATTACCTAATTGTGGAGAAGATTTTGACTTAATATATAAAGAAATAATTAATTATTGTAAGAAATATGATAAGAAAATAGTAATTGATTGTGCACAATTTCACTGTATAAAGGATATTAATTTATTAAAAGGTACTTTGATCGTAATAAGAACTGCTATAGATAATTGTTATAATAGAACAATTGAAAGATTTAAATTATTAAATAAAAATTATAGTAAAGAAGAATTAGATAAATATAAAGATAAAAAGAAAGCTATTTATAGTTGGTATAAATATTCTAATAATTTTATTGAAAGGATAAATAATAAAGGTGATACTATTGAAACTAAGTAAATGTGACAATAAAATTGTAAGAATTGAATGTACAAATGGAGAAATAATAGAAGGTATATGTAGTTACAATAGTAACGAATATAATGAACATGAATATGGTCGTAATGAAGAAGGAATTCAAATAGTAAATTTTCTATTTTATAAATCTGATATTAGAAAAATCGAAGTAATTGATTCTTTTTCTGAACCATATGGAATGCTTGAAGAACTAATTGTAAAAGAAGGAATCGATAGCATTACAGATGTTTTATTTGATGAAGAAAAGGAACATGTATATCGTTTATTAGAGTATTTAAATAATTATTTTAAAACACATGAAAAGAATACTTTTCATCATTTAAATAATTTAATAAAGTACTTAAATAAATTATTAACATATAACGAAAGAGTCGATACAGATATACAAGAAAATATAAAAATAAATAAAAAGATAAATGAATTATTAGATATGCTTAATAAAACATAAAATGAAAATTTTATGTTTTTTTTGGGAATTTTTTTTACTTATGTATAAAGATATTATTGTAGCAAATAATTTAGGAGGGTTTTATGAAGAAATTGTTACTAATAGTATTATTGTTTTTTTGTTGTATAAATGTTTTTGCAGCTCAAAAAGAGTTTGCTGCAAGTGAATACTTAGATGGAATATCATATATGAAGTATGATGGAAATACTTATTATTATCGAAATGCTCAAGTAATTAGAAATACAGAAACTAATCAACTTGCTTATTGTGTTGAACCGTTTAATTTATTAATTGATAATACTTTATATATGGGGAGTAGTTATGATCCAGTTTTTAATATAAGTAAAGAATTATGGAAAAAAATAAAATTATATGCATTTTATGGTTATGGTTATAAAGATCATACAGATAAGAAATGGATATCTATAACTCAAATGACAATATGGAGAGAAATGTTTCCAAATTATCAATTTGAATGGATAGATAATACTACATCTAAAAAAATAATTAAACCATACAATAAAGAAATAGCAGAATTGAAAAATTTGGTTAATACACATTATGATATGCCAGTGCTTGATAAAGATACAACTGTTCCAGTAAATACTACACTAGTACTTGAAGATACAAATAAAATATTAGAAAGATACAATATAAAAAGAAGTGATTTTGTAGTTCAAAAGAATAATAATACACTTACTATTGAAACAGGATCTACTGTTCAAAAAGGGAAAATAGTATTTGAAACAAATCAAAATTATGATAATAAAGCAGTATTCTTTTACAGTGAATCAAGTCAAAATTTAATAGAAAAAGGAAATATTGATTCAAGAACAATTGAGTTAGAAATAAATACTTATGATGGAAAAGTAGAAATAAAAAAAATAGATGGAGAAACTAATGATATACCTCAAGGAGAAGCAGTACTTGATGGAACTATATTTGATTTATTTGATAGTGAAATGAATTATATAATTTCTAAAGAAATTGTTGATGGTATAGCTATCTTTGATAATTTATCTTATGGTAAATATTTTGTTCAAGAAAAACAACCAGGAACTGGATATTATTTAAATAAAAATACTTATGAATTTGAAATTAGTAAGGATAATA
>JAEEGL010169300.1_pt1 | contig 10771 bp, 9 predicted proteins | sample 9134231 | NCBI WGS metagenome assembly JAEEGL01 (sample SAMN16246548, study PRJNA631951) | gut metagenome | biome: gut microbiome; feature: rumen; material: fiber-attached | host: Bos | place: Iran: Karaj | collected 2018-10
AAATACAGTAAAGGTACAGATAGGTGAAGTAATCCACCCTATGCTGCCCGAGCACTATATCCAGTTCATAGCACTGGAAACCAAGAACGGAGTCCAGATCAAGAACCTCAAGGCAGGAGATGAGCCTAAGGCAGAGTTTGTGCTTGCTGATGGAGATGAAGCAGTGGCAGTGTATGAGTACTGCAACCTGCATGGACTGTGGGTGAAGGAAATCTAACAGTTCCATAATAGAATCTATGGGTAAAGAAATCATTAGTTTATTCTGGAGGCAGAATGTATAAAAACATAATAAAAAGATTAATAGATATCCTGCTATCCGGAATAGGAATAGTGCTGCTGGCGATACCGATGCTTATCATAGTCATAATAATCAAGGTATCAGATCCGGGACCGGCTATATTTAAACAAAAAAGAGTCGGGAAACATAAAAAGTATTTTACGTTGCATAAGTTCAGGAGCATGGTAATCAATACACCTGATATACCGACTCATCTCATGGAAAATCCTGAGAAGTATATGATAAGGCATGGAGAATTCTTGCGTAAATACAGTATAGATGAACTTCCGCAGTTATTTGATATCTTCATGGGTAAGATGAGTATAATAGGCCCGAGACCTGCATTATGGAATCAGGACGACCTGGTGGCAGAACGTGACAAATACGGAGCCAACGATGTAACTCCGGGACTTACAGGTTGGGCACAGATAAATGGGCGTGACGAACTGGAGATAGCAGAGAAGGCAAAGTTAGACGGCGAATATGTCAAAAGACAGAGTTTTCTGTTTGACTGTAAATGTTTTTTCGGAACCATAAAAAGTGTATTGAAGCATGAAGGGTTTGTAGAAGGAAAGTCTGCAGAATTGATGGATATAAAGCGTGACGATGAACCCGAAGATAAATGATAGATTCTTCAAAAATATGAGGTTCGTCAAAAAGTTAGATGATTATACGATAAATCAATTAGCTGAGGATTTACCAGGCTTAAGCAGTATACTAACTGCATTTAATATGACTACATATATGATCATCCCTAACCACCATGCATCTATCATGGTAGACAGATAGAAGCCTGCAGACATTACAATGATATAAAGCAGATTCTTGGTAATATGAATATCGTACTGCTTTACGAATAAACGTTCCGATAACAGATACCATAACAGGAGCACAACAATAGAAGCTATTGAGATAACCTCGCGAGTACCAAAGATAAGGTAAGCTATCAGATTGGCTGTAAATGAAGCCACTAGAATGCATAAGCAATTTCTAAAGAACAGGATATTCTTACCCAGTACTTTATAGTAGTTATGCATAACGATAGTAACTGCCGAGCTTATAGCAAGACCCGGGATGATGATCCGGAATATCGGCAGAGCGTCAGTATACTTTGGTAAGAACCATGGTATAAACTTAAGCAGCGGGAAATATAGTAATGCACCTGCATAGGACAGAAGCATAACAGAAAAGGTTAACTTTGAATATGAAGTTTTTAAGTATCCTTCATCGGTCCTTTTAAGAGTCGGGTATAAAACAGTGGATATAGCTGATAGAGTGGTAGAAAACAGAGCAAGTATATTGTAAGCAAACGCATAAACAGCATACTCATCGGTGGTAAAAAGCATATTAACAAACTGCCGGTCTAAAGAGAGCAGCAGTAACATGCTTAAGTTGGAAACCAATAACGGAGTACCGCTTACAACAAAGTATTTAAGGTCGTCAAGAGTAGTCCGGTATCCGGAACCTTTACCAAAAACCAGATCTCTATAGGTATAGATATACCACAGTGCAAGCAAACAGGTGATAGATACATATATTATGGTGAAAAATCTGTAAGAATAATTGTTACGGCTGAAATACATAAAAAGTATTGCAGCTATCTGAAACAGAGATTGTAACAGGTTCCTCACAGACAGTTCCGTAAAACGACCGGTAATCTGTGATATAGTCTGGAAAAAACTGGTGATATTAAAAAACAACAGATATATGGCCAGACTCAGGAAGATAAAACTGTACTCACCGGGCAGAAATAAGAGAGCAACAATAGTAGCCACAACGGAGAAACACAGTTCCATCAGGAAATAAAATCTGGTATAAAACCTGAACCTGGATTTATCGAGAGCATCATAATCCTGACCGCCGAATTTAAGGTATATACCGTCTGTGATACCAAATGTAAACAGACCTACATATACGCCATAAAGAGTAAAGGTTTTATAATAACCGTAATCAGTCACTCCGATGATTTTGGGCAAGAGAAGACCAACTAAGACTCCGGACAGGAGCTTAGCTATATTACTGAAGGCAACCTTCAGAATATCATTGAAGTTTTTCTTCTTTAAGATATCGCCCATGTAATCATACCTCATAATAACGGTGTGAATAAAATATATCATTAATCAACAAACAAATCAAGTAACTTAATAGCATTAAAATATTAAGTTAAGAACTTCACAGCCATGAAAAAAGAGACTAAGAAAAAAATACTGATAGCAGTTTTTATACTGAGTCTGGCGCTTGTATGGGGACAGTCCTGCTTCAGTAAAGCAGAATCGGAAACAGCCAGCGATGTATTGGTAGATATAATCAAGCCATTGGATGAGATAAAGCCGGATGAAGTACATACAATAGAGTATGAGTACTACAATCATCTCATAAGAAAAGGAGCCCATGTAGCTGAATTTTCCATAATCGGGGTGGAGTTGGCACTGCTCATCCTGATGTTAAGTAAAAAGAAGCAGGAAGCTGTTATAGTATTTATCAACGCACTTATGGCTGGGATGATGATAGGACTGATAGATGAAACGATACAGATATTCTCCAATCGGGGAACACAAGTCTCGGATGTATGGTTTGATGTGTTAGGAGCAGGTGTAGGGGCCGGTATAGTAAGTATATTGTACGCTGTGAAAAGAAAGAAATCAGGAATAACAGATGAAAAAAATATTGATAACAGGGGCTAACAGTTATATAGGAACCTCTGTAGAAAAGTATCTGGCTAAATGGCCTGACCACTACAAGGTAGATACTATAGATATGGAAAAAGTTGATTGGAAAGAAAAGGATTTTTCCATATATGATACCGTTTTCCATGTGGCCGGAATAGCACATTCCGATGACGGAAAGCCAACACCGGAGAAGAAAGAACTATACAAAAAGGTTAATACAGAGCTTACGATAGAAACTGCCAAGAAGGCTAAAGAAAGCGGAGTAAAACAGTTCATCTTTATGAGTTCATCTATAGTATACGGAAAAGCTCCAAAGATAGGAAAGACAAGGATAATAACAGCAGAAACAAAGCCAAGCCCTGATAACTGTTATGGGGAGAGTAAGTTAAAAGCAGAAGAAGGTCTAAAAAAACTGGAAAAAGAGACTGAAAACGGGCAAGGGTTTAAGGTAGTGATACTCAGACCACCTATGATATATGGGAAAAACAGTAAAGGCAATTATCCACTGCTCTCAAAACTGGCAAAAAAAACAAGGCTTTTTCCGAGGGTAAATAGTAAACGGTCAATGCTATATGTGGAAAATCTGGCTGAATTCATCAGGCTAATGATAGAGAATGAGGAGCGAGGTACCTTTTGTCCGCAGAATAAGGAGTATGTCAATACTTCTGAACTTGTTAAGATGGTAAGGACAGTACATGGGAAGAAGACAGGTCTGATAAAGGGATTTACATGGGCTTTAAAGTTGTTAGGGGTGTTTACTCATAAGGTAAGCAAGGCATTTGGCAGCAGTTATTATGAGAAAAGCATGAGTGAATATAAGCAGGAATATAGGTTAGTAGGGTTAGAGGAAAGTATAAGGCGTACGGAGTTATGAGCACAGTTCTCTTTTTAGTCAATCATGAGGTTGTAATATATAACTTTCGACTGGAAATAGTGGAGAGATTATTAAGTGACGGGCATAAGGTAGTAATCTCATCTCCGGGAGGAGACAGGATAGAAAAGCTTAAAGCATTAGGATGTATCCATGAAGAAATAAGCTTTGACCGCCATGGTAAGAACCCGTTAAAGGAATTGGAACTCATACGAACATATAAGAAGTTAATGAAAAAGGTTAAGCCGGATATAGTATTTACCTTTACCATAAAGCCAAACATATACGGAAGTATGGCTGCAAGTGCCCTGCATATTCCTTGCGTGGCTAATATCACGGGACTCGGAACGGCTGTAGAAAATGGCGGTGTTATGCAAAAGCTGACTATACTTATGTATAAGAAGGCTTTTAAGAATATACAGAGAGTGTTTTTCCAAAATACGGAAAATGAAGAGTTTTTTGCTAAGCACCATATAGCAATGGGAAAATATAAGTTACTTCCCGGATCTGGAGTTAATCTTGAAAGATTTCCTGCTATGGAGTACCCACCGATAGAAGGCGAGGGAAAGAGCCGTAAGATAAAATTCGCATTCATATCGCGAATAATGAAGGAAAAAGGGATAGATGAATATTTAAAGGCGGCTCGTATTATTAAGAAAAGCTATCCCAACACCGAATTCCATGTATGTGGATTTTGTGAGGAAGGAACTAGATATCCTGAGATATTAAAAAAGTATAACGATGCAGGAATAATAATATATCATGGCAATATAGAGGATGTAGCTTCTATGATGCAGAAGATGCATTGTATAGTACATCCAACCTACTATTCAGAGGGTTTATCAAACATACTTCTTGAAGCCTGTGCGTGTGCACGTCCAATCATTACGACCAACAGATCAGGGTGTAGAGAGGTGATAGAGGATGGCAAGAATGGATATGTTGTAAAAGAGAAGGATTATACCAATCTTGTAAAAGCGTTAGAAATCTTTACTTTGAATAGTGAGGAAGAAGATAAAAAAATGGGACTATGCGGACGGAATAAAGTTGAGCGAGAATATGATAGGAAAATAGTTGAAAAAGCATATATGGATGAGATTAAGAACATTAAATAGATGTAAGGGAAAGATATGAATATAAAAAACAATAAAAAAATCCACATAATAGAGATAGGCATTATCATAACATTGGTTATAGTATTTGTTGTGATAAATGTTATGATTAATCGAAAAAATAATAAAAAAGAAACGGAAGGATATCAATATTGTATTGATTCTCTAGTCTATCATCATGAGAATGATGAAGTCGAGATCGCGGGATGGTGCATAAAAGAAGAAGTTGATTGTGCAACAACAGCTTCACGACAAGGGTTTAAAGTATTTTTGGCTGAAGATGGTGATATAGAGAGAGCTATAGAGATTCCAGTGCTGGCATGCATTCGTAAAGATGTTACAGATGTTTATGGGTCAGATGAAAATGATTATACGTATTGTGGATTTTATGGTTCGGTCAAAGTGGATCCAGTGGTATTAAATAAAAGATATCAAATTATAATACAATATGATAATTCTGTTGAAAAATATTTATATACTAGCAAATATTTAAATAAAGGAACGGCAACTACTGAGATAGAACAGCCGTTATATTGAAAAAATGATAAATAAATCTGAGATACAATATATTCGTGCAAAAGAAAGAGGTTGGGATTACTGTTTTGAAGGAATAAAAGAGATGGGGTATAATATTATTACTCCATACAAAGATAGTAATTTGATACTAAGATTGTTGCGTGAGATTTGGTTTAAGAGTAATTTACCATTTCGCAGTATTTGGTATAATCCTGATATTAAAAAAATTAAAGCTTACTGTATTATTGTAAAAGATCCACTTATAACCAAGGATTTCATAGAGTATTTGAGAATGTTGTATCCCCATAAGAGAATTATTCTTGAATATGATAACCGCGTTGAAAATAGTAAAAAAACAGGTTTGGATCCGAGGTTATTACAAAAGGGTACAGTAGAGTTATGGTCATACGATTTTGATGACTGTAAGAAGTTTTCTATGAATAAGAAAGAATTTTTTTATCTTGATATATATAGACAGGATTTTAGAGATCACATAAAAAAATGCAAATATGACATATTATATGTTGGTCGTGATAAAGGCAGAAGTAGTGATATTTTAAGATATCAAAAGATATTCAGTAGCATGGGATTAAAAACATATTTTCGTATATGCGCTGATAGAAGTTTTTTGGGCAAAAAGAAATCATTTTATAAACCCAAGATAAAATACACGGATTATCTTAAACTGCAGAACAAAAGTCGAGCGATATTAAATATTATGCCAGAAGGTCAGAACAGTATAACTCCAAGAGATATGGAGGCAGCGTTTAATAATGTAAAAGAAATAACAAATAACAAAGGAGTCAAGACTCTTGAGTTTTATTCTAAAGATAGGTATTTTATTCTGGGAGAAGATGATTTGAAATCATTAATACGATTTTTGAATAAACCTCTGATTCCTATTTCGAAAGAAATACTTCAAAATTACACATTTGATCATATGGTTGAAAAAATGATTGAAAAAAAGAATAGTTGATTTTTTAGATATGTGAATTATTACTATAGAAAGAGAAAATAATGGATATACAAACAAAAGGGACAACGATAACTTTAACGGATGTTTTTTGGAAATTTGTTGCAGCATGGAAAATGGTACTTTTATTTGTAATTCTAGGGGTACTGCTTTTCCAGCTTTATATAATGAAGTATTATGATTCTAAGAAACTAGAATATGAAGCTGAACAGAATGAATATGAACACATCACCAAGGAGTACGAAAAACGAAAAAAAATAGTTTTAGATTTTAACGAGGCTACTATAAATGAAAAAAACAATATGGCAGAGGAACTTGCGACTGAATGGGAACGAGTCTTATCTTCAGACCAACTTGCGGTGATTGATAATGCACTTTCGATTAAGAAGCTGATAAACGATAATAATGAATACCAGAAAAAATCTATATTAATGAATTTAGACCCTTACCATGTGAATACATTATATATGATTTTTGAAATCGTTTCCGAAAATACTAATTTAGTTAATATGTTAAATAGCTATTCGTCTTATTTAGTTAGTGATGAAGGTATTGCAGATATAGCTACTGCTACGAATTGGGATATTGAGGGCTTAGGGTCTTTGTATTATGCAGAACTCTTTACATGCAGTTCTCAAAATGGAAATCAATTTGTAATAACGGTTCAATGTAGGCCTGAAGAAAATATTATGGGTTTATCAGAAGCCATAGAAAAAACTTTACGAAAAAAGGAGGATGCATTTAACTCTAGTATAGGGAAACATAATATTGTTTTATTGAGTAAGACTTGGGGCGAAAGGGTTAATAGTTCATTAGCAACGACTAAAAACTCTATTCAAAACCAGGTGGTTTCTTATAATAATCAGATATATGCATTAAAAGCTGCAATGGAGAAAACTCCGGAACAATATAATCTTTACATGCTTAAAGGAGGATTGGATGACGGAAATATCAGTTATATTGATTTTAAATTACCTATTGAGCCAGAAGTCAAAAAGCCATCTCGGCTATTATCTAAAACGACTTATCTTTTGATAGGGGCGTTTTTGGGTATAGCGGTTTCTTTTATAGTTGTTTATTTAAAAATGATATTTTCCAATCGTATACAAAAAGCTGATGAATTGAAAGGAATATATAATATACATGTTGCTGGATATGTATATAGAAGTAGAAGACTAAAATTAGATTCACTAATAGCTAGGCTATATAAAGGTAAGAAAGCATTAAAGGATAACGATATAGCATTGTCAATACTTTCATCGGATATAGTTGATATATGTAAATGTCAAGGTATAGTTAAAACATCGATAATAGGATCATCAATAGATAAAAAAGATGAAAATACAATTAATAAGTTATCTTTGATACTTAAAGAAAAAGGATTAGATATAATAGCATCAGGAGATATACTTAGTTCAAATAACATACGGAGTAAAATACTTGAATCAGATTCTTATATATTAGCTGAGACCATAGCAAAAGCTAGTTATAGGGATATAGATCGAGAAAAACAGTTATTGGATAGTATGGGCAAAAAAACAATATGTGCATTTAGTATTGAATAAAACAATGTTAAAAATCATATTTACTATTATTATTTTGTGTTGTATAGGAGCAATAGAGTTTAGTCGATATCGTTCTTTGATATCGGCGACAGTGCTGTATCCTATTATGTGGATTTTTTCATTAATAGGGATTTTGTTAGTGAAGGATGACTACTACGAATTAGGGTGGGAAATACTTTGTGTTATTATTTTGGGTTATATACTTTTTATTATTGGATTTCGATTGGCATACTTAAAAGTCACAAGAAATAACATGAGCAATGTTCATAAAAAAAATATTCAGGATGATTATACACAGAATAATACCAAAGTTGAAAATATTATTCAAGAAATACCTTCACAGGTATTGGGGATGAATCTTATTATAGTATTTGGGATTTGCATCACCTTTATAACGATATTCTTTATGGCTAAGTATATTGATTATAATGATATAATTGGTTCATTAACAAAAATAAAAAATTTAGTTGATGAAGGCAAAAAGCCATTCCCATATATTGTTGTGGTCTGTAGGTATTATTTTAGATGTGCTATTTGGTTTTTGTCTATAGTATATTTTAGAATTCCTAAGGAGAAAATTCAAAAAACAAGACAGGGCAAGAATTATAAAGGTATAGTTTTCCGCAGATTGCTTATTACTGTGTTCCTAGCGGGGATAGTTATGTTTACGGATCCTTCAAGAAATGATATTCTTATGACTATGCTTCCGGTATTTTTTATAATTGCTATATGTCGTGGATTCTCTAACAGGAAGATTATTTTTCTCTTAGGAATCTGCTTTGTTTCGTTTTTAATGTTTTTTACAATGTTTACAAAGTTTCGAAATGGTTCATTGAGTCAAAATGGAAATAATGAGTTCATTGATGAAGGAGATAATTTTGTTTATTATTTATCAGGGTCGATACCCGCACTGAATCAAATGATTAAGTATGGAAACATTAGTTTTTTTACAATTGACGGTGGAAGAGGGAGATATACTTTTTCGCTTTTGATGGCGATAAATGATAGGATTTTCGGTACAGAACTAAAACCTCAAGTTAGACAGGATTTTATTTATGCTGGTCCTAAAAAGTTTACAAATACATATACATACTATCAATGGTTGGGTATGGATTTTGGATTAGTATATGCTTTGGTTTTTCAACTATTCTATGGAATTTTGTATGGATATTTTTATATACAGATGTGTAAAAAGAGTTTTACAGGTATTTTTTGTTATGCTGTTCTTTCTTATCCGTTAATAATGATGTTTTTTGAAGACCAGTTCCTGTCTATATCTCAAACATGGTTTATTATTTTAGCTTTTTCTTATGCAATTTTATTTATATGCAATAAAACAAAAGTTAAAATTAGTCCAGCGGTGTGATGTCAAGTAGAGAAAAATAATAATTCCTATATTTTATGGATATATTTCTTAAAAAGACAAAACGACCACCTAAGCCCTGTCGACCATGTTTTTTATGAGCAGGGCGGGACTCATCAGCAAGTAGATATTTCTACTATACTGAACGATATAGACGATTGTCTTTCAGCAGTCGAAAGACTAACCGCACAAGTTTACGGGCAGTTAATACGAGTGCACGTTTGTGCTGATATCTGTTTACCTCTTTATATTTGAGATGGTAGAAGTTACTGTATCCCTTGTCGCATCTTACAAGAGATAATGCGGCTTCACACAGATAATACTTTAAAAACCGGTTGCCGGATGGAATGAGCTTTGTAGTTTCGGCTTCAAATCCTCCGGATTGGTACTGTTTCCAGGCAAGACCAGCATATTTAGCTAGCTTGGCCTGGTTTCCAAAACGATTGATATCCCCAATCTCAGCCATTATGCCAGCTGAATAAACAGGACCAATACCGGGAATGGATATCAGTACGTTTGATAAGGGTTCCATTTGAGCATTGATTGCTTTGTCAAACTCTTTGATTTGAGATTCCAATGCCTTCATGGAGGTTATGGATATAGAAAGCACCTGATTAACGGAGTCATTTACCGTCTTGGGTAAACGGTAAGAACTTCTGGCAGCTTTCTGAATGGCTTTGGCTACTGTATCCGGATCAGGAAAGCGGTTCTTTCCTTTTTCGATGATGAAATCAGTAAGCTCATGTAAGTCCATATTTGATAATGCTTCTGCTGATTCGAATTCATCGTATACAGCAAGGGCAGTAGTACTGAAGGTATCGCTAAATACCTTCTCCTGCGTCATGGTAGAATACTTCTTGAACAGCACATTCATAAATCTTTGCTTTTCTTTAACAAGATTCTGAACAGCAAAGTAACGTGCCCGTGTAAGGTTTTGGAGAGCTTTGTAATGATAGTCTCCCATATATACCTCTTTGTTGATCCTACCGAATCGCAGGCAGTCAGCAATGACAAAAGAGTCCACATAATCGTTCTTGGGCAGATCATTGTAAGTATCATGAAACTTCTTGACTTGTCTTGGATTGAGGACATGAATCTTTCTGTTAAAAGGTGCAAGAGTGGCATCTTCCCTTAAAAAGTATACCAGGTTGTCACCGTAGACAGAAGTCGATTCAAGACCTATCAGAACTGTATCAAGGGAATTAGAAGTTAAAGCAGAATGGATTCTTTTTACTAACTGAGTAGAACCTTCGTGTGAGTTTGCAACAGAAAAGTTACTGTGCTTATCACCATTAGGAAGCATTAAGTAAACTACATTGGATCTGCTGCTTACATCAATACCGACGTAAAGAGTTGTGTTCATTGTAATCACCACCTTTCGTTGTAGATTTGAGTGTTCAATCGGCTTGGTAAAACCCATGATCA
>JAEEGL010176170.1_pt1 | contig 10771 bp, 5 predicted proteins | sample 9134231 | NCBI WGS metagenome assembly JAEEGL01 (sample SAMN16246548, study PRJNA631951) | gut metagenome | biome: gut microbiome; feature: rumen; material: fiber-attached | host: Bos | place: Iran: Karaj | collected 2018-10
CAGGCCACCACGGCGTCGCCGAACAGCTCGGCCGCCGAATCGGAAACCCGATGCACCATCTGGCACGCGGTCGCCGCCGCCAGGGCAATGAGTACGAGACATTTCTTCATAGCCTACAAAGATAGAAATAATTCTGGGAATAGCCGTCAGGGCGCCTCGACTTCGTCGAGAGCCCCATTGATGGTTAAGAGAGAAAACGGATGGTATAACTAGCGCCTCAGGGTCTTTTTCTGAATAGAAAAATGAATAATTGCATGATATTCATTTATTTAAATGACTTGCAGTCGCAATGCGGCTGTGCAAAAAAGACAAAAAAGCGCAAATTTGTATCCTTTTTTCTCAAATATTTTACCAATTGCTAAAAATATTAATTATTCATTTGGATATACACAAGTATCACCCTAACTTCAAAACGAGCAATTCAAAAACCGCACAAATTAACTGCACTTAAGACGCAGCTTGTAATAAAAGAACGCATAAATTGATAGAAAGAAAGTCAAAAATCTCCTCTCCATATTATTGGTTTCTGTCGATAGTTGGAGCATATGAGAAAACGTATCATAGAAAATACGAGTTGTATTACTCGCGGTGGCTCCCGAAAAACCGTTTAAGAGTAGGGATGTTATAATAACCAATGTATTATGTCTAGTTTTTCTGATTTGAAGAAGAGAAATCTTCTGTCAATGGAATTAATGTCCAAAACTATGGGTGGAAGAATGGCTCCGGCAATGGAATGGGATCCCAGAGGGGACGGAACCTGTGGCTATATATCCAGCTATGGCACTGTCGAATGTGGAGTGGCAAAGAATATCGCTATCGAAAATAGTGCAAATGGAGGACACTGGTGCTGTGATTCTTGTGCAAGCTCATCTTACTGCGGTTAACATCCGATCGAGTATGTTTTCGAGGCGGGGTTATAATCTCCGCCTCTTTAACTTGTTTACATGAACCGAACCTTAATCGTCCTAATAGGACTATTCTCACTGTGCTCTTGTGCCCGAACCAATAACTCGACCAATCTGCAAAATGAACGGGTCGTTGTCGTTTTTGAAAACAGTCCTATACAGACGAGCACCCATAAATTCGGCGGTTCAATAAGCCAAACGTATTATTCAACCATTGCTTTTATCGATGACGAAGGACGATTGGTTGAGTTTGAGCCGCGTCTTTTCGGGAGGGATACGATTATTATCCCGACATTCCATGGATATGCGGAGATGATGCATATGTATCAAGCTCTTGAGTATGATTATTATTTTCTGCAAGAGGGAGATACGGTCGTTGTTCAGTATAACGCAGACGCTAGACCGATATTGACCAGCCTGGTCTTCGACAATAATACCAAACTATATAATTTGCCTTATGATTTACCCAAGGCAATTCAGTTTCAGGGATATTTTATTGAAACTGTTTTAACAGATTACAACTTTACGAAAGCATACACATATTTTAACAATAGTGGAACGAAAAGGATTCCGGCCCTAGACGCCTATTTGAAACCGAGATATGTCGATTTGGACTCGTTATCCGTTGAATACGACAAGTATAAAGAATCGCTGAAACAATCGATAGACTCTTTAAGGTCGTTTGGAAACATCGACAAAAGGTATTACGAATACTATGTTCATCGGTTCTTCCCGGAGAATCGTTATAACACCATGGACCTCGTTCGGTCTGACAGTCTCCTACATTACATTTCCAATTACGTAATTGCCCAGGAATATTGTGGAGGCCGTAATACTCTTGAGTCGTTTGATTTTATTGAAAAAGACACAATAATTACACCCCTAGCCAGAAACGGGATTCTGAAACGATTGATTAACAAAATTATGAACGGAGAAGGCGGATGGCATGTATATTCAGATAAAACCGTTTCACAGTATCTTCAAAAGTATATAAACATTACCGGCGATCTAGTCCCCGAGCAGAGTGTTGAAAAAGGTATCGCCGTCGACGAATCCAGTTACGGGTTGCCTCTTGAGACCGTTGATGGGCAGAGAACGACCTTGGAAGAGGTTTTGCGTCGATACAAGGGCTCTCTGGTTTATTTGGACTTTTGGGCATCTTGGTGCGCTCCCTGTTTAGCACAAATCCCTTATACAAAAGCGCTACATAAACGTCTTTCCGGAGATGATATCTGCTTTCTTTTTGTTTCAACAGACATCAACCGAAAGGATTGGGAAAGAAAAGTACGGGAGTATTCAGATGTTTTCGACGGATCATATCGCATCGTCGATCCGGATGCCACGTTCTTGAAAGAAATTCGTTTGAGCGGCATTCCTCGCTATCTTATTTTTGACAGAGAGGGGCGTCTCCTTGATCCGGACGCCATTCGTCCATCTGACGATAACATTGACAACAGGTTGAGGTTACTTTTAAATGAAACGAAGGTTAATAAATAAAAACCATGATGAGGTTGTGCGAATCCTCTTTCGCCATCATGGATTAAGGTTTGACAATTACGCAAAGACTCTTTATCATAGCCATCCTCGATATGGATATATAGAAGCGATTACTTACATCTTGTCGAGATTTGGAATAGATACCTCTTTAATTCAAACGGACTTAGAAGAAATAAAGGGGCTTCCGTTCCCTTTGGTTGTCAATTTCGACGGATTGTTCTTGCCGATTGTTGGCATGAAGAATGACGAAACCGTCTTTCTTATTAACGAATCAGGAGAGACCGAAGAGGTCTTGCTCCGAAACTTTAGTCATGTTTGGGATGGTAGAGCGCTTGTAATGGAGGAGGACGGAAAAGGAAAAGGGAATATAGCCAAAGATAAAGCGATTTGGAGGGCAAATCGTTTATTGATAATTATTTCCGGATTAATCTTTGCTTGTGCGGCTCTTTATTTCTCTGGAAGAGCAATTTGTTGTCAAAGTATTATAAGAGACCTCTTCCTGCTATCTTCAATTGCTGGTTTAGCGGTAAGCGTTTTATTCCATGTTCAGAGGCTGGATAGAGGGAACCCGCTAGTGAATAAGATTTGCCATTCTTCGGCAGGCCATTCCTCAAAGCGGGATTGCTCCTCTATTCTTGACTCAAACGCCTCAAAGTTTTTGGGCGTCCTCTCGTGGGTCGACGTTGGCTCTGTTTATTTTCTGTTATTTTTATCTATAGTTTGGTTCATGCTGGCGCCGGAAGCGATGACAGTGTTGGCCCTAGTTTCTTTGTTTGCGGCGGCATACATACCATATTCTATCTTTTACCAAGCAAAAAAAGCAAAACGATGGTGTGCTCTGTGTTTATCGATACAAGCGATATTGCTTTTTAATGCTGCCATATCGATTGTCTTCTTAATGAATGAAGGTGTGCTCGTTGGAAATCTCTGGATGACGGCCATAATGATAGTTGTTATATCCATTATAGTTGCCTCCGTTTATTCCCTGGTGCTGAATTGCATAACATCGCTTTATCTGCTAAAAGAAAGGGATAAAAAACACCGGGAGTTATTATTTTCTGCGGGAGGGTTTCAGTTTCTGATCCAAGAGACGCCAGTGGTTGATTTCTCGCTATCTCCTAAATTGCCTGTCATAGAGAAAGAAGGGGACGCGGAGGTGACAATGATTATAAACCCCAAGTGTTCTCCGTGTATGAAAAAAACGAGAGAGGTCTTGGAGATTCTTAACCGTAAACGATATACGAAATTGTCAGTTGTTTTTTTTGTAGATCCAAAAACGGAGGAAGAAGTCGCTCTGGCAAAAAAACTGATTTCCGAGTCGCTCTCGGGTAATCTGTCCGCGGCTTTAGAGAATCACGTAAACCGTTTTCCGGATGTTAGCGACATTGATAATATCACGAATATTCATCCGAAAGCCCAGGACATTCTTGACTCTAGTTTCAAATGGTGCAAAAACAATCGGTTTATGTCTACTCCAAAAATCTTTTTGAACAATCACGAATGGCCCTCTTTGTATTCTGTTAAAGATATAGATTATCTAGTCGAATAATAAACAAGGGCGTGTTATCGCCTGCGTCTCTATTGATTATATATAGGCTAGAACGAAAACGGAGATGACCATGGCACGCCTATGATAAATAATGAGTTACAACACTCGCGGGGGCTCCCGAAAAACCGTTTAAGAGTAGGGGTGTTATTTATACAAAACGAATATGTCTTTATTCTCCGAACTGAAGAAGAAGAATCTTCTGTCAACAGGGACCCTGTCCAAAATCTGGGCAGGGAGGCTTACCCCGAATGGGAGCGGAACTTGTTGTTATATGACTCGTTACGGAACTATTGAAAAAGGAGTATCAAAGGAAGTTGCCATGGCTATGGCGGAAGATGGGGGGCGCTGGTGTTGTGATTCTTGCCCGAAAACGACATACTGCAGCTAACCTCAAGTCGCTCGTATTTATTTTCATGTGAGGAAGGAAGCTTTCCATCCTCACGAAATGTTTTCAAGAATCACCTCGTAATCGTTTAGATTGGACTGCCGAAGCAAAGCTCGTATAGCGCCAAGATTTCCATTGTATCAAAAAGACGTAGAGATTGTCAATGGAAATACTATGAGTCATAAGGAATAATATGGTATAAATATTCAAACCGCAACATGTGCAATCTTCTCTTGGTTGCAAATGTTAGATTTGAATAATTATGTGATTTTCATGCATTTAGAGGGTTAAAGAGGCATGTGGCCGAGAAATAAACAGTGGGGAATGGTGTGGTTTTCATATTTTTTAATAAAGTTGCTTAAAATAATTAATTAAAAACTTGGATATCAGGAAATATCGGCCTAACTTTAAAGGGAGGAATTAAATCTCTCAACAGTTTAACCTACAAAAATCACTGCTCATGAAAAAAATGAAACTGAACCTTCTCGAGAAGAAGGAGATGAACGAAGTCCGTGGTGGCGCGGACCAGAAGAAACCCGGTCCGGGTCTCCCTTGCACCTGCATGTGCCACTGCATCGGTGACGGTGTGAACGTCAACACCACCGGAAGCAGCACCGCTGGCGCGATTTCCTTCTACAGCGGCGGAAACGCGATTGCAGAACCGTTTGTCGTTAAAGATTTTTAATCCTCTTTCGGGGCGTTGAAAAACGCCCCGATGTTTTGTTTTTCTAATGCAACTTAATGACAATACAAGGCGTATTACCGCGCAAGATGTTCTTACAGAGATCGTAAACCTCAAACAGGTCATTTTTGAGGTGACGGACGACTGTAATCTGTCTTGTAAGTATTGTATCTATGGCGGGTTTTACGGCGGATTTGATCACCGGGAGTCGAACCGGATGGATTTCAATGACGCCAAGGCTGTCATCGATTATTTGTGCGGCGTGTGGAGGGAGTCGGTCTCTTTGGCGAATAACAGCATAACATATATTGGGTTTTATGGAGGGGAGCCGCTATTGAATTTCCCCTTTATCCGGCAGATTGTGGAGTATGTGGAGAGCTTGAATGTTCCCCGTCGTTTCCGTTTTGCCATGACCAGCAATTGTTTGCTGCTTGACCGATACATGGATTATCTTGCCGAAAAGGAGTTTTATCTTTTGTGCAGCCTGGACGGCGATAAGATCGGGAACGGATACCGCGTGCGGAAAGACGGCACTTCGTCTTTCGATAAGGTGTTTTCAAACATTAAGTTGCTCCAATCGAAACATCCTGAGTATTTTCTCAAATTCGTTTCCTTCAATACGGTCTTGCACAACCTGAACAGCGTCCAGGATACAAACGCCTTTATCCAAAGGGAATTCGGGAAAACCAGCCGTTTCTCCGAATTGAGCCCCGTAGGCGTCCTCCCCGAAAAACTGGAAGACTTCAAGAATGCGTTCAGGGAGGTCGTCGAGAATATTCATCAATCAGAGAACTATGATTCCTTGTGTGACGAATTGGGCGTTTCAAACCCGGAAGCGCAGCAAATCATCCGCTATATTGAAGCATACGAGGAAAACATCTACGATTCATATTTAGACCTGTTCGTTGAAGAACAGCAACGAAAAACCATCCCTTCGGGGACCTGTATTCCGTTCAACAAGAAGATGTTCGTAAAAGTTGACGGAAAAATCATGCAATGCGAGCAAATCCCGCATAAATTCGCGCTGGGATTTGTCCGGGACGGGAAGGTCAATATCGACCTTGACCGGATTGCCGGGGATTTCAATTCCTCGCTGGACCGGATTCAGGCACTATGCAGCACCTGCTATCGTCGGAATATGTGTCCGAAATGCCTGTATCAAATTGAAATGACGGACAACACGTTTAAAAAATGTGATTATCATATGAACAAGGGAGAGTACGAGCGGTACAGGAAGGAGTTCTTGAAATACATGCATGACCATCCGGGCACCTATAGGCTGGCCATGTTTAATTCGATGACGGTATAGGGGGGAGAATCATGAAAAAGATCGTATTGCACTCTTCCTCCTTTGTCTGGGCTAACAACGACGAAGGTTTGATTTATAATGTCGAGAACAACAGGCATCTGGTTTTTTCCTTGGACGATTCCGGGATTCGGGGGGCTTGTGACTGTTTCCTTGACATCGACAATCTGTATTCGGCCAAATATGATGAGAAGACGGCAAGCGCGCGTTTTACATTCTTTTTGGATGAGCTGCCGCGTCTGGATTTGGGCGTAATCGTAGATGATGTAAATGCTCCCATCGTCAGTATTCCTCCGGTCTTGAAAGTTAAGCACAGCGTTGAAAACTTGCATTTTTGGCGCGGTGATCTTACGACGTCTCCAGTCTTGCCTTATTTGTTCCATCTCCGGGTCTTTCTGGGCGGGAAATGCGAGGATAACTCAAAATGGATACAAGGTCCTTATCCCATGTCTTCTGAAAAGAAACTGGAGGCGGAACGGCTGTTGTCGTATATGTCCAGCGGAGATGAACGGTTTTTTACGGGAATCGATCTCGTCGTTTCCGAATGGGACCCGCGCCAGATTTCCTCCTTTGTAGAAGGGCTGAAAGACCGGAAAGACGATGTCCGTTTTTTCTTTGCCAACTCAGACCCGGGTTTCAACAATGAAATCTTGAATGGATTAACGGCAGAGGGGTTCGCCATCACGCAGGTGTGCCCGCCGGATGCAAGCCTGGAGAAGGTTTCCTGGGTGTCCGGGCGGAATTATCAGTTGCTGGTAAAGAGCGACGCAGAAGCCGAGTATTGGGAGTCCTTGTTGCAAGACGCCGAGGATGTCAATTATGACTTCAAGCCCATTGCCGACAACAACCTTGAGTTCTTCCGGGAGAACGTTTTCCTTTCCGAGGAAGAGATTCTGTCCCAGAAACTTAGCAAGAAAGACATCTTCCGTCACCAAGCGTTGAATGCGAACCAGTTCGGAACATTCTATGTCTTTCCGGACGGAACCATTCATTCCGCGACGGACGCGCCGGCCGTCGGAACGCTGGAAGATTCTGTTCATCAGACAATTATCCGTGAGTTGGAGCAGAACTATGCTTGGCGGCAGACGCGCCGGCTGATGGAGCCCTGCAAGAACTGTTTGTATCATGATTTATGCCCGAGTCCGTCCGTGTATGAAAGGATCTTCGGCGTACCGGGCTGTACATATTGGCAAGAATGAAAGACTTCCCTTCCTATAAGCAATTGAACGCCATGGATTGCGGTTCGACGTGCCTGCGGATTATCAGCAAGCACTATGGCCGTAATTTCTCCGCCGCCCATCTTCGGGATCTCTGCCACACCTCCCAGGAGGGAGTGTCGATGCTGGCGATCAGCGACGCGGCGGAAAGCCTCGGTTTCCGGACAGCCGGTGTCCGTCTGACATGGGAGCAACTTTGCAAGGAAGCGACGCTGCCCTGCATCGTCTATTGGAAACAGGTGCATTTCGTGGTAGTGTACCGCATCCATAAGGGGACGGTATATGTATCGGACCCCGCCCAGGGCCTGCTGGCTTATCCGGAGGCCGATTTCAAGAAGTGCTGGCTGTCTTCCCGGGATGAAGAAGGAACGCGCAATGGCATTGCTTTGTTGCTCGAGCCCGGACCTGCGTTTTTCCAGGACGAAGACGACAAAGATAAGCAGAAGGTAAGCTTCCGTTACCTGTTGAGCTACCTGCGGCCTTACAAGAGCTATATCATCCAGCTTTTGCTGGCGATGCTTGTGGGCAGTTTGCTCAGCCTGATCATGCCCTTCATCTCCCAGAACATCGTGGATGTGGGTATTGGCACGAGCAACCTATCGTTCGTCGTGGTGATGCTGATCGCCCAGCTGCTGCTTGTGTTGGGGCAGGCGGCCAATGACCTCATCCGCAACTGGCTTATGTTGCACATGACCACGCGGGTGAGCGTTTCCCTGATATCGGACTTCCTGGCGAAACTCATGCGCCTCCCGATTGCTTTCTTCGACAGCCGCAAGGTGGGCGACATCATGCAGCGCATCGGGGATTACAGCCGTATCCAGTCTTTCTTGACAGGAACGTTGCTCAGTGCGATCATGGCCGTTGTCACCTTCGTCATTTACGGATGCGTCATGGCGGGCTACAACGCCGGCATTCTGGTGATATTCCTGCTGGGAAGCGCCTTGTACGTCGCCTGGGTGTTGATTTTCCTCAAACGGCGCAGAAAGCTGGATTACATGCGTTTCCAGGCCGCTTCGGCCAACCAGAGCAACCTGGTCCAGATGGTCACGGGCATGCAGGAGATCAAGCTCAACAACAGCGAGAAACAGAAACGCTGGGAATGGGAAGGCATCCAGGCGAAACTGTTCAAGGTCAGCATCAAGAGTATGACCCTGAGCCAGACGCAAGAGGTCGGCGGCCTGTTTATCGACCAGACCAAGAACATCATCATCTCGTTCCTTTCGGCGGCGGCCGTGATCCGGGGCGACATGACGCTGGGTATGATGACGGCCGTCCAATATATCATCGGCCAGCTGAACGCGCCGGTGTCCCAGTTCATCTCCTTTGTCCAGCAGACGCAGGACGCTCGCATCAGCCTGGAACGCCTGAACGAGATCCACGAGCGGCCGGACGAGGAACCCGCCGGGGAGGACCGGATCCGCGAGGTGGCCCCGCAGGCCGACCTGGAACTGCGGAACGTCTCTTTCCATTATGAAGGCGAATACGACAACGTGCTGAAGGATGTCAGCCTGGTGATTCCCGGAGGCAAGGTGACGGCGATCGTGGGCGCCAGCGGAAGCGGCAAGACGACGATGCTGAAGCTGCTCCTGGGCTTCTACCCGCCGGTAACGGGCGAAGTGCTGCTCGGCGGACGGGACCTGTCCCGCTACAGCAGCAGTTACTGGCGCTCGCAATGCGGAGTTGTCATGCAGGAGGGATTCATCTTCTCCGACTCGATCCTTTCCAACATCGCTATCAAGGACGAAGATCCGGACATGGACCGGGTGCGGAAAGCCGTCGAAATCGCCAACATCGGCGAATTCATCGACGGGCTTCCCCTGGGATATTCCACGAAGATCGGCATGGAGGGACATGGCCTGAGTTCCGGCCAGCGGCAGCGGCTTCTCATTGCCCGCGCGGCCTACAAGAACGCGCCTTATCTGTTCTTTGACGAAGCCACCAACTCGTTGGACGCCAACAACGAACGGGCCATCATGGAGCGGCTGGACGCGCTGTTCTCCGGCAAGACCGTGGTGATCGTGGCCCATCGGCTCAGCACGGTCCGCAATGCCGACAACATCGTCGTGCTGGACGGCGGACAGATCGTTGAAAGCGGCACGCATTCGGAACTCATCGCCCGGAAGGGGGCATACTATCAGCTGGTCAGGAATCAATTGGAATTAGGGAACTAAGGCATGCCGGACAGAGAGAACATAACCATACAAGAACACAGCCGGGAGGCCGACGAGATTTTCGGTAAACTCCCGTCGTGGATAATCCGGTGGGGAATCACCGTCATCGCCGGCATCCTACTGGCGGTCATCATCGCCTGTTGCGTGATCCGCTATCCGCAGACGCTCCAGTCCCGGATCGTCCTCACCTGTGACAATCCCCCGTCCGACCTGGTGGCTCGCTACTCCGGAATCCTGGATTCGGTGTATGTCCAGGACGGCGCCCAGGTTTCCGAAGGAGACCTGATCGCACTGATCAACACCCCGGCGGTCTATGCCGATGTCAGGAGCGCGGAAGAAGCCGCCCGGCAGACCGAAGACACGATTTCGGTCCAAGGCGTCCGCCAGGTAATCCGTCTGCAGGGGTTGCGGCTGGGAGACCTTCAGCAGGACTGGATCGCACTGCAGCGCAGCTGCGCCGACTACCTGAACTGGGTCGACCTGAACCAGGCGGGCCGGAAAATCGCCATGCTGGAGTCGCAGGAGCGGGAATCGAAAGAATTCCTGTCCCTGATGGAAGACCAGCGCGGCAACGTTTCGGAGAATGTCGGCTACACGCTGAAATCCTTCCGGAGAGACTCCTCGCTCTATGCCGAAAGCCTCATTTCGCAGGCAGAATACGAGCAGTCCATCATGAATCTGCACGCAAAACAGAACGAGCTCACCTCCTTGGACGCCTCCCTGTCCAACGCCCGCATGAGTCTGCTGGAGTTGCGCCGCCAGGTTCTGGAACTTCGTCTGCAGGAATCCTCCGAACAGATGGCGTACATGCTGGAAATCAGGCGCTGTTCCCGTGAACTGCTGTCCGGCATCGCCGCATGGAAGGAGACGTACGCCTTCCTGGCGCCCTTCGCCGGACGCGTGTCGCTCCAGAACGTATGGAGCCGGGGACAGCATATCTCCGTGGGCGACCTGGTGGCCAGCGTCGTCCGGGGTGAAGGCAACAAGATCACCGGCCGCCTGAAAGTGAGTTCGGCCGGCTTCGGAAAAGTCAAGGAAGGCCAGCGGGTCATCGTCCGC
>JAEEGL010930061.1_pt1 | contig 10771 bp, 15 predicted proteins | sample 9134231 | NCBI WGS metagenome assembly JAEEGL01 (sample SAMN16246548, study PRJNA631951) | gut metagenome | biome: gut microbiome; feature: rumen; material: fiber-attached | host: Bos | place: Iran: Karaj | collected 2018-10
AATAATATGAATAAAAGAACATGGATCATCATTGGTATCGTTGTTGCGGTGGTACTGATGATTGTAGGGATATTTGCCACGACAAATAATAGGGCGATTTCTCTTGAAGAACAGATTTTGTCTGCGGATTCCGATATTCAGGTACAGGAAAAACGCCGCACAGACCTTATCTACAACCTTGTGGACTGCGTAAAGGAGTACGACAAACATGAGGCTGAGACACTTTTAGCAGTAGTGGACGCAAGGAAAGACGGCGGCGATGTGGATATTGAAGAGGTTACAACTCAGATTTCCGTTGTCGCTGAGGCATACCCGGAACTGAAATCAAGCGATAATTACAAAGAGCTGATGAATGAGCTTGCGATCACAGAGAATAAAATTGCAGAGTACCGAAATTCCTATAACAACCAGATCAGAGCATACAACAAGTATGTGCGGAAGTTCCCACATAAACAGATTTTGGGAATGATGGGATATGAGATCATCGAATACAAGTATCTGGAATACAGCGATAGCGACAGGCAATCGGTGACAAATCTTTTCGGAGATTGATTATGAGGAAGTTGGTTATTTATGACGGCGGCACATTTGAGATCACGGCAAGAGAACTTCTTTTCAGCGTGATTATAGTAATTTTCATGTTGACCGTGGGTTTCTTTATCGGCGAAAAGATTTCATCCGTGGCCGATGAGAAGAATCAGGAATATGAACAGGCGGCGAAGATTGAAGATAATAAGGACCTCTTTGAGTACGGGATGAGAACTGACATTGGAAATGCCTTTGTGTCCGGCACTCTTAAAGCCGTGGATCCTGTAAGTCTCCCCGAGATAGATGGTGAATATGCCTTTATCAGAAAGACCGAAGAAAGATATACAAGACACACAAGAACCGTAACTGACTACGACAAGGACGGTAAAAAGTGCGGCGAACATACGGAGACATATTATACGTGGGATGCTGTGGGGCATGAGGACTTTGCCTGCAGTCGGATAACCTTTTTAGACCACGAATTTGAGTATGGAATCATTGAATTTCCGGGAGCAGAATACCTTGAAACGATAAAGGTATCGAGCAGAACCAGATACTTATATTCTGTGTGTTATACAGAGTATGCCGGGGCGATCTATACGAGACTTGCCGACAACACTATCTCAAAAACATCTCTCATTGAGGGTAAAAGCGTAAGCGAGGCGGTTGAGTATATGTGCGGTTCACAGAAAGCCGATATTGTGATCTTTTGGATTATATGGGTCATTCTCATAGGCGCTGCGGTTTACGGATTCTGTTATATGGATAACCGATGGGTGGAGGACTGAATATGTTTATTGTGGATTATGAGTGTGGCGAGGTTGTGAATATCGACAATGCCACAAGTATTTACAGGGATGAGCTGAATATCATAGCGGCAACAAGCGTCAGAGAAATCATCCTAGGAAAATATGAGTCTGAGGACAGGACAAAAGAAGTGTTTGAGGAAATGCATAAATGCGTATTCCCACCGAACTTGATGGTGGCTCATAACTGCACCCTTGACAAAATGAAGATCGAGGAAATGAGGTCGAAACATAATATGCCCTTGGTAGTGAGTACTGTGGGTGATGCAAGGATAGAACGGTTTGATTGCGGCGTCTATTATATGCCGGAAAGGTGAGGAATGAAAAATCAGCACAGAGTAAGAATTAAAACCACTTCTCCTACAACAGCAGATGTCTTTATTGATGATAAAAAGATAGAAAATTGCTGCGAATTTAAGTTTGAGCATGAGGCCGGCAACTGCGCAAAGCTGACAATGTTCGCCTTTGATGACACCGAAATCGAAGAGGATGCTGTAGTTATCATAGATAAAACGCCCAGATGGACCTATGTTGAAACGGGGTTGCCGAACGACAGAGACTGGTACTTAGGCATTTTCAGAGAACCAGACACGGGGTGGGTTGATCCGTTGCCATTCGTCTGCGATTATGTTGGCAAGGAAACGAAAGCGACAACAAAAGATTTTTGGATATTAAGGGGCTTCACCGATGTTGATTATCCGGCAGACTATTACAAGAAACTGGAATGTGTAAAGTGGATGCCTATGCCGGATTCGGGGGTTGAATAATGAAGGTGCAGGTAGGCGATAAAGTATATGTGCCGAAAGAGAAAAAGCCATATAGGGTAAAAGCGAGGGATGATCGGTTTATCATCTGCACAAAACCATGTTTCGGAACGGTGCTGTACTTCATAGCTGATCTGAAAGAACGATGGCGTGCGCCGGATAATATGGTGTTCTGTTCTGGTTACGAAACGGAAGAACAGTGCAAGGAACGGTTAGCGGAATTACAAAGCGGTGAGATTGAATTAAGTCGCAGGCGAGGAATACCGCTTGATATAGACATAGAGTGAATAAGGATAGAGCCGTCAGAGCCGTAAGTAAGGTGTACTTATGGCGAAAGAATACTCTTTTGAAGAATTAAAGGATTTTACAAGGCGGCTCTTAAAGACCGATTTAAGCATACCAGACAACCTGACATCGTTATTAGGAATGGCGAATGAGATTTACCCACATGACAAGGTGTTATCGAAAAAGATAGCACAGAAAGTCCGTGAAGTATCTCTCAGGATGTGTTCGACTGACATACGACATTACGATGTATATAACAGTTCCCTGTTATTCTTAGCGCAGCAGCACATGGATTTTGATGCATATATGCTCTATGTTGAGAAGAACAGGGATCCCGAAGAACAGTATTATTTACCGAGACGGCGACAGATACGGTGGCTTGTTGCGAAAATGCAGAGGCTACTTGATGATGAGATTGATATTTTGTCAATTTCTATGCCGCCCGGAACCGGCAAGACCACATTAGGCGAGTTCTTTATGTCTTTCGTCATGGGGCATTATCCGAACATTCCAAACCTTATGTCCTCACACTCAGGATTTATGACAAGGATGTTTTATGATGCGGTGCTGAACATTATCAGGTCGAAAGAATACTGCTGGGCTGATGTTTTCCCGGATGTTGCTTTTGAGGGAACGAACGCCAAAGAGGAAACAATCAACCTCGGGAAATGGCAGCCGTTTAAGACCTTAACCTGCAGGCCAATCAGGGCATCCCTTACCGGTGTTACCCGTTGCGAGGGGTATCTATATGTGGATGACCTTGTTTCCGGTATTGAAGAGGCGTTATCGAAAGATCGTCTTGACAAACTCTATGGGGAGTATACAACAGACCTTAAATCTCGTAAGAAGAAAAAGGCAAAAGAAATCCATATCGCAACCAGATGGTCGGTGCATGATGTAATAGGACGGCTCGAAAGACAGTATGCGAATACTGACAGGGCAGAGTTTATCGCAGTACCGGATATTGATCCGAAAACAGGCGAGAGCAACTTTGATTACGACTATGATGTTGGATTCGATGTTAAGTATTTCAAGGATATGGAGTTGTCTATGGACGATGTTTCATATCGCTGCCTGTTTAAGTCTGACCCGATAGAGCGTGAGGGATTACTTTATCATCCGGAGGATTTACTGCGATACCTCGGAGGGCTACCGGACAAAGAGCCGGACGCTATCTTGGCGGTATGCGATACCAAAGACACCGGTACAGACTACAACTTCCTTGGCGTGTTCTATCAGTACGGCGACAGATACTATCTGGAAGATTTGGTATTTAAAAACATTGACCCCGGAACACTTGATACCCTTAATGCGGATATGCTTGTGAAACATCATGTACAGGAGGCTCAGTTCGAGTCCAACAAAGAGGGATCCCGAACCGCCAATGAGGTTGAAAAACTCGTTAAGGAAAAGGGTGGCAGATGCCATATTACTAAGAAATACACAACACAGAACAAGGAAACAAAGATCATTGTTAATTCACCCTGGGTAAAACAGCACGTTTACTTTAAGGACATAACGGAATATGATCCGCGGTCTGACTATGGAGTAATGATGAGCTTTCTTTGCAGTTATACTCAGCTAGGTAAGAATACACATGATGATGCACCGGATGGGCTGGCCATGTTTGCACTATTTGTTGATTCACTGTTGGGAAATAGGATAGAAATTGGAAGCAGGGCTGAACTTGGAATTTAGGGAGGTATGAAAAAATGGATTATTGTTTTTCTGCAAATCTGCGGCGCATAAGAGAACAAAAGGGGATGTCACAGAGACAGCTTGCAAAACTTATGAATGTGTCTCAGCCTGCCGTAAATGATTGGGAGAACAATAAGAAATATCCATGTATTGACAAGATTTATGATGCCGCCCGCGTACTTGATGTAAGCGTAGAGGATTTAGTAAAATATCATGAAAGTTCGGCTGATATAACAAGTATAGCAAAATAGGCTGCTAAAACTTGTAAAACACACTTGACAAATGCCGTTTAGTTGGTTAAACTCAAAATTGTCAAGTCCAATAAACGAATGTCCAACCAACAAGACAATCGGCGTGGACGGCCGACAGTATGCCCGGCAGGTTCCCCTCAATTAACCCCGCCGGGTACAGGGATGTAACTCAGTTGGCTAGAGGAAATTGTGGGTCTTTTATACTTTTTTCAGCCTACAGTGTGTCGCGGGTTCAAGTCCCGCCATCCCTTTTATGATTTTTGTTAGATGTTGGGAGGTCACTATGGCAATCACAATCGCAAAGACTGTAATATCAACAATCGACGTCATCCTTGTAATCCTGATGATTGCAAGCACAGATAAACAGACACGAAAAACCATCGGAATAGGTGCGGCTATATGGGTCGCTCTAAATATAACAGCTATGTGGCTGTAGAGGAGGTTCCACATGAATAAAATGGAATTTATTGATGCAGTAGCGGAAAAGTCAGGATTATCAAAGAAAGGTGCTGAAAAGGCAGTGGTCTGCGGTATTGAAGTGATTACCGAAGCACTCAAAAAGAATGAGGATGTGCAGATCACGGGATTTGGCAAATTCGTGGCTGCAAAGAGAGCATCAAAGGCTGGCAGAAATCCTCAGACGGGTCAGGAAATAATAATCCCGGCAAGGGTTTCACCGAAGTTCGTTCCGGGCAAGGTGCTGAAAGACGCATTGAAGTAAGGTGAGCGGAGCGAACTTGGTGTAGAGTGGAGGTTCGATTCCCCCTGTGGGCGTAGCTCTTGCGAATAAGGTTCCCACCGCCTCTTTCCCAATGTTCTCGGCGATACTGAGAAAATTCATGGGGCATAGTTCAAATGGCAGAATACCCTCGCACACAATGAGGGAGATGTAAGGTTCAAGTCCTACTGCACCAATAACCAATAATGACGAGAGGGGGAGTTTTGTGATTATAAGGCTGTGCGCAGGAATAATTATTTTTTTAACTTTCTCATTTGTTGGTTGCACATCACAGAAAGGAACGGCGAAAAATAAAAGATCATACAACCGGGTGATAATCCGCTTTCGCCCACAAATACTGCCAACAAGGCATGAAATCTGTATTAAGCCGATAGGTTGTGAGTGCCAAACAGCCGGCAATATATATGAATAAGCGGACAAAACATAAAACGCAACTGATTCGGCGAAAACAAAACATATATCTTGGTGCGTTAATGGTCTAGTGAGAATTAGATGGTGTACCATATCCCACATATCTATGCCATCCATAGATCGGGTAGTTCTGCGCAGAGTATGGGAACCATCGCAAAGATGAGCGACAGCCATCCGGGATAGCTTAGCGGTCAAAAGCGTTCCGAAAGGAAAGACACGGGTTTGAATCCCGTCCCGGACAGGCGGCTCATCATAGGGGAATAGTTCAATGGTAGAACGGCGGTCTCCAAAACCGTTAATCAAGGTTCAAGTCCTTGTTCTCCTGATTTGGAACATGAGAATATTGCGTAACGGACGGTTGCGGTAACAAGGTGGTGAGATACCTTGCGAAAGCATGAGACAAGCCGATTAAATGACCGGGAGCCACCCAACCGATAAACTGCTGAACATCATAACGCACAGCCAAAGTCAAGTACACGGTTCGGCTAACAGCAGCATAATCCGCAGTTCCGAAGTTGCATGAGGTAAGGATCCGGCTAAGTGCAATTTTTGGGGTGTAGCTCAGATGGTAGAGCGGGCGCGTACAGTCTTATCATAGGTTCAAGTCCTATCACTCCAATGTCAAGCGTAAGACGGTTTGGCGGTGTCAAATAACCGCCTACATTCAAGTGATCGTTGGTATGGGAAACGAACAACGGAAAGTGGATGCCAGATTTCACAATCGGAAACTATATGCCGTATAGTTTAGCGGAAAAACACCCTCGTTCAGAGGGCGACACGGGTTCAAATCCTGTTACGGTGTTTATCAGGTATCATCCTGATACAAAGTACATATAGTTTTGTTGCGCTCACAGCATAATTCACAAAATGCGTAATGTTTAGAACACCCAAAAAGGAGGTCTATTCATTATGCAAAAAACTTACACGATCTATATGCTTACCAACAAAATCACAGGCAAGGCATACATAGGGCAGACATCAGAGAGCGCAAGGCGAAGATTTCAGTATCATCAAAAGGCTGCAAGAAAAGGCAGTAAAGCTCTGATACATGAGGCATTGAGGAAATACGGGAAAGATAACTTTGATCTTACTGTATTAGATTCAGACATCCCGGCAGAAACCGTTGATAACTGCGAAATCTATTGGATTCGGAAACTGAAAACAAGGATGCCTGACGGTTACAATATGCAAGGCGGTGGAAAGTCGGCAAAGGGAGAAGAACATCACAGATACGGTTATTCTTCACACGGCGAGATCGTTATGTGTGACAAGAACAACAGCAGAATGATTAAGGTTTTCTCCGGTGCTATGGATGCAGAACGGTATCTGAGGGATAACGGACACGAAAAAGCAAACCATTGGCCTATCGTCAAGTGTTGTTTAGGACGGCAGAGCGCAGCCTATGGTTATAAGTGGAGGTTTAGAGAGTAATAATAAAAGTGCGCGGTGGTGGAATAAGTAGACACTGGAAGAATCGAAGGAGGCCGACCACACTCGTTAAAGCCGAGGAAAATTGTGAAAATCAAGCTGCTGGATCGAAGTTCAGCTATGTAAGGAGTAAATTCTTACCCGCGCACTTCTTTGAGGTAAGTATATGCAGATTATAAATACTCATACAGGCAAGATATTCGTTGACAGGGAGAGACAACTTGAATTTCTGACGGTTGGCGATTATGGGAAAGAGAATAATATAAAAGCTGACTTCTTGGGGCTTCATAAAGAGATATACGGTGTAAAGAACACAGAGGTTGATTTAAGTAAGAAGTGGGTGGCTACTATCAGCACTCAAAAGGGTTGCCCTATGCGGTGCGCCTTTTGTGATTGCCCTAAATATGGATATTTTGGGAACGCATCTTTGGATGATCTTTGTTATGAGATCGAAACCATATTGAGAGCAAACGCCACAATAAGGCATACGGAGCGGTTCAATGTTCACTTTGCAAGGATGGGCGAACCGTCTTTCAATGATACTGTGATAGATTTTGCATTAGATTATCTCAGAGGTATCGTATCGCAGTTCATCGAGGCAGATGCCATCCATCCAGTTGTCTCAACAATGCTACCCAAAAACAACAAAGAGCTGGACTACTTTTTGAATAGTTGGTGCTATGTAAAGAATGTGGCATATAAGGGTGAGGGTGGACTTCAATTCAGCGTAAACAGCACAGATGATGAGCAGAGAGACAAACAGTTTAATGGTCTTAGCCTATCTCTTAAAGAAATATCCGATGTGGCTGCAAAGTTACCGGATCCAATCGGTAGAAAGTACACTCTCAATTTTGCGGTTACGAAAGACACTATCCTTGAAGCAAAGAAGTTAGATTCTCTTTTCGATAAGGATAAGTGGATTGTGAAAATCACACCAATACATGAAACGCACTCTGCAATAGCGAACGGGTTTGATGTAGGAGACACATATACTGATTACAATGTATATAGGCAGTTTGAACAGCCGTTACTCGATCTTGGGTGGGATGTTATTGTATTCGTTCCGAGCAAAGAAGAGGACAGCGATAGGATAACCTGCGGAAACGCCCTCATATCGCAAGAGAGGTAAGTGTATGGAAATTAAGGATTTCAATGTCGGCGATATTGTGTATATATTCGGCGGCGATAGGATAAATGACACAGCAATCAAAGAGGCGAAAGTCACTAAGGTAGGCAGAAAATATGTGTGTGTAATCCCAAAAGATTCCATGGGGGAAAGTCTATTTGAAGTACCTGAGTATGACAGGGATAGCGTTTATCTCATAGAAAACAAAGATTACGGACACAGACGGTCCTTATATAAAACACTTACAGACATAGCCCACAAAAGGGAATATGACGCAATGAAAAAATGGATTTGGGGTAGTTATTCTTGCGCACAATCGCATAAATACACTTACGATCAGTTAAAGTCTGTATGCGCAATCCTTAATCCGAACGGTGAATATGATGAAGAAATCTACACCTGAATTTACTTTGGTGGAAGTTCCACCATACAAACCGGAAAAAATACCGGACATAGATCACGTGATGGAGTGCTGCGACAACTTAGCCGAGATAGCAAAAGGACTCAGTTATTCTACGGGGTTGGAAATAATAGGAAATCTTGGAGAGATAGCGGCGGCTTTGGGGAGAGAAAACTAGATGGATGAAATTTTTCTTAACAATGTTCGTATGATTATGAACGAGAGGAATATTGATAACCAGGCACTTGCGGAAAAGTGCGGATTGATAAAGGAAGCCATAGACAGACTACTCAAACGGAATCTCCCATTAAAACTAAACATGGCAATAGCTATCGCTGATGCACTAGGCAAGTCTTTAGATGAGTTATGTGGAAGAAAACACGGATTATGTAAAGACTGCAAATATTTTGAATATGACAGTGTGGGCGATGTTGATGGCGTTCCGCTGATAGTTGCGCATGAGATTTGTAAAAAGTGGGGCGATGGCTGTAAATCAAATGAGAATGGCTATTGTTTCCTTTTTGAGCCAAAGACAGAAAGTGAGGATGAGTGAATGTCAAGAAAAAAGATCACAGAGGAAATGGGCGAACAGGAAAAGTGGTACGATCAGGCGAAGAAAGTAACAACCCTTACACTTCCGGCATTCATTAAGCATCTAACTAATGATTATGAACATGATTTTGGCAGCCTGGCCCACGCCGTAACGGCAGCCGGACTCGCTGCAATGCTCGCGGTGGTGAAAGAACATCCGATTACGGCAGAGCAGGCGAACTTCATCATGTGGACTTTCATCTATAAATGGATGTATCCACATAACAAGTGCGGATTGGCAATTTTGAATTATGATAATCTGCTTTATCCCCAGATGAAAGGTCAATTTGACAAGGTTATATCGAGAGAGGTATTTGAGCAGATTCAGGCACAAGCAAAGGATTTATTGGAGAGTGGCAGAGACATACACGAAAATGTAAAGAACCACCTGCAGAGTATCGTTAACGGAGAGCCACCATTCGGGTTTAAGATAGTGGATTCAGAAGGGTAAAGATACACAACACAATATACAAACAAAAGGCGGATTTCAATGTAATTGTGATAACTGAGAGTTATCATGTAGTGAAATCTGTTTTTTGTTTATATAAAATTAAAGTATATAAGTAGGCGTATTTTCTCATGTTTAAGAGGGAGGCGGTAATCATAGATCATATGGAGAATGTGTACTGCCCAATCTGCAATGAGAGATTCGGACGCAAAAAGTTGTTATTCGTAAAGGGCAGCGAGACAAGCGGAAGAATAATCATCAGATGCAGAGGATGTAAAGAAAATGTTGAGTTAGCCCTATATAAATCAGAGCCATTGAGCCGGGAGTAGATATCAGGAATCACTCCCGGCTTTTATGTTTGAGAGGACTGGGCATGAATATTAACGCCGGACAGTTGCCTCCTACACTCGGCAGAATAATGATTATGACCGATGAAAAGGAGATAACCAGAGAAAATATCATATCGGTTGTGTCACAGGCTTTTGAGGAACATCAGAAGAATGTGGCAGATGAAATCTTTTTGATGAACTACGAAAGAGGACAACAGCCGATTCTTGACAGACAGAAAGATATAAGACCTGAGATAAATTTCATGGTCGTTGAAAACAAGGCGGCAGAGATCGTTGATATGCACGCTGGATATTGTTTTTCCAACCCTATCACTCTGGTACAAAGGGCAAAGGTAGAGGTTGATGACGAGAAAAAGAAAGACGATAAGGGCGAGGATGACGATAAGAAGATAGCCCTTTTGAATAAGGCATTTACAGAACAGGCAAAAGGCACAAAGGATATGGAACTCGCAAGAAGCCTTTTTATCTGCGGTGTTGCATATCAGATGGTTCTCCCGGTAAGGGAAAGATTGAAAAACACAAGGTATTCACCTTTTGAGGTTCTGGTCCCGAATCCACTTACGACATTCGTTGTATATTCCAACGATGCGTACAGGGATCCTGTTCTCGGATGCACCTACTCTGTTTGTAAGGACGGAACCGTAAGGCTTACGGCTTACTCCGAAAATCTCTGTTTTGAGGTTGAAAGAGGGATTAAGCAGGCAGACGGATTCAAACTGAAAGAGAAGATCACACCGAATGTGTTAAAGAGGATTCCGATAATCGAGTTCTCTTTGAGTGACAGGATGGGCGTGTTTGAAAAGGCAATACCTATCCTTGATGCAATCAACATGATCGACTCTGACCGCATCAACGACATTATGCAGCACGTACAGTCGCTTTTGTGGATGCACAACTGCTCTGTGGATAGTGACGGAAAGAAGAAACTCGCAGATGGTGACGGCAT
>JAEEGL011841721.1_pt1 | contig 10771 bp, 14 predicted proteins | sample 9134231 | NCBI WGS metagenome assembly JAEEGL01 (sample SAMN16246548, study PRJNA631951) | gut metagenome | biome: gut microbiome; feature: rumen; material: fiber-attached | host: Bos | place: Iran: Karaj | collected 2018-10
CACCTCGTTGAACGGCTTACAGAAGGCGCGAACGGCCTCGTTGGGGTTCTCGCCGGCCATGAGGTTCACCTGCTCGAAGGCACCGCCATTGGTCTCCACACGGCTGAAACAGCCCATATCGATAATGACCGGGGCAATGCGCTCCAACTGGTCCTTACGCGGCTGGAACTTGCCGCTCGACTGCCACATGTCCCTGTAAACGAGACTAAACTGAATTTTTTTCTTTCCCATAGATAATCTTGGTTACAACATATTGATGAATGATGCTGCAAAATTAATAAAAAGCGGGCGAACCGCCAAACGATTCGCCCGCTTTTTTCTTTATATCATGGTCTAATATGCATTCTTGTCATGCACGAAGAAAGTCTTGAAGGTGAGCCAGACAATCAGAATGTCAAGCCAGATGGTCCAGTTCTCGATATACCAGATGTCACGCTTGACACGCTCCTCCATCTGCCACAGCTCCTTCGTCTCCCCACGGTAACCGGTCACCTGCGCCCATCCTGTAATACCCGGCTTCACGAAATGGCGCACCATATACTCCTTGATCAGCTGCGAATACTGTTCCGTATGCGCCAGCATGTGAGGTCTCGGACCTACCACGCTCATGTCGCCCTTCAGCACATTCCAGAACTGCGGGAACTCGTCGAGATTGGTCTTTCTCATCAGGTTGCCGAAGGGGAATTTCCTCGGATCGTCCTTCGTGGCCTGCAACTTGTCGGCATCCTTGTTGACGTGCATCGAGCGGAACTTATAGCAGACGAACCTCTCGCCGTCCATACCCGTGCGGTACTGCTTGAAGAAGATGGGACCTGGACTCTGCAGCTTGATGACGATATAGATGATAGGCATCAGGAGGCCTGTCAGCGCTAATGCCACCAGTGCGACGACGATGTCGAGCACGCGTTTCAGGGCTCTGTTTACCACGCTCTCCAACGGACTATCATGGGTGGTAAACAGCTCGACGTCGCTGATATACTCACGATGCAGGTTCAGACCCAACGACTCCACAGACACCGGTACATAGAAGAATCGCGTCACCTGACTGTCGCAGAGCTGCGACAGCCGCTGGATGGCGGCCTTGTCTTTTCTCGACAGACTGACGTACAGCTCATCGCCCAGTTCCGGCACCAGTCCTGTCTTTGCATTCTCCAACAGTCCCTTCAGTGTTCCCAACCACGGAACCCTGGCACCTTCATACTGGTTGTCGGCGTAGTATCCCAAGATCCGGTAACCTTTTGTCGGGTCGTTCATCAGTTCGTCATAGACCCTGCTCAGTTCTTTGTTATTACCGACAAAGGTGACTGTGCGCGTGTTCCAGCCTAACCGGCGGATATACTTGATGATGTTTCTCTCTGCCAGTCGCAGGAAGACCACCGATGTCCAAAACACGAGACCAATCTGTATCAGCAGCCAACCAGCTCCCGTCCAGAACATGATATGCCTCATCAGGATATAGGCTATCACCACCTGCGTCAGTGTCAGCGCAGAAGCCCGCCGCAGAATCTCGCCAGCCGAGACGATACGTTCGTGGATTGTAGCACGGAACTTCCATTCGGCAATCAGCAATGCCACGTTGCCGATTTCGAGGAACATCTGGTGCTGTTCCAGGTTCCAACCCTTCGTCACCCCTCCCGTCTGGTTTTGGATAAAGATGATGATATTCAGCAGGATAAAGTCGACGGCAATCACCGCCCACATTATCAGCCTGTTCGTTTGGTTATTTCGTCTTACCATCCTACTTACTCCTTACTCCTTACTACTTCCTACTTCCTCCTTACTCCTTACTACTTATTACTTCCTCCTTACTCCTCCTCCAAAAGAAGTGCCACGTCCTGTAAAAGGGCTCACACAGCAACTCGGCAGGGTAGTCGCATACGAAGTGCATGTTACGCCACAGCTTCAGGAAGAACCTCTTACCCGTAAAATGCTCCGTCAGACCGTGATTCCTGCCGAAGTTGCCACCTTTCTTGATGTCCTTCAGCAGCGCTTGGCCCCTTTTCTCGTCCACTGGCACTATCAGGAACCTGTCGTCCATGGCCAGCGTGGTTTTCATCACATACATCACAGCCCCTGCAAACGCATACAGATTGAAGTGTTTCAGCTGTTCCGTCAGGTTGTCATGCTCCTCGCGTTGCGTCAGCAGATAGTAATAGTCCACCATGTGCTTCAGCCCCACCCCTTCGTCAAAGAAGTGGTGCATCATGTGTGCCAGCTGGAACACGACATTGAACGTCCATGTAGGCACAGGGATGCTCCCCTCGCCGTCAGGCAGCTCCACCATCTGTCCTCCGCCGTCAACCATCGCCATCAGTTCCCTGTTCAGCCGGCGGCGGTAGAGGGGGTTGCTCTGCGAACAGAGTATGAAGTGAATCTCCACGACGACGCCGTCCTCCTCGTATTCTATATGCTGGTAGTGCAGCCCCGTCATGTTCTTCTTCTCCTTCACGTATGCCGTGATAGCCTGCCGGTCCTTGTTCGTCACCAGGATGTCAATGTCGCCAGACATCCTCAGCAGCGGCCGCGGATACATCAGTGCGTTCCCCTGCCCTTTCAGCAGGACACACTCGAAGCCCTCGGCCCGCAGTTCCTCGACGACCTTCACGCACTTCCTGTTCAGGGCCTTGTTCTGCGTCTCTATCTGGTTGGCATAGCCCACCCATTCCATCAGGGCTTCCATGGGAAGCTGCAGCTCCTTGCACCCTTTCTCGATGCCCGTGTATATCACGCCAGAGACGCCCTGACTGTCGGCCCTGCCCATCATCTTCATCCAGTCAATGTGCATGGCACTCTCTGGAATCGGCATGTCATCATGCAGGCAGTATTGCAGAAAATCAGTATCCTTTCCCATTATCTATTATCTATTCACTCTTCACTAGGCCGAAGGCCGTTTCACTATTCACTAGGCCGAAGGCCGTTTCACTATTCACTAGGCCGAAGGCCGTTTCACTATTCACTAGGCCAAAGGCCGTTTCACTATTCACTAGGCCGAAGGCCGTTTCACTATTCACTAGGCCGAAGGCCGTTTCACTATTCACTAGGCCAAAGGCCGTTTCACTATTCACTAGGCCAAAGGCCGTTTCACTCTTCACTAGGCCGAAGGCCGTTTCATTAGCTCAGCGAAAAAGCCCTCATAGTCGTCCACCACCTTGTCCCAGGAGTACTGCTTCCGCACCTTCTCCAGATTCTCCCGCGTATAGTCTTCCTTGTACAGCCCCACCGTCTCGTCCAGACCGTTCAGGATGGTCTTCACCTCCTCTTCTGTCTGGAAGTAGACGGCATGATCGCCCAGGACGACCCTGTTAAAGACATTGTCATGCGACAGTATGAAACACTCTGTCGCCATAGCCTCTAACAGCGATGGGTTCGTCCCGCCCACGCTGTGGCCGTGGAAGTAGGCATATGCGAAGTGACGGATGGCGTTCAGCTTGTCGGTGTCGTAGATACCATTCACGAATCTCACATGCTCGTCGTCGCCGTATCTTGCTGCCAGTCGTTTGCCGAAAGTCGTCGTCAGCCGGCCCACGATGACCAGCGGACGCTTGCCATACTGCTCAGAAGCCCGATAGCCCTTAATGGCCATCTCTATGTTATACTCCGGCTCCATCCTTGCAATAATCAGCAGATAGCCGTCCTTCGTCAGTCCGTACTCCTGCAGACAGTCCTCGTGGTAGCCCTCGGGGATGTCAGCTCCGTAGGCCACGTACCTGCTTTCCTTGCCGTATTTCTCTAAGAAGTAGTCCCTGATGCCCATGTTGTCGGCTATCAGGTAGTGCGAGTACTTCACGGCCATACGTTCCTCCCAGAGCAGGAAGCGCTGCACCCACCAGTTATATTTCGCCCGCTTATACTCCAGCCCGTCCATGTTCGTCATGATGACGGGCCGTGTCATTTTCCTCACGTCAAAACGCATATAAGCCGGCACAATACTCGTATAGCCAGCATCGTAGATGATGTCGAAGTTCTCCCGTTTCAGTGCGTCTTTCAGACACTGGTAGTCGTAGAAGAAGCTCCCCACGCTGCTGCCCATCCATCCTTCCGGGCTATACACATGCTTGAGCTTCACCCCCTGATACACCTTCTCCTGAAACGGATGATAGTGTGGAGAATATACCGTCACGTCATGTCCTCTTTGAGCCAGTCTGACGGACACACTCTCCGCAAACTGTTCAAAGCCACCATAGTGATTAGGTATTCCCCGTGTACTGATAAAAGCTATCTTCATTTGAATTTCGCTGCAAAAGTACGAATTTCATGACAAGCATTTGACTGTCACAGCGTTTCCAACTCCTTGTCCAGATATTGATACACATATCCAGGACTTTGGGCATAAAGCCCAGAAGCAGGTCGAAGCAAGGCCTTATAAGTATTGGAATTATACACCGACTCCACAGCCTTCGGCAGCGATAGATGCTTACGATCCATTAGCATCTGTATCACATCTGATGTGATGCCCTCAGTCATAAACTGAAAGTCCCGCTCACTTACATTCATCATATTTCAATTTTTCTATAGCACGCTCAGTACAAAAAGCATATTGAAACGTAATTCCCTTCATATATTTCAATCGGTGCAAAAACTCCTGCCTATCTATATTGCCCATACGATAGTTTCGGATCTGCAAGCCAACCCTATCATTAGCAATAGGTCCATAAACTACGTCATAAGCATGCTGAAATGGCGGAACAATAGTCTCGTCCCGATGCCGGAAAATAAAATCTGCCCATTCTTCCGTATAGCCATCAAAACGCAGAAATGAAAGCGTTCCATTAGTCAACAACTGCTCATCAAAACAGAAAGTGTTGACAATAGGCTCACCCCCGAAGAAATCCACCCTTGCGAGAGCTACGTCAACAGCCTGTTCACGCACAGAGGTCAGATAAAAGGCTTGTCCAAAATCCTTATAGGGATGACACAGCGATAAGTCAATGTCAGAGACCCTCACATTAGAACCGTGATACAACGTCATCAAAGATTACCTCCTTTCCTACGGCAGTAAGCAGAAAGATCCCGGATATTCGACTCAAAAGACTGTGTATGAAGATAACCATACTGACGGTCATAAAGCTCCAAGGCATCATACCGACTCAGATATTGAACAGCCTGCGTAGTTGTCAAGCCATAGTGCGAAGCAAACTCCGCAATGAGAGCCACTATATATTGTGCTTTATCTGCTGCCATATTCCATCAAATTATATTTTTCGCTGCAAAAATACGAATTATATCTGAAACCTCCAAGAAATTACGGGAAATCTTCCTTTGGATGTCGCTCGACGCTTACGACGCTTGGTCGTAACTTCTACGCCTGTCGGTTCTGCAGTTCCATAACCACCTCATCTACGATGTAAAGGTCACTCATCAGATAAAGTCCAGTCTTTTCATCGTGCAAACGCTCATTCGTTTGCGAAGTGTAGAAGATGTCAAGCGCACGTTCGCTACTTATGTCGAGTCGCTCAGCCAGAAGCGTAATGACGCGGCCAATCTTATTCCACATCAACAAATCACTCAGCATAGGCATTAATTTGAACGGATTCCACAAAATGCAGATACTTCTCCACCACCTCCTGCCACGTTACTTCCATGATATACCCTTGTCATGCGATAATTCCCAATTTCTGTTCCCATATTTGCAGTGCTCCGAGCACATCCTCTGTCACGTGTTCACGGCTCTGGGTGTGTAACACCTCATACCCAGGCAGGATAAAACCAGCAATAAGACCCACACGTTTCATGCGTCTGTACATTTCACCTGTATTGCAGCCCACCTTACGTGCAGCCGCCTCTATGCATGATGAAGCAAATATGTTCCGCAGTTGTTCCATATATTTCCTTTTTTCGCTGCAAAGTTACGAATTATATCTGAAACATCCAAGAAATTACGGGAAATCTTCCTTTACTGCGTCAACATAACACCGGACTCAACGGACTCTCACGGACTAATCCTTTTAATCCTATATTCCTTAGACTTTTATTGTCGCACAGATAACACAGATCACACAGATTCTCTAAGTATGACAAAGGCCAGACACATGTCATAGTCAGAGGAAGAGTAGTTACAAAGATTGATAAGATTGGTAACATTTTTCGCCGTCAGGCGACCACTTGGGAGTCACCGAAGGCCGACCCACCAATATCTGTACTCCTGTCCTCCTGTCTAAAATCTCCTGTCCTCATGTACTCCTGTCAAAATGTTCTCCTGTCCTCATGTACTCCTGTCCTCATGTACTCCTGTCAAAAAGTACTCCTGTCCTCATGTACTCCTGTCCTCATGTACTCCTGTCCTCATGTACTCCTGTCTAAACAGTTCTCCTGTCCCCCTGTCCTTTGCGGGCGTGACGACATGCCGTCACGGACGATTCTGAGGTTTTCGTACTTTTGTCGCGCAGTGCTGGAAGTGTGGCACTGCAGCGATTTTTTTTAACATAAAACTTTATTCAAAATGTCAAGAAAAGGACTGCTGAGCCTGTGCACAGGCTTCCTCCTCGACGAGGTGCGACGCGACCATCATGTGACGATGATCACCGACGAATGCGGCATCAACCGCAAGTACATGAACAAGAAGAACTTCCCGCTATTGCGGTTCCACCAGTTGGTGAGACTGCTCTCCGCCACGTCGTCGTGGACGACGCGTGAGCGGTTCAGTGACTTAGGGGCACGACTGTTCGGGACCATCTGGGACGAGTATGAAGGCGAGGTGTAGCTTTGTTTGTAAAAACTGAAAAATCATGACGCAAATCGAATCACTTATCAGGGAGGAGCTCGCCCAGGCTGGCGAGACTACCTCCATCACACCCGAGCTGCTGAAGCTCGACGATTTCCGTATCACCTCGTCGACAGACGTCGCCGAGGAAGAGTTCCTCTTCAGGATGTTCGGCACGCCGTGCTTCCCACGGTGCGAGCTGACGACCATCACCGGTTTGGAGAAATGCGGCAAGACATTCTTCTCGACGATGCTCATGGCCTGCTGTGCCACACGCCAGGCCTTGGAGCTGGAACGCATCCGCGAAGAGCCGCTGAAGGTGCTGTGGTACGACACCGAACAGAGTCGGCAGTCAACGCGAAAGATCTTGAAAAAACGGGTGGCGCCGATGGTCGGCGCAGCCCCCTTTCCGGAAGCGCAGTATTTTGTGTATAACGTACGGTCGTGCTGCTACCAGGAACGGTTGGAGATGCTGGTGACGGGCATCTCCGCCTACCGTCCTGACCTGGTGATCATCGATAACATCAGCGACCTGCTGCCGAGCATCAACGACAGCGAGGCGTCGGTACAGGTCATCGACCAGCTGCTACAGATAGCCAGCGAATACAGCTGTAACGTCACGGTGGTCATCCATCTGAACAAGTCGGGCGAGAAGCGCAACCTCCGCGGCTGGTTGGGTACGGAACTGCTGCATAAGTCGTTCGAGGTGTTCTACTGTGAGCGTATCTACAACACAAAGGTATTCTCCGTTGAGCAGACACTATCGCGACAGCAGGAGATAGACCCGAAGCTCTACTACGAGGTGACGGCAGAAGGACTGCCGGTAGTTACGAAAAAACCTGACACCACGACGAGGGATGCACAGGGGAAGTTCACGAGCAGCCGGGCAGAGACCTACCAGGTGTCGGCAGAGAAGGCGGCGACCTTCAACAACGAGTATATCATCCGTCATCCTGACGATGCCGCCAATCCGTGGGAGTGGGACCTGCGACGGCTCTTCACCGACGCCATGGGGTCGCGGGCGTCGATAGACCGCGACGACCTGAGACGCCTCGTGATGGAGAAAGCTGGCATCCGTGTAGAGAGATACTACAAAAAGCTGTTTGAGCTGGCTATGGACCAGCGGGTGATCAAGACGACGATGGACCGCAACGGACGCGTGGTCGTCATCATAGTCTGACACCGTTCCCCTCTTTCTATCGCCCACCCTCTATAGAGAGGGGTGGGCATAAAAGAGAGGGGGAACGGGGTCTAGTTATAACGACCACGGACAAGTCACTTACTACCCATCTCCTTACTCCTCATCTCCTTGAAATATGCACATCAAAGACATTCTTACACCATCGATGAAGTCGGTACGGCGGACGTATGACCCGCGACCGCTGTGGCAGCGCCGCCTGTCGGCCGACAGTGCGTTCTGCAGGGCTGTGGTGACTGCCGGCTACCTCACTCGTGAGCAGATGCTCCGGGCAGCCCAGCGCTACCGTTTAGGCTGTAGCCGCGACGGCGGCGTCATCTTCTGGCAGATAGACCAGATGGGGCTTATCTGGGACGGGAAGATCATGTACTACCGCCCTGACTGTCATCGCGACCACAGCCGCCATCCTAACTGGGTGAGCCATCTGCTGAAGGTGCACTACGGCTGTCAGCATCTCGACATCCCGACGGCGCACTGCCTCTTCGGACTCCATCTGCTCAGCGGGCTGAGTGACGACCAGACGGTATGTGTCGTTGAGAGCGAGAAGACGGCTGTCATCTTGTCAGAGGCCATCCCCGACTGCGTATGGCTGGCGACGGGCGGCCTGCACGAGCTGAAGGCCGTGAAGCTGCTGCCACTGCGCCACTACCGTGTGGTACTCTTTCCTGACACCGACGAGCATCATCAGGCTTATTCGCTGTGGTATGAGACGGCGCAGAAGGCGCGCCGCGACTACGGCGTCCACTGCCTCGTCAGTCCCCTGTTAGAGCAGCAGGCCTCGCCAGAGCAGAAACGGCGAAAGATCGATCTTGCAGATTGGGCCTCCCCCAACCCCTCCGAAGGAGGGGAGGGCCTACCCCCAGCCCCTCCCGAAGGGAAGGGAGGGCCCACCCCGACCCTCCCAAAGGGAGGGAGAACACTCAACACTAAACACTCAATGTTTAATGTTTAATCTTTAATATTTAATGTTTAATGTTTAATCTTTAATGTTTTTACACTCGTGAAGTCCATGTCAAAATCAGAGCTGGCCGCTCGGGCCGGCGTCAGTCTTAACACCTTCAGCCGCTGGTGCCAGCCCTTCCGCGAAGAGCTGGAGGCCATGGGACAGCAACCCCATCAGAAGGTGCTTCCTCCACGTATCGTGAAATATCTCGTAGAAAAGCTCTGTATCGATACGTAACTCACGAAAGTCATCACCGCCACGCCGGAATGTTGTAACTTTGCATGGTGAAAAGGAATTTTCAGCGTGCGAAAAAAACTTTTCAAGCCGCGAAAATAAAATCTCGCGGCGCGAGAACCAACACAAAAACTAAACCCTTTAAACAACAAGAACTATGCTTGAACTGAATCTTTACAGAAACAAGATGACCACGTCGAAAGGCTATGGCATGATCTATGGCCGCGTGGAGAAGAAAGAGACGTACGACCTGGCGAAGCTCGCCGAGCACATGCACAACCACAACTCGCCCTACTCTGCCGGTGTCATCCTCGGCATCCTGAAGGACATGGTGTCGTGTATCCGTGAGCTCTGTCTGGAGGGCAACCAGGTGAAGATCGAGGACCTCGCCATCTTCTCGGTGCAGATCGCCTCGAAGGGCGCTAACAGCTATCTGGCCTACGACATCGCGAAGCACGTGAAGGACGTACACCTGAACGCCTACTCGACGGGCGTGTTCCGTCGTGCCGAGCTCATCAAGGACGGTGTCATCGGCTACACCTCACTGGCCGAGAGCCTCCGCGACGCCGAACGTCCGACACCGGAGCCGACACCGACACCGGAACCAGATGACGATGATGACGATAATTAAGGCCTCCCCCGCCCCTCCCGAAGGGAAGGGAGGGCCTACCCCGACCCTCCCGAAGGGAGGGAGAACACTAAACACTCAATGTTTAATCTTTAATGTTTAATCTTTAATATTTAATGTTTAATGTTTAATATTTAATGTTTAATATTTAATGTTTAATGTTTAATGTTTAATGTTTAATGTTTAATGTTTAATGTTTAATGTTTAATGTTTAATCTTTAATGTTTAATGTTTAATCTTTTACGCTCGTGAAAAAGGAAACCTGGAAACAGATCATTCAGATCGTCATCACCGTGTTAACAGCTATCGCCACAACACTGACAACAACATCATGCGTATCATCACTCTAATCATCGTACACTGCAGTGCCGTCCGCCCCGACCAGCAGAGCTCAGCCGCCCAGATCGACACCTGGCACAGGAAGCAGGGCTGGAAACTTGGCATCGGCTACCACTACGTCGTCCGCCGCAGCGGAGAGGTCGAACAGGGAAGGCCTGAGTATATGGTCGGCGCCCACTGCAGGAACCACAACAGCCACTCCATCGGCGTCTGCTACGAGGGTGTGCTCGACATCCGCGGACAACCCGCCGACACGCGCACCGAGGCACAGAAGGAAGCCCTCAGGCGTCTGCTCGCCGACCTGCACCGCCGCTACCCCAAGGCTCTCATCGTCGGTCACCACGACCTGAATCCCCAGAAGCTCTGTCCAGTCTTTGATGCCATCGCAGAATATTCGAGCCTGTAATCCTGAACCGGAGCCCTAAAGTGCAATTGACAATTAATAATAGACAATGGATAATGGATAATTAAGAACCGCTGCTATCTGTGAGGATGGCGGCGGTTTTTCTTGTGGGGTAAGTAGGATGTTTCGGAAAAATCTATAATCTGAATCTTCGCCACAGCCATCGTGGAATTCTGCGCCATAACGCTGTCAGTACACGATATTTCCAGTCGATAACACGGACGTGTTTCTTATGGTTGATGGCAAAGACTATCTCTTTAGCCACCTTCTCGGGCTGCAACATCATAGGATAATGGAAGTCGCCACTGAGCAAAGCAGTATTAACA